>Ga0102925_1001129_pt1 | contig 14694 bp, 11 predicted proteins | sample SalPonR1_A_D1_MG_FD_78216 | JGI IMG/M metagenome (GOLD analysis project Ga0102925, IMG submission 78216) | Salt pond soil microbial communities from South San Francisco under conditions of wetland restoration - Salt Pond MetaG R1_A_D1_MG | ecosystem: Environmental > Aquatic > Marine > Intertidal...
ACCAACAAGAGGATTTCTATTTGTCCCATAGAATATAGCACCAGCTAATGGAGGCACTATTATCAAAGCAGCATCAGAGGCAATATTACCACAAATACCTATTAGAAATATAGCTGCCAGTAAAAGCCGCTCTGGGGCTCCCAACATAAATTTTTTCATAAATGCAGACATTAGTCCAGCTTTTTCTGCTAAACCAATACCTAACATCATACCTAATACCAAACCTAATGGCCTAAATCCAGTAAAATTATCAAGTAAATTAAGAATCATGTACTGAACACCTTCACCACTGAGTAAATTTCTGGCTTCCACAACAGTATCTTTAGTTGGATGATCAACTGCAACTCCCGCAATTCCTACTATAAATGATAATAATACTAAAAATGCAGTCAAAATAACGAATAAAGTAAATGGATGTGGAAGTTTATTACCCCATTTTTCCACAAAATTTAGAAACTTATGAACAGCAGACTTTTTTTCACCATTATCCTTATTATTGTTTTTCTTTTTCGTATCAGCCATTGTTTTCCCCCTTGTGATTTAATTATTTTTGATAAGTGAAAATATAAGTAAGATTGACTATAAAAAACCTCCCTTCTATTTTTATAATTATTTATTATTACTTATTAATATAATTTCAACATAAATTATTAAATTCCTTTAATAATTTATTCTATTAAATCACATAATTAACAAAATATTGAATGAAATTTATTACTTATTTACAATTAACTATAGATATTTTGTAAAAATTGTTATATAATATAAAAAAGGAGGAGAAAAAATTGATATTAGCATTTATTTTTTGGCTTTTAATTTTCATAATATTATTAATATTACTTGTGATTTCTTTATCTTACCATTATAATTTTATTTTAAATTATGAACAAAATTTCTCAACTGAAATATATTTTGGCAATAAGCTAATTAATTTTAAGTATATAAAAAAGAAAAATAAACAAATAAGTTACATAAAATTTCTAGGTTATGAAAAAGAAATTATAAAAAATAAAAAAAGCAGTAAAAAAGAGGAAATTATAAAAAAAAATATTGAAAAAGCTGATAAAGAAAAAAAGAAATCTAAATCTTCCTTTCCTTTTAAATTAATTAATAAAACAAATATAATACATGTTTTTAAATTTTTATTTAAAATATACAAAGAAATAAAACCTGATTCAATTAATATTGATCTAGCTATTGCTTTTTCAGATCCTTATTATAATGGACTAATCCTCGCAAATTATTACTCATTAAAAGGTGTTTATCCGAAATTTCCAGTTTCTATTACTACATATTGGGATAGGGAGGTGATTGAAGGCAGGGGAGAAATTAAAGGTAAAATAAAACCTATTGTAATTTTATTTTTAATTTTTAGCTTTATTTTTTCTTTTAAGACTTTGAAAATGTTCTGGCAGTATCGAAAAAATTAATTTTTAAAAATGAAAGGGGTTAATTAAAATGAAAGAAACTAAAGAAATTTTAGAATCAATGTATAATAAGTTAGATAACTTTTTGAAAACAGAAACTGTAATAGGTGAACCAATTGAATTTGATAATGTCAAATTAATACCAATTATTACAGCTTCTTTTGGTCTTGGTGGAGGATTTGGTGAAGAAAGTGAAAACGGTGGTGGAGGTGGTGGAGGATTAGGTTGTAAAATAACTCCTGATGCCATTCTTGTTGTTAAAGATGATAATGTAGAAATGCTTCCAATTAAAAGTAAAAATTCACTAGAAAAATTATTTGAAAAGGTTCCTGAAATAATGGATAAAATCAATATAAATGCCGCTAAAAAAGATAAATCAGAAAAAAAAGAAATGGAAAAAGAAGATTAGAAAAACATACAAAAAGACCAGTTTTTAAAACTGGTCTTTTAATTTTTCTCTATTTAATAATTTTAACTCCCTGAAACTTTCTGGTTGCATTTGTGATTTTTAAAATTATTTCATTTTTTTGTTCATCTATTTGAAATTCGCATTTAATATATTCTCGATTTTCATAATAAAACTGAGTATTATTTAGTGGTATAAGTTCATATTCTTTCCCATCATCTGCAACTGTAGAAAGTTTGCCATCTCTATAATCTATTGTAATTATAACATTTTCCACAATCTTATAATTACCTGCATATTTTTTTAAAATACTATTAGCAACCTTTACATTTTTAGCTTTTTGAGGTAATACATATTCTTTATCAAAAATAATAGCTTCCATTGATTCAGATACAACATTTAATGCTGTTAGATCAGCATTATTTGTTAAAAAAATCAGTACATAATCTGTTTCAGGATATCTAATCATTAAAGAATTATAGCCTCCACCACCTATATTCCCTGAATGACTATATCTAACATTATTATATTTTTTTGCAATGTTCCAACCATATCCATAACCATTATCCCAATCCCCCCAATGAGGAAAAAATATCTTATCTATAGAATCTTTAGACAAAATATTATAATTACTTATACTTCTATCATAATTAAATAAATCTTGTAGATTAGAGTATATATTACCACTACCAGTAATACAGGAAAAATTATATATTGATAATTTATAAGGTTCTCCAGTCAATATTTGATAGCCAATAGCCTGTTTTTTTTCATAAGAAGAATCTGTTCCTCCCTTTGAATTGCTCATTTTCAAAGGAGCAAATATATATTTTTTTAAATAATTATTATATGATTCACCTGATACTTTTTCAATAATTGCTGCAAGAATTTGATAACCTGAATTACTATAAGAATATTTTGTACCTGGATTAAATCTGAGAGAATATTTATTTATATACTCAATATTATTTTCTAATGATACATTCTTTTGTCCTAAAAACAATCCATCTTTAGGTAAACCAGAAGTATGAGATAAAAGGTGGTGAATAGTCACTTTATCTCCCCAATTATTTCCTTCAATATATTTATTTATATAATCATCAACACTTAAAAGATCTCTTTCCTGAAGATGCATAATTACAATAGCTGTAAAAGATTTAGTAATAGAAGCAATTGGAAAAATTGTATTTGTATTATTCAAAATATTATTTTCATAATTTGCATATCCAAAAGCTTTATTTAATAAAACCTTATCACCTCTGGCTACTAAGACAGCTCCACTATATTTATAACTACAATTTTCATTATATGATAAAATAAATTCTTCTAAATTAGATTCTTTATTTGCAGCTTCTGTAAAATCAAATATAAAAATAATCAGTAAAAGACAAAGAATCATAACACCAAAAAAAATTTTAATGTTGTTTTTCACTTTGTCCCCCTTATTGATCTCTATTTATGCTGTAATAAATCCTCTTCAACTTTATCTTCCCATTTTCTAATTTTATAATCAGTTTTTTCACCATCGTTAATTTCTACAGCTTCATTTATCAAAGATATCATTTCTAATAAGCTTCTAAAATATCTTTTTTTATTTTGATTTTTAGTTCCAGAAATCCATTCAATTGTTCCTTGATAGGTAACATTTTGGCGAAATAATATACGAATATAAAAATTAGACTCATTTTTTTCTAAGTTTATATTATCTAATTTTTTTTTCATTTAATTCACCCCTCAAAAGATTATAATCCTTTCAACTATATTAATATTATACCATAATCCTTCTATATGTTAGTCATAATATGATTGTATATAGTCATATATTAGTCATTTTTAAGATGATTTTTTGAAATTATAATTCAATACAGTCTAGATTAATTATTATTTGATGAGGTAATTCTTTTTTATAAAATTCTTTTCTTATCCTATTAATTATTTCCTGAATGCCAAATAAATTAACACCGTTAAATAATATTAAATATTGTATTTTTGTCCATTTACATATTACATCACTATGTCTTAGAGTTTTTAAAAATATATTTTCTAAATAATTAGTAATTTCCACATAATCATTTTTATTTATTTCATCAAGATCAATATTTAAAGAAACTGAAAGTAGAAAAACGGGAGATTCTTCTCTTTCTTTTTTTCTTATACTTACCCAACTAAAATAATTAAAAGAGTTCTTATCTACAAGACATAACCCTTCAGTATTACCAAAACTATTTAATTTAGCTTTTATTATTCTAACTTCTTCTTTTTCTTCTTCTTCAGTATATTTAACTTCTTCTAATAAATTACTTATATGTGAAGATAATTTTATTTTATTTAATGCAAAAAGATTCAAAATATATTGATAATGTAACTTTGCTTTTTTTAGTTTATTTTGTTTAATTAATGATTTGATTAAATAATAATGTATTTCTTCTTCAAATGGTTCTATATTCAAAGCCTGTTCACAAACTTCTTCTATTTCTGAAAATTTTTCTTCTTTCTTTAGTATATCACACATAACATAAATTTGTTCTAAATACAATCTTTTTAAATAAGCTCGTCTTTGTATTATCCAGCTAAAATCTTTATTTTCATCTAAAAAATTACCTTTATATATTTCAATTGCTTCAGAAGCATAATGGATAAGTTCTTCAAAATTATTATTTTTTAAAGATCTTTCGCTTTTTTTACAATTATTTTCAAATTTAATGAAGTCAATATAATGTTCACTATTCCAATTAAACCTGTATCCATCTTTTTCATATAAAATATATTCATCTGCTTTATATCTTTCATTTTTTGCCAAAACCTTTCTTAATCTATATATTAAATTTTGAACAGCATTTTTAGCATCAATTAATTCTAGAGAAAGGTCTAATTTATCCATTAGTTCTTCAGCAGTAAATACTTTATCCGGAGAGCTAATAAGTATTTTAAATAAACACCATAATTTATGAGATCTAACACTTTTATCAGTAATTATATAGTTATCCTTTTTAACAATAAACTTCCCAAGTGTATAAACCTCTATTTTATTATTAGACATAAAAATCTCCCCTTTATAAAAATTCAATTATGAATTGTTAATTAAATTTAGAAATATTATAAGAAAAGAAAATAATTTGATTAGGATAGAAACTTTAACTTGATTATGTAAAGGTGTGAAATGAGATAAAAGAATTTTCTGAATTTTCTTAATAAATTATAATTATATTCTTTATATAATTATAACACTTAACTTTAATAAAAACAACTGATATAAATAAAAAAACATAATATAATCTCAATTGAGATTATATTATGTTTAAAATAAATTATTCAATTTCTTCTAGATTTAAATCAATCTGATAACTACCACTTTCAAAAGTCTGCACTTCACTTTCTCCAAGATAATCACCTGCATCGATTTGATTATTTCCAGTAACATCTATCCAGGCATATATAGTGTGAGTTCCTGCAGGAATATTATCAATTACATAGGAAGTATCTCTTAAATTAACAGATATCTCTTTAACTGAATTAATAGTATCTGTTTCTCTTGATCCTACTAAAATTCTAATAGAATTTACTTCATTAACAGCCCAATAAGCATTTACCAAACCATAACCAAATTCAATATCAAAATCTTCATCTCCTAAATCAAAACTTGTTTCTCTTAAAATTTCTCTAATTTGTGTTTTAGGAATTCCATTTGCAATCATCAAACCAGTCAATCCTGCAACATGAGGTGAAGCCATAGAAGTACCCTGATAGTAAATATACGTGTGAGTTTTATCATCTCCACTTCCATTAAATGTTGTACTTAATACTCCATCTGCATATTCATCTCCATCTGTATCAACTCTGGTATTTCCACCGGGAGCCATAACATCTAAAGTGTCCCCATAACAGGAATATGGAGCTCTTATAGGAGAGTTAGAATAATTTAATTCTACTGATCCTACTGAAATAACTTCTGGATAGGAAGCGGGATACATAGGTGTTGTTGTATTACTATTACCAGCAGCTGCAACTATTATAACTCCTGCGTTAGCTGCTTCAGTAACTGCTTCTCTTATCGACTCACTGTCAGTAGAGCCACCCAAAGACATATTTATTATATCTACTGGTTGTGATATTTTAGGACTATCAGTTAATCCAGCTGCATATAAAATCCCCTGAGCAATATCCCAGTTAGAACCATAACCATCATCATCCAGAACTTTTACTGGGATTATTTCTGCTTCCCACATAATTCCAGCTACTCCCTGATTATTATTAGTATCGGCCGCAATAGTTCCTGCAACATGAGTTCCATGACCAAACTGATCATTAGTATCTGTACTTTGATTTGGAAAATTATATCCATCTTCCAAATTAAGATTATTCTGTAAGTCTGGATGTTGACTATCTATACCAGTATCCAAAACTGCTATTCTTACAGCAGATGAACCTGTTGAACTGTCCCAGGCTTGAGGAAGTCTGATCTGAGGATAGTGCCATTGCAAGCCGAAATATTCATCATTTACATCTGTAGAAAATGCCTGGTAAATATAATTAGGCTCTGCAAATCGAACACCACTTTCACTTAACATTCTTTCAATTGCTTCCTGTACATTACCTTGTTGTATTTTTACTAAATAACTATTTAGCATAGGTTGATGAGCCTGAATATCAAGTCCCAATCTATTTAAAACTTCCTGCTGTTGACTTGAAACAACCACCCTACTAAAGCCAACAACTATTTCTCCTTCTTTATAGTCCTGTGACTGTTCAATAAATGTTTCTCTGACATCTATCGTTTCCAAAGTTCCTGATCCAGCAGTTTTTACAAAAGTTTTAGAAAACGGCCAATTGTGAGTAATACTCAAACCACCACTTATACTAACTTCTCCATCAGTTATAATTTCGGAAAAGTTTGCAGTTACTATATAATCATTTTCTATTGTAATTTGAATAGGATTTTGACTTGCTATATCAGAACTAATATCTCCTGACCAATTACTAAATTCCCATCCCTGGGCAGGAATTGCTTCTAATCCCACTTCACTTCCAGAACTATATTTGTCGTTTTCCAAATTTCCACTAATTAAATCTTCATTTACCTGTCCTTCTCCTTCTGTACTTAAACTTAGTGAATAATAATTTACTTCTGATTCAGACTCAACAAATATCACATTAAGAGTTATATTACTTTGGATTTCAAGCTCTAAAGGATTATTATCTTTATTTGTTTCTGTTACAGAACCCTCCCAGTGACTAAACTCCCAACTCTCATCAGGAATTGCAGAAAATTCAACTATACTTCCTGGAGGATATAAAGCAGCTTCACTCTGGTAACCTTCTGGTAATTCTATTACTCTTTCTTCTACTACACCATTACCCTGAGTATTAATCTCAACGCTATATTGAGTCTGCTCTAAAACAGCAGTTAAATCCATATCTTCAATTAAAGTAATTTGTACTGGATTTTGGGTTTCATCTATATTATCAATTGAACCTGTCCACTCTACAAAATTCCAGCCTGATTCTGAAACAGCTTCTATTTCTAATTCTGAGCCTTCAGGATAAACTGGATAGGAGGCATTACTTTCAAAGGGAACATTAATTATACTTATTTCAACTTTTCCTTCTCCATCTATACCTGTGGTTAAATTATAATAGGGGAATTCTTCAAATACTGCTCCTAAATCTATATTCCCAGTAATTTCTATTTGACTAGGATTTTCGCTACCTGAGATATCTCCGGTCCAATTATTAAATTTCCAATCTTCTTCAGCTATTGCAGTTATTTGAATTACACTTCCTTCTAATAACAATATTTCTTGTTCTCCTGTACCTGTTATTGTCCTTGAAATATCAGCTAGTTCTGAATAATCATCTTTTATTTTTTGACTAACCTGTACTTCTTCTACTTTAACCTGTCCTTCACCACTTATTTCTAATGAAAGGGAATAATCACTATTTACAAAAATTGCTTTTACATCCAAACCCTCATGTCTATTTAAAATAATTGGATTATTATCTTTTTTACTTTCTTCTACACCCAGCCATCCTACAAAAATCCAATTTTCTTCAGGCACTGCTTCTAATTCAACTGGAAGTCTATCCTCTGGCTCTGCACTTAAATTATCTAGAGAAACTTTTTCATTAATTCTTCCTTCTCCTTCTATATTTAATTTCAATAGCTGGTCAAGAGGTTTGAAGATAGCAGTAATGTTTATATCATTATTAACTACTATATTAAAAGATTCAGTTAAGTTTTCAGATACAATTTCTCCACCCATTTTCCAGTGGCTAAACCCCCATCCATCTGCAGGTGATGCTACCAAATCCACTTTACTTCCAGATGAAAATTCAACATCATAAGGAGTTTTAATTATTTCTCCTTCTCCCTCTACATTTGTTAACACTTCATAATTCTCAACTGTAGTCTGTTCACTATCACATCCCCAGATACCTATCAAAAAAATAAAAATCAATAGTAAAATTAAATATTTTTTTCTGTACATAATTGTCATCTCCCTATCTAAATCTTTTAAAAATAGGAACATTAACTAAAATTTCCATTTAAAACCTAATTCCCATTCCTCCTTTCTTTTCTGAGTTACTTTGTTAGCTACTATTAAATCTATTTTATCCCAAAATTCTCTACTAAATTCAATTCGAAAATTTTCCTTGTCATTTCTTTTTTCATAATGCAAAATAATTTTATTTTTATCATTAAATACAAATATTTTTGCATTTAACCAATAATGCTCTTTTTGAAATTTTTCACTTTCCGTTTCATATACTATTGGATATAAACCTGCACCTAGAGAAAAATATGAATTAACATTCACTTCTTCATTTAAACCCAGACTGATAAAATATTTAACTTTATCCCAGGTATAAGCATTTATTTCCAAATTTAAAATAGAAAATATTGTTTTATCTAATCCCAGCATTGCGTATTCATTTTCTTCAAACTCAAAATACAAAGCAATTTCATTTTTAACTACTATTTTACTTTTTATTGATTTATTTTCTCCAATGAATATTAAAATATATTTTTCTTGATTTCTTTTTTCTTCAAAAATAGATGAAGACACAATATTATTTAAACCATCAAGATTAATTATATGATTATTATTTTTATTTAATTCTTTTAAAGAAATAGCTTTTAAATAAACAACATAGAGTTTAGTTTGACTTGGTACAAAGTTAATATTATTATTATTTTTTAATACTAGCATTCCAACCAAACTGTCTTTACCATTAATTATATTTAAAGTAGTATCTAAAAAGGTATTTTCTTTAGTTTCTAATCTAAACTCTGTGGTTATCAATTGACTATCCCTGGATATATTCCTGGTAAATAATGATAAGTATAATTTGTTTTCTGAACGAAAAAATTCATCTTCTTCAGTAATATTTAGAATTTCTTCATTAACTGAGATAGATGCAGTCTCAAAAAGTGAAACAATTATTTCTGGTTCAATAATTGAATAACTAAAATCATTCTCATCTTTATATTCTATTTTTAAATTATTTAAACTTACCGGATCTATAAATTCTAAAATCTGTTTATTACTATAAAAATTAATTTTTCCTGTTGAATTCTTATCATATAATAATTCATTTAAACGCATACTAGACTGATATTTTTTTGAAATTTCTATTATTTTAAAAATATATTTGATTTGTAAATGTTCATTTTTTAAAAAAGCTTCATCATTATTTGAATTATCAATATAACCAGGCATCATTTCCTCTGGGTCAAAAGCTGAAATAGGGGCTGCTGCCTGACCTGCAGCAGCTCCCGCCAGTATTAATATACCCAATATTAGTATCAAGTGAAGTGCGGTTTTAAGTTTCATTTTATTCAACCTCCTATTATTTCAGGAGTAATGAAAATTAATAATTCCCTTTCAGTTTTTGTTTCTGTTTCGTTTCTAAAAAGCCAACGTATAATAGGAATACTTCCCAAAATAGGAATTTGACTTCTTAATTTAGCTTCTTCTTCTAAAGTCATACCTGCTATAGTTATTGTTTCTCCATGTTTTGCATAAATACTTGTACTCAAATCACTTCTTCTAACTACCAATCTTTCCTCTCTTTCATCAGTAAATGAACTCAAATCTGATTCTATATTTAAGCGAACTACTTTATTATCAATAATCTCTGGAGTAAATCTTACTGCTACCCCTACTTCTACTCTTTCTAATCTTGCAGCTGTATTGGTTGGTTCTAAGATAATAACCTGTTCTTCTCCAACAAAGAGTGATGCTGATTCATTATTTAATACTCTTACACTGGGGTTAGCTTTTATTTCAGCTATATCTTCCCTTTCTAAGGCTCTTAAACGACTAAGAAATTGTCCATACTGACTATTAACTCCCAACTCTAACGCTCTATCCCAGCTGATTTCATAATCTAATTCTAAATCTCCATTTAAATATTGAAATAAATCTGTGCCTCTTTCCCGCAAATATTCAGTTGATATTTCTGTAACCAATATTTGTAATGTTACTTCTTTTTCCGGACGATCTATATTATTCAAATCATTTTTAAAATCTTCAATTATAGAAGGTGGAGCACTTATTGTTATTAAATCAGTTTTTTCTATACTAATTCTTAAAAAATTAGTATAAAAAGAAGGTAAAAGATCTCTGACTTCCTCGGAAGTCAAATATTTTAATCTAATTGTTTCAGTTACTGCTAAATGTCTAAAAGTAGTTCCTCTGGGATCGCCAACTCCTATTAAATAGACATCTCCCATCTTTTGATAATAAAACCCACCTTTTAATAAAATTAAATCCAGAGCTTTATCTAAAGGAATATCTTCTAAATCTAAAGTTACTGTACCGGCAATGGAATCATCATAAATTATATTAACACCGGTCTGTAATGCTAACTCATTTAAAGCCTCTCTTATATCAGTTTCATAAAAAATAGTAGAAACAATATGTTCTTCAGATTCATTTTTGCCTTCTACCTCAGCAGCAATAACTGCAAAATTTATAATTAATATACTGGTAATAACCAGTATAAATATGCTCAATTTTTTCATTTTTTCTCCTCCTCTTTATCTGGGATTAAAACATCAAATTCTTTTTCTAACAAAATATTATCATTTTCATAAACAGTGATATCAGCTTTATATTCTCCAGGATTTATATTTTTCAAACTCACTTCTGTGAACATAACTGCTGAATGTAATGGTAATATTCTTTCTACTCCTTCGTTTAAATATAAATTATAGGTTCTTAAAATTTCTTCTCCTTTTTTTAAATTTAATACAGCTTCTGGTACTATATGCTTTGAACTAGTATTATTTGTTGTTATACTAAATAATATATTTTCATTTTCAACAATTACATTAAGATTTTTTACTTCAACTGATAAATCCTGCAATTCTCCAACTATTACATCTAAAGGTATTTGATGTGATTCTAATAACTTATCTTCTAAGTTATAAACTTGGAGAGAAATTTTACCATAATAACCACCTGGTTTAATATCTCTTGGAGCCCTAATTATTAAAACCTGTCTTGTTTCTCTTCTTCCTACAAGTTTAATTTCTGAATCTCCTCTAAGTTCAAAATTAAAATCTGTAAAAATTGAATGAGGATACTCAGTCTCTATCTCCTGACTGCCAATTTTAATCATTAATTCTTCATCTACTCTATTCCTGATTTGAATTGCCTCTGCAACAGCACCACCAGGACGCAAATTTTCATTGATTTTTAATGGTTCAATCTCTACATATTGAATCCTATCTGGGTGAAAATACTCATCAGTGACCGTAATTTTTTTTCCTCTTACTAATTGCTGTCCATTATTATAACGGAGAAAAATTCTGAGATCATAAGTTCCTGCTGGTAGTGGTTCAGTAATAACCCCTTCAAATTGAACTTCAGAATCTCTATAAATCACCAGATAATCCCTACCACTTTGAGCTGTAGCAGGGCTTCGAAGTACTACTCTGTCTAATAATCTTCTATCTTCGGTTCTAATAGTAACTTCACTTGCTACAGCTAAATTAACTTTAGATATGTTTTTTATTTTTGTATAAATCAAAGGATTCATATCTTTATCCCCTTTAATCCCAATTTCAGTAATTTCTCCTCTTGGCCTAAGACCAGGTCTATCTACAAATATATCAAGCCTAATGGCATACCTGACGTTCATAATTATACCTATTTCTCCTTCTCTTTTCTCAGGTTCTACCATTAATATTACAGTATAAGAACCTGATGCATCATAAGGTATATCAACTGTCCCTGTAATTAATACTTCCCTGTCAGGTGGAATTACTATTCTAGAGTCATCAAAATTTATCCAGTCCATTGCATTATTGTTTTCATCTTTTCTTTCTGTAAATTTTAATTCTCCACTTATTTCCTGAACTGCATCATATAAATTTAAATTAACAATTTCCTGTCTTCCGGCAGGTGTAAGTTTTATTTCAAAAGGAATTATATCCCCTGGTGAACCAGCTAAAAAAAGATTTAAAGGATTCACACCATAAGCAAAAACTAATCCATTCATATAAAATAATACTAAAATAATAATTAAAGACATAAAAGATAATTTTTTTAACATTTTTTCACCTTCTTTGTATTGGATAATTAATAACTGGCAAAAATAAAAATTTAAAAAAGGGGAGGTTTTGGTCAGCCTCCCCTAAATAACTTAATTATAAATTTAACAATTTAATTTTAGTAATTTTTATTTAGGTTGTGTTGCAGGTGCAGCAGAAACTGTTAAGGTAATATCTGCTGTATACTCTTCTCCAGCTAGTACAGAACCTACTTTTGGTAAATAAACGGCTGCATTAAGATGGAATTCAAAAGGACCTTCACAAATCCATTCTCCATCTTCACCGAAATTATTAAACATTGACATTGTTGTGAAATTAGTAAATGCAGAACTTTGAGCAAAATTCAAAAGACCAGTACCTTCAGCTATTAATTCATTTACATTAGTAACCATAGCTAAGTTTGTACCCCAACTGCCTATTCCATTTCCGCCTAATCCACCATAAGAAATACTGGAATCAGAGGAAACACGGAAAAGGGTAGGAACTTTTGCCCAATTATCCCAATTAACAGCCATATCGATATTAATTGGAGTATTCATATCTACAACAAATGGATCTACAAAGTTATTTGTAGGAGATAAATTGTAAATAGCGGATCCTGAATCCATAACTCCACCAACATAACCGCTACCATCATTATAACCCCAAATTAAATTAGCAGCATTTTTTGTAGCATTTCCATCACTTACATACAATCCTTTCATACCTTCTAATGCATGTGGGAATAAACCATTGTAATAATCATTGTCAAAAAATTCTATTGTTGCATAGGGACATACTGTTAAAGTAGCCTCAGTACTGTCTGAAGCATCAATTGGTGGACAATCTCCATTACCATTTTGTGGTCCTCCACCATTATCACAGGCTATAACATTAAAACCCATTCCGAAAATCAATAAAAAAGCTAAAACAAGAATACTAAGTTTTCTCATCATTTTTTCCCCCTTATTTTTTGCTTAATTAAATCATTTTTAAAAATTCACCTAACACAAATCTTTTTGTTTCTTCGTCTCGCCCTACTCCATCCTTTAGATTATTATTATCTCTTCCTATAAAACACCACCTCCTCAAAATAATTAAATTTTCTAATTATTATTAATAAATGTAAAATATATTTCTCCAGTATATTCACCGGCTAATACACAATTCCAATCATCTCTAATATCTGCCCAAATATTTAATTTCAAATTATATTTGCCCACTTTTTTATCAAAATAAGTTACATTTAATAGCTGGGGATTCTCAAAATTATTATAGTTGACATTTTGATTTTCTAAATTATAATCAACTTTATTACATATTATTTGTTCTAAAGGAAAACTACATTTACCATCTTCATGAACTATTCCCTGAGGAAATTCTAATTTTAAATTCCAATTTTCTAAATTTGTATCTACATTAATTTCTATTACTTCTTTATTAGATATATTCTGAGCTGGTTTTAATAAATTGAAATGTACCTTTTCTTTATTAACACTAACCTGCGCAAAAGGACTTATTTTTAAAAAAATTGGTAAATTATAAATTCCATCTCCTATAATAAGATTACCGTGATATTCACCTGGAGGATAATAGGAAGCAGCCTGACTTAATATTAAATTAAATAAAATTTCACCTTCATATTTATTAAGTAAAACTTTGTTATAAGTTTTAGAAGAATATTGGTTATTTAAAATGTTTATATTCAACTCATTAGCAGAAATTATATTTCCCTCTTTATCAATTAAATCACTGCAGTGAAGAAACAATTCTTTTTTCAACTTGTTTTCTTTATTGTTATAAATTTCTACTGAAATATCATTACTCCTAATATCATTTTCAGGGGAGGTAATTTCAAAATAAATCTGATCAGTATTGGTATAAATTTTATATTCACCTGCCAGAGAGTTATCGGAAATTATAAAAATCAAAAATAAAACTAAAATGACAATTACTACTATTTTTTTCATAAAAAAATCCCCTCCTACCCTCTTATTAGTACTAATCCTATTAACTTGACTGTTTTTATCTCTAAATAAATTGTACCATTTTTCAGTTAATTGTCAGTCATAACTCACTCACAACTAAATTTTATTTAGTTTAGATAACTCTCTTATCTTAATCACAAAAAAAAGGCCTCATCCATTTTAAGTGGATAAAGGCCTTTTATATAAATATATTCATCATATTTGTTATTTTAATTTATTTTTTAGTTTATACTACTTTTTTACCTTCTTTATATACCTCAGCAACTTCATAAATATCTTCTATATCCTGGTCTGGTTTACCATCAACAACTACCATATCTGCAAGTTTACCTTCAC
>Ga0102925_1001144_pt1 | contig 14615 bp, 14 predicted proteins | sample SalPonR1_A_D1_MG_FD_78216 | JGI IMG/M metagenome (GOLD analysis project Ga0102925, IMG submission 78216) | Salt pond soil microbial communities from South San Francisco under conditions of wetland restoration - Salt Pond MetaG R1_A_D1_MG | ecosystem: Environmental > Aquatic > Marine > Intertidal...
ACTCTATCCCCTATTTCGAAAACTTTCTTAAGTTCTTCAATAGGAACTTCTTTTGAATTGCTTTTTTGTATGGATGAAATAATTCCATTTGAAAATCCCATTGTTAACCTTGTTTCTGAAACATCTTCTTCTTCTCTTGTAGGATCAACAATCAAAGATTTTCCAATTTTATGAACGCTAATTGCTACCGGAACGTGATCTGTCAAAGGTAAACCTTCTTCACTAGGTTCATCATACAATACTTTATCATTTTCTAAATCATACTTAGGTATTTTCGCAATTTTCATTGCAGCTATTGCACCAATTGTTGCAGCATCCATCAAATTTCCATCGTCATTGATAGAATAAACATCAACAAAAACAGTCCAAACTTTTTCTCCTTCTTTAATGCATAATTTTTCAAAATCAACAAAACCTGATTCTCTCAAACCTCTATCAGTAACTCTTGCCCATTCAATAGCTTCAATTTTTGGAGGACCAGATTCAAATCTTGGAGAACTCAAAGGCAACATTTCAGCAGTAACCATTAAATTACCTTTATCTGGACTGTCTGCATAAGGTTCCGAAGGAGCCATCTTAACCCCAACGATGACTTCTGTTTTACCTAATTTTACTCTAACACTTCCCTCTGCTTTTACTGAAACATTTTTTTCAATAGTCAATTCTCTAAATTCTTCGGGAGTTCTTCCATCAAATCTTTTTCCTTCTTCCAAATATTTTTTTATTCTTTCACCAGTAACTTTCGAAGTAGTTCGTATCTTGTCCATTTTATTTTTTTGCCTCCATGTCAACAGCATCCTTCAATGCTTTTTTTTGTATTTCATAAATTTCTTCACAAGATTCTTTAGCTAAATCTACTGATTCTTGTAATTGTTTAACTCCAATTTTTCCATCAAGTTGCATATGTGTAACTTTTCCAGATGAAGTCATTGAAATAGGGATGTCTGTTGGACCTTCTCCTTCTTCAAAATCTTCTTCTTCTTTAGTTAAGTCAACAACTAAAGTTTTGTCTAATTTTCCAACAGAAACACTTGAAACCAAATCTTTCATTGGAACTCCAGCATGAGCTAATGCTAAAGAAGCTGCATTAATTCCAGCACATCTAGTTCCAGCATCAGCCTGGATTATATTTATATGAACATCAATAACTTGGCTAGGATATTTATCCAACATAACTGAGGGTTCTAAAGCCCATTTTGTAATTTCAGAAATTTCCATTGCTCTTCTATTTCTTCCAGGTCTAATTCTTTCATCAACTGAAAAACTAATCATATTATATTCACATCTAATTTGCCCTGTAGCAGGATCTTGTTTGTGCTGAGGATGCATTTTCTTAGGACCATAAACAGCCGCAATAGCAATAGTTTTTCCAGTTCTAAACATTGCACTACCATCGGCAGCTGGAACAACTCCAACTTTCGCTTCAGTTTCTCTCATCTCTTTTATTCCTCTTCCGTCAGGTCTTTGGAACAAATTTTTTGAATTTGTTTCAGATACAATCTTTGATTTTACCTTGAATTCCGCCATTTTATTTTTTGTTCTCCTCAAACCATTTAGTTATTTCATCAGTCAACCCTGATATAAAAGATTTTTCACAAACATGTAAAATTGCTCTTTTAGCAAATAATTCATCATCAATAGTTGGACCTTTGATTAAAACTGCTCCGTTTTGTCCTACTGTAATATCTGAACCAGTATTCTCTTTAATTAATTTTATCATACTTCCTTCTTTTCCAATAACTCTTGGAACTTTATTCGGATTAATTTCAAAAACAAGCCCTTCTTCCACTTTTCCAAAACCTCTTGATTTAACAGATAAATCAATTCCTCTTTTATTTATTACCCAAATTTTTGCAATAATAATATCGCCAATATCAAAAACTTCATCCATTGCATCTTTATTAACAAATCTTGGGACTTCATTAATTGATAAAAATGCAGAATCAGCAGCACCAATATCTACCATCCAACCTGCAGAATTAATATTCTCAACTTTTCCAATAACAACATTTCCTCTCCTAGGAAAATAAACTCCAGACAAAGGAATAACTTTTATCAAATTATTTTGTTCTTCAGCTAAGCCATATTTTAAGGCAAAAATCTTTCCGTCTCTTTTCTCAGTTGAATCTCCTGGAAGATAATCATCTCCCTCGATAATAATTTCTCCTGGAATAACTACTTTTCTCTCCATCTTAATTTGTTGTTAAAAACCCTTTAAAAATATTTGTATTTAATTCTTTATTCTTCTTTAACATCTTCTGTTGTAACTGAACCATGTGTTATAGAATTAAGTTTGTCATAAAAATCCATTATTAATCCTGCAGGAACTTTAACGACTACTTCTAAACTGCCGTCGTTCAGCCAATTCTCCTTTTCTTTATATTGTTGAATAAGACCATAGACTTTTCCTGTTTGTAATGCTGGAACATGGATTTTGACTTTTTTTGTTTCAATTTTAATTGGAATTATTTTCGCAATTTGTTCTAAAATATCTTGTATCTGATTTTCAACTGGAACATTTTTTATGTTTACATGTGCTTCTTCCAAAGCAGATCTAATTCTTTCATTTGAAATAGGGTTTCCACTTTGCGGATCAATAGCGTTTCTTGCCAAGAAATCAACAACTTGTTTAATTTGTTTTTCTTTTTCTTCACTTCTATGTTCTTGATCAACTAAAACATCTCCTTGCTTAACAATAATTTTTCCAATTTCATCAACATTTGTTGTTTTAAAAGCAATTTCTAAATCATCGTTTGAAGCTACATTCCCTTTTTTAATATCATTAAATATTCTATCTCCTTCAACAATTAAATAATCAGATTCCCCTTTTTTGACTTTCAAAGCATCGTCCATATTTACAAGAATTTCAAAATGGATCCCATTTTTATCTATTCTTGCAATAGTTTGCCCAGGTGCAAATTCTGTTTTTCTCTCACTCATTTGAATTCTTCAATCTCCTTTCCATCCAACCTTTTAATTATTTCATCTTTGTTTTCAATATATGCAACTTCTAATCTCTCAATATTAAATTTGTCTCCCTGAACATCTTTCATTATGCCTAATGCCAACTTTATTCCTTTTTTCAAATCTAAATTAGCTTTATATTTTTCTCTTAATTTTTCTTTTATTTTCAAATCATTTTCCCCAATTGCATTCGCATAATATTCAAAATAATTTCCAGTAATGTCACTTGTGAACAACCTTCCCTTTCCATCTTGAGTTCCTGCAACAATTAATGAAACTCCAAAAGGTCTTGCTCCACCATATTGAGTAAATTGTTGTTTAACATTAGAAATTTCCTTAATTACAACTTCTGGTTCAATTGGTGAATCATAAGTAACTCTATGTTGTTGAGAAAGAATCTGTGCTTTATCAATCAAAACTCTTGCATCAGAAATTATTCCCGCAACACTCGAAATTATATGAGAATCAATTTCATAAACTTTTTGAGCAGACGCAGGAACAATTAATTCATCTTCATTTCTTTTATCAGCTAAAATAAAAACTCCATCGGAACAAACTAACCCTATGCTAGCACTTCCCAATCTAACAGTTTTTTCAGCATATTCAACTTGTAATAGATGTCCTTCTGGGCTGAACATAGTTGCAGCTCGGTCATATCCCATTTGTTGGTGTTGAATGTCTATTGGCATTTCCATTTTAGAATTTCCTATAAAGAATTTAATTTGTCCAGATTTAAAAGGTTTTTGGAGTTATTTTTCCAATCCCTTCAAAGTTCCGCTTACTCTAATTATTTGAATTTTTTCTTTCCATAAAACAAAACTTGCTCTAACTTTATCTAAACTTTTTCTATTAATTGAAATTATGTTATTTTTAATAAAAGTAGGTGAAGCTTCAGCTAAACCCAAGTTACCAATAAAATCTTTTATTGCCAAATTAATGTTCTTTTTCAAATTATTTCCTTCCAACAATAAATATCTCTTTTTTTCTTTATGTGATGGAATTAAACTCTTCATATACTAAAAAGAAAACAGAAGTTTATATTTCTAACTAATAAAATATTCTCACAAAATTATTTAAACTGTTTTTATTTTGGTTAGTTATGGAAATTTGTACAGTTGGAGGATTTGAAGAGGTCGGTAAGAATATGACCGCTGTAAAAATAGGTGATGACGTGTTTTTGTTTGATTGTGGTTTTTATTTACCAGGAGTTATAGAACTACAAGAAGAAAATCAAATCGGATATACAAAAAGGAGCCTTAGAAGAGTTGGCGGGATACCAGATGATAGAAAATTAGATGAATTAGGTTGGAAAAAAAAAGTAAAAGCAATCTTTTTATCTCATGCACATTTGGACCATGTGGCAGGAATTCCGTTTTTAATTGATAGATATCCAAACGCAATAATTTATGGAACTCCTTTTACTATAAGGGTTCTAGAATCTTTGGTAGAAGATGCAAAAATTGTAATGACAAATGAAGTTAAAGTTGTAAAATCAAATTCAACACATAAAATTCCTGGAGTTTCACAAGATATTCAAGTAGAATTTGTTCATACAACACATTCCACAATAGATTCAACTTTTATTACGCTACACACTCCAGAAGGTAGTTTCTTTTACGCTCTAGATTATAAATTTGATGATACACCTACAATGGGGAATCCCCCTAATTATTCAAGATTAGAAGAAATTGGGAAAAACAAAGTAAAAGTTGCAATAATAAATACTCTTTATGCAGGAAAAGATGATTCTAATCTAAGTGAGAAAGACGCAGATAATATGTTAAAAGAAGCCTTTTCAAAAGTAAAAGACAAAAATTCTGCATTTTTTGTAACAACTTTTTCTTCGCACATAGAAAGACTTACCAATATTGTGAAACATGCAAAAAAAACTGGAAGAGAAATTATTTTTCTTGGAAGGAGCATGGCAAAATATGTTGATTGTGCAGTAAAGGTTGGAAAATGCCCTTTTAGAAATCAAATAAAAATAATGAAATATCGTAGACAAATAAATTCTATTTTGAAAAAAGTTGAAGCAAACAGGGGAAAATATCTAATTGTTTGTACAGGTCACCAAGGAGAAAAAGATTCAATCCTAGATAGAATTTCAAAAGGGGAAACTCCTTTTAGATTTAGAGGAGGAGATCATTTAATCTTTTCTTCTTCAGTAATTCCTACAGAAGTTAATATAGAAGCAAGAAAAAAACTAGATGAAAAATTAGAAAAGATAGGAGTTAATTTACAAACAAATGTCCATGTTCATGGTCATGGAAGTAAAGAAAGCAAAAAGAAATTAATTAATTTAGTTAAACCGAAAATAATAATTCCTTCTCATGGAACAAGGGAACAAGAAGAGGAATTAATCTGTGTTGCAAAAGAGATGGGATATAAACTAGGAGAAACTTCTTATTTAGTAAAGAATGGAGATGTTTTGAAGCTTTAAATTTTTAAAACAACATTTTTTAAATAACAATTTCTTTTATAATTCATGGAAAAAAAAGAGGAAAAGCCTGTCGAAAAAAAGTCTTCTGTGATTCCTAATCGAGAAATTCTTGGAGGACTTCGTGCTGCAATCGCAAGAGGTTCCAGCCTAAAAGATGCAATGATGAGTTTCTATCAATCAGGTTATGATAAAACAGAAATTGAACAAGCAGCAAGGGTTTATGTAGAGTTACAGAAATCTCCAGAAGAAATTGTAAAAAAAGAAGAAGGTAAAGAAAAACCAAAAGAAAAAAAAGAAAAGAAAAAGGAAGAAAAGAAAAAAGAAGTTGTTGCAAAACCCTTAAAAAAAGAAGAAAAAAAAGAAGAAAAACCAAAAGAAAAAAAGAAAGAAAAACCTTCAGAAAATGAATCTAAAAAAAAAGAGCCTCCAAAGGTAGTTCAAAGAGTTTCTAATTATGATTTAGAAAAAAAACCAAAACCTCCAAAAGGAAAAGCGGTAACAATTATTCTTATTCTTTTATTGTTATTTTTGTTAGGAGCATTAGCGGCAGTGTTTTTATTTAAAGATGAATTGGTTAGGTTTTTCAATAGTTTTTTTAGTTAAAATGTCACTTATTTATTCTCCAAAAGAAGATTCTTATTTATTGAAAGAAGTTTTAGAAAAAGAAGTTCCCAATTTATTAAAACAAAATTCAAATTTAAAAGTTTTAGAAATTGGAATTGGTTCAGGAATTCAGTTAAAAGCATTGGAAAAAATTGGAGTAAAAAGAGAGAATATTTTTGGTGCAGATATTAATATTGATGCTGTCAAACAATGCCAAAAAATGGAGTTTCATTGCATAAAATCCAATTTATTTGAAAATATAAATGAAAAATATGATTTAATAATTTTTAATCCGCCTTATTTGCCAAAAACAAAAAACGAAGATGAAGAGTCAGAATTAATAACTACTGGGGGAAAATTTGGTTCAGAAATTATAAATAAATTTTTAGAAAAAGCAAAAAAGTCTCTAAAAGAAAAAGGAAAAATTTTCTTGCTAGTTTCTTCTTTGACAAAAGAAATTAATTGGTTTAATTATAAAAAAGAATTATTGGGAGAGAAAAAACTATTTTTTGAAAAACTTGAAACTTGGGAACTATCTTTGTAAAAATATTTTTCCACAAACTAATTAAAAACTATTTTTTATATCTAATTATGTTCAAAGAAATTTTAATACTTGCAGGAATTATGCTTTTGCCCTTTATTGAAATAAGGTTAGCAATTCCCGTTGGAATTTTAACTGGGGTAATGAATTTACCCTTTGGTATTAGTTTGAAAGGTTTTGGTTTTCCTCCTTTGTTTGTTTTTTTATTGGCTTCTATAATGGGTTTTGTGTTGGCATTTCTTGTAAGAAATTTTTTGTTCACATTCGATAAATCACTACAAAAATCAAGAGTTGGGAAAAGATATATAAAATTATTACATAAGGCACAAAGAAAAATTCATCCATATGTGGAAAAATATGGTCTGTGGGGATTAGCCATCTATATTTCATTACCTTTTCCGGGAAGCGGAATTTATTCTGGAAGTATAGCTGGTTATGTTATAGGGATGGAAAAAACAAGATTTTATTTAGCAGCATTAATCGGTTCAACTTTAGCTTCAACAGTTGTAACCAGTTTAGTTGTTTTGGGAATGAGTTTTTTTGTTTAGAATTATTCACTTCCGGTCACACCAAGATTTTTTCTTCTTACATAAATCTTTCAATTGCCAATGTTTATCGACAATTGATGGCCTTTTTTCTTTGTAAAAAATACCCGTATAAATTTTATCATTTTTTTTGATTTTATTATAGTCCCAACTTGAAGCTAATTTCATTGCTTTATTAAAATTTTTAACATCATGACTTTTTGGAATTTGTTTAATAATTTCTTTATATCCTTTATGTGGATGAAAAATAATACAGGGTTGTAAAATTTCAATAAATTTGAAACCTTTATGTTTACTAGCTTCTTTTAAAACTTTTTCAACTTCTTTAACATCAGCAAAAACTCTTGCTACAAATGAAGCATTGGAATTTAAAACCAATTTTATTGGATTCAAAGGCTTAACAACAACACCTTCTGGAGTAGTTTTATCAGTAAAACCTTGTTCAGTAACTCCTGTGGGCTGACCAACAGTCAAAGCAAAAACTTGGTTATTGTGGACAACGCAAGTCATATCAACATTTTCTCTAGCTGCATGAATTAAATGGCTAATGCCCTCATTATAACATCCTCCATCTCCAATAAAAGCATGAACATCTAAATTTGGATTTCCCATTTTTACTCCTAAAGCAGTAGGCAACTCCCGCCCATGCAAAGTATTCAATCCATTCAAATTAATATAATCAAAAATTTTCCCTTGACAACCAATTCCCGAAACAATCGCCAAATCTTCTTTCTTATCTCCTTTTTCCAACCTTTTAGCAAAATAATTTTTCACGCCTGAAAGTATCTGATAATTAAAACATCCCGGACACCAGGTCATTTCAGTTCCTGTTTCTAAAGTTTTCTTTGCGTTTTTCATTCTTGTTTTACCCATTTTGTTTTATATCTTTTAGGAATGTGTGTTTGTTCATTCCATTTATCTAATTGCCAATTTTTCCATTTATCTGACCATTTAATTAAATTGATACATGTTTCATGTTGTCTTAATCTAATCATTTTGTCTAAATTTAATTCTAGTAGATAAGAAGCAATTATTCTATTTGTAATTCCGTGAGCAACGATTAAAATTGTTTCTTCTTTTTCTTGCTTTGTGAAAATTTTATCAAGAACCTTATACATTTCTTGTACTCTCTTTTTTTCATTTTTTTTCCATTTAGAAAATTTTTTCTTTATATCTTCTGCTTCATATTCATTAAATGTTTTTTCAATTTTTGGTTTCATTTTAATTTTTTTTGAAACAATTTCAGAGGTTTGTTTAGTTCTATTTGTATCGCTAGAATAAAATTTATCAAATTTAATTTTACCTAGTTTTTTAGCAAGATATTTTGCTTGTCTAATTCCATTCTTTGTTAAAGGAGGATTTTCTCCTTCCCTTTCTTTTTCAGCATGACGGACTAAATACAATATCATCCTTTCAACCTCCCCTTCAATTCAACATGAAGTTCATCACATAAGAAAGGACGAGCATCATATCTTAATATTTTCTCATCAATCTTCACTCCAGTTTTTTCTCTGATAACATCACAAAGTTGTCCAGTAGCATTATTTTCAACAGAAACAATTTTCTTTTTTCCTTTCAACAATGATTCAACTTTTTTTGGGAAAGGTTCAATGTACAATATTTGAATTGCACAAACATCCATTCCTTCAATTGCATCTAAAATAGCACCTTTTGTGGATCCCAGAACACAATACAATTCTTTGAATTTTTTTTACCATAAACTTTGTAACCCTCAAATTTTTCACATTCTTTTTGCAACATTTCTCCTTTTTTCTTACGAGCTTCAACATTTCCTTTAACAATTTCAGCTTCTTCAGTTCCACTTCCAGTAACAGGATTTTGCTCATAAGAATTATAGCGGCCAAATTTAGTCAAATGTTCAACTTTTGTAATTTTTGGTTTTCTTTCATTGGTATAATAACTTTCTGCTAAATGTTTATCAGAAATTAAAATTCCTGGAACTCCAAATTTCTGAGTTAAATAAAATATTTGTGAAGTAATTTCTTCGGCTTCAATCGGGTCCCCTGGAGCTAAAACTAATCTAGAAAATTCTCCATGTCCAGAATGTCTAGCAAGATGCAAATCTCCCTGAAGATTATATGTAGCAACTCCAGAAGCAGGACCAGCCCTTTGAGCCAAATAAAATACCAAAGGAATTCTTGCCATTCCACACATCGAGAGAGCCTCAGTCATCAAACAAAAGCCTCCTCCAGATGTTCCAACCATTGTCTTTGCACCAGTAATAGCACAACCAGCTCCAGCATTACCCACAGCAACCTCGTTTTCCAATTCTAAAACCAAATGTCCATGTTTTTTCTGCCTTTGAGCTAATTCCCCTAAAACCGCAGTAGCAGGAGTCATAGGATAAGCAAAATAACAATCAATTCCAGATTTAATAGAACCTTCAGAAACAGCAATACTTCCCGAGGAAAAACTTCTTTTCACTTTCTTAACTTTAGGAATTTTAAAATTATTTTCAGCTTCAGAATATCCCTTTTTTGCTACAATTAAATTTGATTCATATCTTTTTAATTTTTTTAACCTTTTATCTAATAATTTAAAATCTAGTCCGAGCGCCTTATACATTTTTCCTGCAAAATACATGTTTTCTCCTTTTCCCTCGATAATAACTCCGCCTTTTTTTAAATTCTTTTTATGTTTTTCAATAGTTGTTTTATCTAATGCAACAATAACGTCATATTTGGATTCATGAGAATGAACTGGTTTATCAGAAAAAGTTAAAACATTAAAAGAATGTCCTCCACGAATTAAACTTTGGTAATCTCTATAATAAAAAACATAATAACCTTCTTCAGCCAAACTTTCAGCTAAAATGTGAGTCAAGATGTTAGCTCCTTGTCCAGCTTTACCACCAAAAAGAATAGTATATTTCATATGTTCTTAATTTATTCACTTTATTTAATTAAGGACACCCGAAGGGTGACCGTTTCTATGTTTAAGAGGGAGTGGATAATTTTGTAAAACAAAATTTGACTTAATCAACCTCTAAAAGAAAAAGAACCTTTATTATTATAAATGTTATGGAGAATTGAATAAAATTACTTTAAATTTCCAACAAACTTCTTCAATTTATTTTCTAAATTTTCTTTCCTAAACGGTTTATTATATTCAATTAATTTATCTTTAACATAGTTCTCTTCTCCTTTCACAGCATATCTCTGGATTTCAGCCAAATATTTGTCTCTTTTAGAATTATTGGAATAATCAATTGCCATTTTGGAAGTATATTTAGAGATAAAATCATTTTGACTAAAATTATTAATTGCAGCAATTTTTTTCATAATCCTCTTTGATTCAGGTTTTCCATAATAATTTTTTAACACATTAAAACTATCTTCAAAAATTTTTTCATTATTCCAATAAGCTATTTTTTCCAGTCTGTCGATTTCAAAAGAAATATCTTTTTCTGAAGCAAAATCCATTAATTCATTATATATTTCTTCATTTTCCACCCATGATGCAAGTTGACCTAATTCCTGGATAGATTTTTTACTTGAATTTTTTCCCGCTTTCAAAATTTTTTCAAAATTATCTTTGTTCCCTTTAAACATTATTATGTTTGCAAGCCCTTTTATTTTTTCATACCTATCTTTATAATCAAAACTTTCTGAAAGTAAAGCAATGTCTTCCATAGCTTCTTTTTTTTGGATTTTTTTTGCTGTTTGTTTTATTGCATAAAGGGTTGGAGAAAGTCCTCTTTTTGTTTGCAATTCTCTGATAACTGAATGAACATAGTCACTTTTCCATCCATCAATTATTTCAAGAAAAGGTTTTTCTAATAAATCATTTTTAAGATTATTTAAGCTGTAAAATATTAATTCTTTACCTTCCAAATTTTTATATTTTTTAAAAACATCCTCTAATAAAGTAAGATCATTCATTTCATTAGAAATATTTTTCAATTGTTTAGAAACCCTGTGAACATCTATGTGTCCGACGTAATTACTCATTATACGTAAAGCATGAGCTCCTTGGTTAAAATCATCTTCACCAATTATCCTTCCCGTTTGTTCAAGTACAGATTTTAATCCCTTTGTTCCATAATGCGGGTCTAATTCTTTAAGAATTTCTTTTCCAAAAGGTTTATCATTCAAAATTTTCCAAATAATTTCCTTTGCTTCATTCCGGTTAGAAATTTCTTCTATTGCTTTAGAAAAGTTTCCTTTTCTAGCTAAAGCTAATAATTTTTCGTCTTTATTTTCAATAGAGATTTCTTCTAAATCTTGCATAAATCTTTTCTTTTCCATTTTATTTTTCTTAAGCACTTTTCTTCGATGAATAGGTTTATAAAACTTGCGTGCAGAAATTCATAAATTTTGGATAATTAATCAGCACAACTCAACAATTTTTATATACTCAATCAATCTTTTCTTGATATGGTAAAATTTGCACATTTAGCTGACGCGCATCTGGGAGGATGGAGACAAGGACCAATGCAAGAATTAAATTTCAAGTCATTTCAAAAAGCTATAGAAATTTCAATAGAAAATAAAATAGAATTTATGTTAATTGCAGGTGATTTATTTGATTCAGCATATCCTCCAATAGAAACATTGAAGGAAACTTTTGCAGAATTTAGAAAATTAAAAGAAGCTAAAATTCCCATTTTTATTATTGCAGGTTCCCATGATTATTCAGTTTCAGGGAAATCTTTTTTGGATGTTTTAGAAAAGGCAGGTTTTTGTAAAAATGTTTATGATGCAGAAATAACAGAAGACACAATTTTATTAAATCCTACAACCCACGAGGGAATTGCAATTTATGGTTATCCTGGCAAAAAATCTGGTTTAGAAATTAAAGATATAAAAAAGTTAAAATTAAATGAAGCCCCCGGAATGTTCAAAATCCTAATGCTCCATACAACTTTGGACAAAGTTAGAGGCGTTTTACCAATAGATTATGTAAATTCGGATGATTTACCTGAAGCAAATTATTATGCTTTGGGACATATTCATGTTGATTTTAGATATAAAAATTTAGTTTATCCAGGACCAATTTTTCCAAATAACTTTTCTGAATTGGAGACTTTAGAAAATGGAAGTTTTTATCTTGTAGATACTGAATTAGGGAACCCGTTCGAAAAAGTAGAATTAAAATTAAAAGAAATAGAGTCTTTAGATATTGTAGTAAAAAATACTCAAACTGCAACAGATGAAATAATTTATGAATTAAAAAAGAGAAATCTAAAAGATAAAATAGTCCTCTTAAGACTTTCAGGAAAATTAGAAAATCAAAAAACTTCCGATATAAAATTAGAAAAAATTGAAAATTTTTGTTTTGAAAATGGAGCTTATTTTGTTTTAAAAAATACTCATGACTTGAAAACAAATGATTTCGAATTAAATATGGAAGTAAAGAATCAAGAAAATTTAGAGGAAGAGACAATAAAACAATATTCGGATGAAAATCCTTCAAAATTCAATCAATTAATTCCAAAATTAATGAATATTCTTTCAATAGAAAAACAGGAAGGAGAAACTATTGATTCATTTAACACAAGATTATTAGATGAGTCAAAAAGGGCCTTGGATTTAGAATGATATTACAAAAAATAAAATTAGAAAATATAAGAAGCTATGAAAATGAAGAAGTTTCCTTTAATCCAGGTTCTACACTTCTCGCAGGAGATATTGGTTCTGGAAAAACAACAGTTCTTTTAGCAATCGAATTTGGATTATTTGGTTTACAACCAGGTCAAAGAGGTTCATCTCTTTTGAGGAATGGAAAAGGAGAAGGCAAAATAATTTTGGAATTTAAAGTGGGGGAAAAAAATATAATTGTTGAAAGAAGTTTGAAAAGAGGAAAAACAGTTTCTCAAGATTATGCTTCAATAGACATTGATGGAAAAAAAGAAGAACTTTCAGTTACAGAATTAAAACAAAAAATCTTAAATTTATTAAACTATCCAAAAGAATTTTCAAAAAAACAAAACACGCTTTACAAATTTACAGTTTATACGCCCCAAGAAGAAATGAAACAAATAATCTTGGAAGATCCAGAGACTAGAGTTAATATATTGAGACATGTTTTTGGGATTGATAAATATAGAACCATTTTGGAAAATGTCAGTGTTTTAAGACTAAAACTAAGAGAAGAAAAAAGAGCAATGGAAGGAGCAACTTCTACCTTAGATGAAGATTTAATACTAAAAGAAAAAAAAGAAAAAAATCTTGAAGAGATGAAAAAGAAACTTCTAAATTTAGAAAATGATTTCACAACAAAAAAAGAAAAAAGAAAAGAAAAGGAAAAAGAAAAGGAAGAAGTAGCAAAATTAATTGAAGGAAAAGCAGAATTAAAAGCCAAACTTGGCCAAACTAGCGGGATTTTGCATTCAAAAAATGAAATGTTTAACAACCATAACAAAACAATTGAATTGTTAAAAAAAGAAATACAAGAATTTCAATTATTGAATTTTAATCCTTTAGAATTTCAAGAAATAGAGGATAAAATTTTGAAAAATAAAAAACAAATTGAAAAACTTTCTGAATTAAATTTAGAAATCAATTCACAAATTGCAACTCTAAATATGAAAATTTCTGATTGTGAAAATTTAGCAAAAAAAATGCAAAATCTTGAAGTTTGTCCGACTTGTAGGCAAGAAGTAGATGCAGTTTATCGTGCAAACGTATTAAATAAAAATCATAACGAAGTGAGTCAATCAAAAACAAAAATACAGGACTTAGAAATAGAAAAAAAGAATATTTCAGAAAAGATAAAAGAACTAGAAATATCAAATAATTTTTTTGATAAAAAATTAACAGATTTAAGAATATTAAAAATGAAATCAGAAACAATAAATGAAAAAAAATTAAAATTAGAAGAGTTAAACAAAGAGACTTCTTCTTTTGAATCAGATATTAAATTATTAAAAAATCAAATAGAAACAATAAAGTCCGAACTACTTTCTTTATCAAAATATGATATAATTTTTGAGGATAAATCAAGAGAATTAACACTTTTATTAAGGGAAGAAAGGATAGCAGACATAAAATTAGCTGAATCAAAAAAAGAAATAGAAATGCTTGAAAAAGCAGTAGAAGAATTAAGTGAGAGAATAAATAAAATAAATGAATTAAAAAAGAAATTAGATTACACATCAGAATTAGAAATGTGGTTAAATAAAAAATTTATTCCTGTGGTTTCTTTTATTGAAAGAAATGTTATGATTTCTTTAAGAAATGAATTTTCAAAATTATTTTCAGAGTGGTTTTCAATACTTGTTCCAGGAGAATTTAATGTTAGACTTTCTGAAAATTTTACACCAATTATAGAACAACAAGATTACGAAATAGACTATACATATCTTTCAGGGGGAGAAAGAACAGCCATAGCTTTAGCATATCGTTTAGCATTGAATCAAGTAATAAATTCATTGATGAGCAAAATCAAAACAAAAGAATTGGTAATTTTAGACGAACCAACTGATGGATTTTCAGATCAACAATTAGATAAAATGAGAGAAGTTTTAGATCAATTGAATGTAAAACAATTAATTATCGTA
>Ga0102925_1001147_pt1 | contig 14600 bp, 17 predicted proteins | sample SalPonR1_A_D1_MG_FD_78216 | JGI IMG/M metagenome (GOLD analysis project Ga0102925, IMG submission 78216) | Salt pond soil microbial communities from South San Francisco under conditions of wetland restoration - Salt Pond MetaG R1_A_D1_MG | ecosystem: Environmental > Aquatic > Marine > Intertidal...
CCTGCAGGGAGACGTCCGGCACGGGGCGATCCAGGGCGCGGCCGTGGAGTTCGGAGGCGGAAAAGGGGTTGCCCAGGAAGGGGAGGGCGAAGACCGCGAGCAGTGCAGCGGTAACCCAGAGCAGGCGCATCCCCATGTCCGTGTCCCCTTCGGAGGCGTTGGAGGCGAATTCCCTCGCGGTTTTCCGGGCATCTCCGGCACGGCCCGTCGAGAGTAATCGGCTCCCCCCGCCAGTGCAAGAATGGTCCGGGAACGTCTGGCTATGGTCGGTATTCGCGCACGGCGCGGAAGAGGTCGGCCATCTCCGCGGGTCGATGGGGCGGTGGCAGGACGGCCCGGACCCGGGCCTCCGGCCCGATGACGAAGATCCCGGCCGAGTGGTCGACGGTGTAGTCCGCCCCCTCGCCCAGCCGGTAATGGGCCCCGGCAGCGGCCACGACCCGGTCGATCTCGGTACGGTGGCCGGTGAAGCCCTGTAACCGGGGGTGGAAGTAATCGGTGTAGTCGGCCAGCTGGGCCGGGGTGTCCCGGGCCGGGTCCACCGAGATGAACAGGTAGTCGGCCCCGTCGGTCGGCAGGCGGTCGGCGAGTTTCGCCAGCCGGGCCAGGGTCGGCGGGCAGATATCGGGGCAGTGGGTGTAGCCGAAATAGAGGAAGTGCCAGCCACCCGACAGCTCCTGCCGGGTCAGGCGTTTGCCGCCCTCGCCCCGGAGCGTGAAGTCGGGCAGCGGTCGGGGCTCGTTCAGGGCGATCCCCCGGAGTTCCTCCGGCATCCCCGCGGAGCCCCGATAGGCGAGGGAGACGGCGAGCAGCCCGAGGCCGATGAGGCCCGGGAAGAGGGGGAAGAACCGGCGGCGCATGGTGCCATTATTCATACCACGGGGTCCGCCACAAGCCGGTGGTGTGGTGAACCTTCGCAATTCTGCTAGGGTAGAGAAACCCGTATCAGCGGGCATCGCCGGATCCGTCTCCCGCAATGCCCTGCTGCCCGCACACGGCATCCAAGGAGTTCCCCATGAAGAACTGGGTCTACCAGGTCAACGGAACGCGTGTCCTGGACCTCAATCCCGTCGTCTTTCTGACGTCCTCGCTCATCATCGTGGCCTTTGTGGTCCTGAGCTTCGTCAAGCTCGATGCCATGTCGGCGATCTTCGAGGCCACCCAGCAGTGGATCACCAACAAGACCGGCTGGTTCTTCGTCCTGGCCATCAACGCCATCCTGGCCTACGTGGTCTATCTCGTCTTCTCGCGCTTCGCCCATATCCGCCTGGGCGGGGATGACGCCAAGCCGGAGTTCTCCTACGCCGGCTGGTTCGCCATGCTCTTCTCCGCCGGCATGGGCATCGGCCTGCTCTTCTACGCCGTGGCCGAGCCCATGTACCACTTCCTCACGCCGCCCCACGGTGCCGAGCCGGGCACCATCCAGGCGGCGGAGGATGCCATGATGACCACCTTCCTCCACTGGGGGCTGCATCCCTGGGCGGTCTATACCCTGGTGGGGCTGGCGCTGGCCTTCTTCACCTTCAACCTGAAGCAGCCGCTCTCGGTGCGGACCATCTTCTATCCCCTGCTGGGTGACCGGATCTACGGCTTCTGGGGCCATCTCATCGACATCATCGCCACCGTGGCGACCCTCTTCGGGGTGGCCACCTCCCTGGGTCTGGGGGTCTCCCAGGTCAACGGCGGGCTGAACTTCCTGTTCGGCGTCCCCGAGGGGCCGATGGTGCAGATCGGGCTCATTGCCATCATCACCGCCATGGCCACGGTCTCCGTGGTGGCGGGGCTGGACCACGGCATCCGGCGGCTGTCCGAGATCAATATTGTCGCGGCCGGTCTGTTGCTGCTCTTTGTGGTGGTGCTGGGGCCGACCCTGTTCATCCTCAACGGATTCGTGGAGAACGTCGGCAACTATCTCAACGACTTCTTCCGTCTCGCCTTCTGGAACGAGACCTACTCCGCCGGCGACTGGCAGAACGCCTGGACCATCTTCTACTGGGGCTGGTGGATCGCCTGGTCCCCCTTCGTGGGCATGTTCATCGCCCGTGTCTCCAAGGGGCGGACCATCCGGGAGTTCGTCCTCGGGGTCCTGCTGGTACCGACCACGCTGACCTTCCTGTGGCTCTCCATCTTCGGCGACGCCGCCATGTACTTCGAGATGTTCGCCGACAAGGGCATGGCCCAGGCGGTGCAGGACAACCTCACCACCTCGCTGTTCGTCTTCCTGGACATGCTGCCCTTCTCGGTGCTGACCGGCAGTCTGGCCGCGGCCATTGCGGCGGCGGCCGGGGTGGTGGCAACCCTGATCATTATCACCTTCTTCGTCACCTCCTCGGACTCCGGCTCCCTGGTCATCGACATGATCACCGCCGGCGGCAAGACCGAGCCGCCGGTGGCCCAGCGGATCTTCTGGGCGGTGACCGAGGGTGTGGTCGCCGCGGCGCTGCTGGTGGCCGGGGGTCTGGGGGCGCTGCAGACGGCGGCCATCAGTACCGGTCTGCCCTTTGCCGTGCTGCTCATCCTGCTCATGTGGAGCCTGCACAAGGGGCTGGCTGCCTACACCGACCGCGGCGAGATGCCCGTCCCGCTGCATCGCCGTCGCAAGGCGGGCTGAACCGTCGGCGTTTGCGCTCGCCTCGTGGGCCGGTGATACTCGGTCGGGAGTCTTCGGCAAGGAGTCCGGGACATGACCGAGTCGCCGCCCGCGGTGGTCTTCTCGGCCCGGGGCGTGGTCAAGCGCTACCGGGTGGGGGAGGTCACCATCGAGGCCCTGCGCGGGGTCGACCTGGATCTCCACCGCGGTGAACTCGCCGTCCTCCTGGGCCCCTCCGGCTCGGGCAAGTCCACCCTCCTGAATATCCTGGGCGGCCTGGATCGGGCCACCAGCGGCACGGTCGAGCACGCCGGTCGCGACCTCTCTCGTGCCACCGAGCGGGAACTTACCGAGTTCCGGCGCCACCACGTCGGCTTTGTCTTCCAGTTCTACAACCTCATCTCCAGCCTCACGGCGCGGGAGAACGTGGCCATCGTCACCGATATCGCCCGGGATCCCATGGCGCCGGAAGAGGCCCTGGAGCGGGTGGGCATGGCCGACCGGCTGGATCACTTCCCGGCCCAGCTCTCCGGGGGCGAGCAGCAGCGGGTGGCCATCGCCCGCGCCATCGCCAAGCGGCCGACCGTTCTGCTCTGCGACGAGCCCACCGGTGCCCTGGATTCCACTACCGGCATCCGGGTCCTGGAGGCCATCGAGGCGACCAACCGGGATCTCGGGACGACCACGGCGGTGATTACCCACAATGCCGTCATCGGCGAGATGGCCGACCGGGTGGTCCGGCTGCATGACGGGCAGATCGCCGAGAGCCGGGCCAACCCCCGGCGTCGCGATCCCGCCGAGCTGGTCTGGTAGCCCGTGCGGACGCTGCAGCGCAAGCTCCTGCGGGACCTGGCCGGGCTGAAGGGGCAGGTAGCGGCCATCGCCACGGTCATCGGTGCGGGCGTGATGGTCCTCATCATCACGGTTACCAGCCAGGAGGCCATTACCCTCTCCCAGGAGCGCTTCTACCGCGAGCAACGCTTCGCCGACCTCTTCGTCGGCCTGACCCGGGCCCCGGATCACGTGGCGGCCCGCCTGGAGGCCTTGCCCGGCGTGGACCGGGTCCAGACCCGCGTGGTGGCGCCGGTGCGGCTGGAGGTGGCCGGATTCGAGGACCCGGTCCGGGGACAGCTGCTCTCCCTGCCGGCCATTGGCGGGCAGCCGCGCCTCAACCGGCTCCATCTGCGCCGGGGCCGTCTCCCCGAGCCGGGCCGCAACCAGGAGGTGGTGGTGGGCGAGCCCTTTGCCGAGGCCCACGGCCTCGCCCTCGGGGATCGGATTACCGCCATCATCCACGGCCGCCAGGAGCGGTTGAACGTGGTCGGTGTCGCCCTCTCCCCGGAGTTCGTCTACCAGGTGGGGCCCGCCGATCTCCTCCCGGATTACGCGCGCCACGGCGTCTTCTGGATGAACCGCCAGGCCCTGGGCAGCGCCCATGACATGGAAGGGGCCTTCAACGATGTGGTGCTCTCCCTCCAGTCGGGGGCCGATCCCGGCCGCGTGATCGCCGGGGTGGACCGGATCCTGGCGCGCTACGGGGGACGCGGGGCCCATGGCCGGATGGAGCAGACCTCCCACCGGTTCCTGCACGAGGAGGTGACTCAGCTCGGCAATATGGCCGTGGCGCTGCCGACGATCTTCCTCGGGGTGGCGGCCTTCCTCCTCAGCGTCTTCCTGGGTCGGGTGGTGCGCAATCAGCGCCAGGAGGTGGCTGCCCTCAAGGCCTTTGGCTATGGCAATCCCCGCATCGGCGCCTACTACGCCCAGTTCACCGGGCTCGTGGTCCTCCTGGGCTGTGCCCTCGGGGTCGGGCTGGGGGCCTGGGCGGCCCGGGGGGTGGCGGCGCTCTACATGGAGTACTTCCGCTTCCCGGTCATGGATTTCCGCCTGCGCCCGGGGGTCCTCCTGCTGGCGGTGGGGGTGGCTGCCGGGGCCGCGGCGGTGGGCGTGGCCCACGCCGTGCGGGGCGTGGTGCGGATGCCGCCGGCCGAGGCCATGCGCCCGCCGGTCCCCGGGACCTTCCATCACGGCTGGCTGGAGCGGTTCGGCCTCCTCGCCCGGCTGGGGCAGGGCAGCCGGATCATCGTGCGCAACCTGGCGCGCCACCGCCTCAAGGCGAGCCTCTCCACCCTGGGGATCGGTCTGTCGGGCGCGCTGCTCCTGGTGGGGGGGTACCAGTTCGGTGCCGTGGATCGCCTCATCGATACCCAGTACCGGGTCCTCCAGAAGATGGACGTGGACGTCCCCTTCACCGAGCCGACCCCGGAACGGGCACTGGCCGAACTGCGCCACTATCCCGGCGTCCGCCATGCCGAGGGCTATCGGCAGGTGGCGGTGCGTCTGAATCATGGTCCCCGCAGTGAGCGGATCGCCATCCTGGGCATGGAGGCGGCCAGCGGCCTGCGTGGCCTGCGCGATGAACAGCTCGGCGAGCTACGCCTGCCACCGGCGGGGCTGCTGATGACCGACTACCTGGCCGAACAGCTGGCGGCCGAGCCCGGGGACCGGCTGGAGGTGGAGGTCCTGGAGGGGGAGCGCAGCCGGAGCCTGGTGACCCTGGTGGAGACGGTGGAGGAGCCGGTGGGCGTGGGGGCCTACATGGAACGCCGAGCCCTGAATCGACTCCTGGGCGAGGGGCCGGCGTTGAACGGCGCCTGGCTGCTCGTCGATACTGCACAGGAGGAGGCCCTGTTTCGCCAGCTGCAGGCGGCACCCCGGGTCGGCGGCGTCGGCCTGGTCCAGGAGTCGGAGCGGGCCATTCGGGCCTATATCGGCGATACGGTACTGACCATGATGGCCATCCTCCTGCTCCTGGCCGGCTCCATCGCCTTTGCGGTGGCCTACAACAACGCGCGTATCGCGCTGGCGGAGCGGGCCCGGGAGCTGGCCACGCTGCGGGTCCTCGGCCTGCGCCGCGCCGAGGTCGCCTGGATCCTGGTCGGCGAGATCGGGCTGATCAGCCTGCTGGCCATCCCGCTGGGGTGGGGGCTCGGGACGTTCATGGCCTGGTTGCTGAGTCAGGTCATGAGCATGGATCTGTTGCGGATCCCCTTCGTCATCACCCCGTCGGCCTACGCCCTCTCCGCGCTGGGCGTGATCGTGGCCTCCCTGCTCTCCATCGGTCTGGTCGCCCGGCGGCTCTACCGGCTGGACATGCTGAACGCCCTGAAGAGTGTCGAGTAAGGCCATGCGTCGAACCCCGAAGATCCTCGCTTCCCTCGTGGCCCTGGCGGTGCTGGCGGCCCTGTTCCTGGCCCTGCGCCCGGCGCCGGTCCCGGTGACCGTGGCCACCGCGGAGCGCGGTCCCTTTCAGGAGGCGGTGACCGACGAGGGGCGGACCCGCCTGCGGGACCCCTACGTCATCCGGGCCCCGGTGAGCGGTTTTCTCCACCGCGTCACCCCGGAACCCGGCGATGCCGTGGAGCAGGGCGGCACCCTGTTCCGGTTGGAGCCGCAGCCGGCCCCCATGCTCGATCCCCGCGCCCGGGAGCGGGCGCGAAGCACCGTGGCGGCCGCCGGCATGCAGCTGGAACGGGCCCGCGCCCAGGCTGAGGCGGCCCGGGCCCGGCGGGAGGAGCTGGAGGCGGCCTACCAGCGGCGCCGGGACCTCCCGGACCCGACCCTGATCAGCGAGGAGACGCTGGACCGCATGCGCGCCAGCTTCCGCTCGGCGCGCGCCGAACAGGAGGCGGCCGAGCGGGCCGTGGCGGTGGCCCGTTTCGAACTCCGCGGGGCGCGCGCGGCGCTGGAGATCGCCAGCGGCCAGCGCGACGAGGATGCCGCCTCGACCCTGGCGGTGACCGCCCCCATCGCCGGCACGGTCACGGAGCGCCATCGCTGCTGCCAGGGGCCGGTGAATGCCGGCGAGCCCATCCTGGCCATCGGCGATATGGATGACCTGGAGGTGCAGGTGGACCTGCTCTCCATGGATGCGGTGCGAGTGCAGCAAGGCATGCGGGTGGTCCTGGAGCGCTGGGGCGGTCAGCAGCCCCTGGAGGGGGTGGTTCGCCGGGTGAAACCGGCGGGCTTCACGCGGGTCTCCGCCCTGGGCGTGGACGAACAGCGGGTGCCGGTCTTCGTCCGCATTACCTCCCCGCGGTCGGAGTGGGCGCGGCTGGGGGAGGGCTACCGGGTGGAGGCGCGGTTCATCCTGGCCGAGGAGGCGTCGGCCCTGCAGGTCCCCTCCAGTGCGCTCTTTCGCGACGAGGACCGCTGGGCGCTCTTCCTGGTGGAGGAGGGGCGGGCGCGGCTGCGCCACGTGGCGATCGGGCCCCACAGCGGCCTGCGCACCCGGATCCGGTCGGGGATCGAGGCCGGCAGCACGGTCATCGAGCAGCCGGGGGACCGCCTCAGTGATGGCACGCGGGTGGAGCCGGCCGATTAGCCCCGCGAGTCAGCGCGGACCGGCAGTCTCCACCCGGTTGCGGCCGTTCTCCTTCGCGGCGTAGAGGGCGTCATCCGCGCGCCGGATGAGGTGCTTGGGGGTGTCCTCCGGCGCCAGCTCCGCGACGCCGAAGCTCGCCGTCACCGGGTCCCCCAGTCCGAAGTCGTGGCCGGCCACGGCGGCGCGCAGCTTCTCCGCCAGGGCGCCCGTCTCCCCGGCATCCACGCCCGGGGCGAGGATCAGGAATTCCTCGCCACCCCAGCGCGCCAGCCGGTCACTGCGGCGCAGCAACCCCCCGGCCAGGGCGGCCAGGCCCTTGAGGACATCGTCGCCGGCCTCGTGGCCGTGGGTATCGTTCACCGCCTTGAAGTCGTCGATGTCGAACATGACCAGGGAGACGGGCGAGCCGTAGCGGCGACTGCGCTCCACCTCATCCTCCAGCGCCTGCTCGAGGTGCAGGCGGTTGGCCAGCCCGGTAAGGGGGTCGGTGACGGCCATCTCCCGCAGCTGGCGCTCCATCTCCACCCGCTCGGTGACGTCCTTGCCGGTGGAGATGAAGGCGTGAATCCGGCCGATCTCGTCCTGGAGCGGCGTAATGGTCTTCTCCTCGTAGTAGAGCTGGCCATTGCGCTTGCGGTTGATAAAGGTGTCCCGGAAGGATTCACCGCCATGGATGGTCGACCACAGAAGCCGGTAGAACTCCGGGTCGTGCTCGCCGGATTTCACCAGGGAGGGCAGGCGGCCGACGGCCTCGTCACGGCTGTAGCCGGTGTAGACCTCGAAGGCGTGGTTGACGTAGCGGATGGTCCCGTCGGCGTCGGTGATCATGACGCTGTCGGCGGTCTGCTCCAGCGCCGTGGAGAGCTGCTGGCGCTGTTGCCGCTCCTGCCACTGGTCGGTGGTCTCCTTCTGGAAGGAGACGTAGTAGGCCGGCTCGCCGCTGTCGCTGGTGTAGACCGGCGAGATGGTCCACTCCACCGAGTAGGGGGTGCCGTCCTTGCGGTAATTCACGGTCTCGCCCTGGAAGGGCGAGCCCGCCTCCAGGGCCCGATGGAGCCGGGCGAGCACGGCCGGGTCCGTCTCCGGCCCCTGGAAGAGGCGAGGCGTGGCACCCCGCAGCTCCTCCATGGAGTAGCCGGTCATCTCCCGGAAGCGCTCGTTGGCCCAGAGGATCTCCGGCTCCTTCAGCACCGGGCCGGTGATGATCACGCCCAGGAAGGACTGGGCCAGCGAGACCGATAGCAGGCCGGCCAGCTCCTGGTCGTTGAGGGGATGGTCCGGCTCGAGTTCCATGGCTCTTCCGGGCAGGGCAATGGGGCCATTGTAGGCGAGGGTTCGGTCCCTTGCACCTGGGCCTTTACCCGGAGGGGCGGGTGTATTAGCTTTCCCGAATTATCACCTTTGCGAGGGGAACATGGAGGCAGAGAACTTCTTTCGTTCGCTGGGGGACGGGACCCGGTTGCGCTGCCTCATGCTCCTGCAAAGCGAGGGCGAACTCTGCGTCTGCGAGCTGACCCACGCCCTGGACCTGCCCCAGCCCCGGATCTCCCGCCACCTGGGACACCTGCGCAGCGCCGGGGTCGTCCAGGACCGGCGCGACGGCTACTGGGTCCATTACCGACTCCACCCCGACCTGCCCGAATGGGCCCGGGCCGTGCTGGCGGATACGGCCGACGGCCTCCTCCACCGCGAGCCCTGGGCGGCCGACTCCGCCCGCCTCGTCGCCATGCCCAACCGACCGGCCAACAGCTGCTGTGCCTGAAGCGATGGCGAGCTTCAGCGAGCGCTTCGAGGGCGCCTTCTCCGGGATCCTGCGCTGGCATCAGCTGGATGCCTTCTGGGAGCGGCTGCGCGGGGACCCCGAGGGCTGGTACGTCTACCAGATCGGCGAGGGCGTCCCCGACGAGCCGCTGCCCGGCGGCGAACTCGTCTCCTTCCTCGAGGAACTCGACGCCCTCCTGCGCCGGGAGCACCACGAGGACTTCTGCGGCATCGTCTACGTGGACGAGCCCACCGACCCCGCCCTCATCAAGGTCTACGACCCCAACAACCTCGGCGCCTCCTGCGGCAGCAGCGGCAAGCGTATCCCGCCGCGCTGGGTGATCACCCGCATCCCCCCGGAGCCGGTGGCCGACGACGCCCCGGTCCCCGGCAACCGCCGCCGCTGGTGGCAGCGGCTCATGGGGCGCGGCGGCTAGTTCCGCCGACGGGAGCCGCGCCCGGAGGGCGGCGTCGGCGGCTCCTCCTTGCATATCTGGATATCCGGATATAAGGTTTCGGATATCCTATTCGGATAGCCAGATATGACCCGGCAAGGAGGATCCCGTGATGAATCGCTTCCACGTCCACATCGCCGTCGCCGACCTCGACGAGGGCATCCGGTTCTACAAGGCCCTCTTCGGTAGCGAGCCGGCGGTTCACAAAGAGGACTACGCCAAGTGGGAACTCACCGACCCCGCCGTGAATTTCGCCATCTCCGCCCGGGGGCGTGCGCCCGGGGTCGATCACCTGGGCTTCCAGGCGGGGGATGACGCGGAGCAGGAAGTGCTCGCCGCCCGCGCCCGGGCCGCTGACGCTGCCGGCCTGGCGGAGACGGGGACCACCTGCTGCTACGCTGTCTCCGACAAGTACTGGGCCACCGACCCGGCCGGCGTGGCCTGGGAGACCTTCCACTCCCTGGGCGAGGCGCCGCTGTTCCACGATCCCGCCAGTAGCTGCTGCACGCCGGCCGCGGACGAGCCGGCGACCAACGGCTGCTGCGGCTGACTCCTGCCGCCTCCGCGAGGATCGGAACATGCGCCACGACCCGACCACCGCAGTGCCCGATGTCGCCGAGGGCATGGGCCCCTTCGAGCGCTACCTCTCTCTCTGGGTGGCCCTGGCCATCGTCGCCGGCGTGGCCCTGGGCCAGTTCGCCCCGGGGGTTCCCGAGGCGCTCTCGCGCCTGGAGTACGCACAAGTATCGATCCCGGTAGCTATCCTCATCTGGGCGATGATCTTCCCCATGATGGTCCAGATCGACTTTGCCTCCATCCTGGGGGTGCGGCGCCAGCCCAAGGGGCTGGTCATCACCACCACGGTGAACTGGCTCATCAAGCCCTTCACCATGTTCGCCATCGCCTGGCTCTTCCTCGTCGTAATCTTCGCGCCGCTCATCCCTGCCGACCTGGCGCGGGAATACCTGGCCGGTGCCATCCTGCTGGGAGCGGCGCCGTGCACGGCGATGGTCTTCGTCTGGAGCTATCTCACCCGGGGCGATCCGGCCTACACCCTGGTACAGGTCTCGCTCAACGACCTCATCCTGTTGGTCGCCTTCGCCCCCATTGTGGTCTTCCTGCTGGGGATCTCGGACATCACCGTCCCCTGGGATACGGTGGCCCTGTCGGTGGTGCTCTACATCGTCATCCCCCTGGCGGCCGGTTATGTCACCCGGGTTGCCCTCATCCGGCGCAAGGGGCAGGCCTGGTTCGAGCATACCTTTCTGCCGAGGCTGGGCCACGTCACGCCCGCGGGGCTCATCCTCACCCTGGTCCTGCTCTTTGCCTTCCAGGGGGAGGTAATCCTCAATCACCCGCTGCACATCGCACTCATCGCAGTGCCACTCATCCTCCAGACCTTCCTGATCTTCTTCCTCGCCTACGGCTGGGCGTATGCCTGGCGGGTGCCCCATGCGGTGGCTGCTCCCGGGGCGCTTATCGGCGCCAGTAACTTCTTCGAGCTGGCGGTGGCTGCCGCCATCGCCCTGTTCGGCCTGCAGTCGGGGGCGGCGCTGGCCACGGTGGTGGGCGTCCTGGTGGAGGTCCCCCTGATGCTGGCGTTGGTGAAGATCGCCAACCGTACCCGAGGCCGCTTTCCGGAGGCGCAACAGCCATGAAGATCCTCTTTCTCTGCACCGGTAACTCCTGCCGCAGTCAGATGGCCGAGGGCTGGGGGCGCCACCTGGCCGGGTCCGACATGGCCTTCGATTCCGCCGGCATCGAGGCCCACGGCCAGAATCCGCGCGCCATCGCCGTCATGGAGGAGGTCGGGATCGACATCCGCGACCAGCACTCCACCCGCCTGAGCAGTGCCCTCCTGGACTGGGCGGACCGGGTGGTCACCGTCTGCGGCCACGCCGACGAGAACTGCCCGATGCTGCCGCCGGGGACGGAGAGGGAGCACTGGCCCCTGGAGGACCCGGCCCGGGCCACCGGCAGCGAGGAAGCGGTCATGGCGACCTTCCGCGCCACCCGGGACAAGATCGAGGAGCGAGTCCGGGCACTGGTCGCCCGATTGGCGGATTCAACGCAAGGCAAGGGAGGTTGATGATGTTCAGGGCGCTGGGCGACTGGTTCGCCTATGACCTTCTGGGGCTGTCCGCCGATAGCGGGCTAGGCCCGGCGGTGCAGTTCTTCGTCATGGACGTCACCAAGATCTTCGTGATGCTGGTAGTCGTCATCTACCTCATGGGCCTGCTGCGGGCGATGATCAGCCCGGAGCGGGTGCGCGACTATGTCCGCGGCAAGCCGCAGTGGCTGGCCCGGACCTCCGCCGTGGGGCTGGGGGCGGTGACGCCCTTCTGCTCCTGCTCGTCGGTGCCGCTGTTCATCGGCTTCGTCGAGGCGGGGATCCCCCTGGGGGTGACCTTCTCCTTCCTCATCGCCAGCCCCATGATCAACGAGGTGGCCGTGGTCCTGCTGGTGGGGATCCTCGGCTGGGAGCTCACCGCCATGTACGTGGCCGCCGGCCTTGCGGTGGCCTACGTGGGGGGCTGGGTGATGGAGCGCTTCCGCCCCGAGCGCTGGGTGGAGGACTACGTCTGGCAGATCCGGATGGGCGAGACCGCGCAGCCGGAGCAGGATACCTCCCTGGCCGGCCGCCACCGCTTCGCCGTGGGCGAGGTCCGGGAGATCGTCGGTCGCATCTGGAAATGGGTGGTGGCCGGCATCGCCGTAGGCGCTGCCTTTCACGGCTTCGTCCCCGAGCAGTGGGTGACCACCTACCTCGCCGGCGGCGAGTGGTGGACGGTCCCCGGCGCCGTTCTGCTGGGCGTGCCGCTCTACGCCAACGCCACCGGCGTCATCCCCATCGCCGAGGCGATGCTGGGCAAGGGCGTGGCCATGGGTACCGTGCTGGCGCTGATGATGTCCATCGCCGCCCTGTCGCTGCCGGAGATGCTCATCCTGCGCAAGGTCATCCACTGGAAGGCCCTGGCCCTGTATGCCGCCGTGCTGGCGGTGGCCTTCATGCTGGTGGGCTGGCTGTTCAATCTCTTCGCCTGAAATGGCGACTCGACCCCAAGGAGGATCCGCATGACCGACAAGCCGAATCTCCACCCCTCCATCGTCTCCATGGTGTCGCTGGGGGCCTCCATCGCCGCCAACCACCCCTCCATGGGGCTGTGTCAGGTCTCGAAGCTGCGCGAGCTGGGGATCCCGGAGCACCAGATCGACACCGTCATCGAGGTGGCCCGCCACATCCGTGACGAGGCCGGCGACAAGCTCGACGCCGCCTTTGACGCCGAGGCCGGGACCCCGGCAGCCGATGCCCCGGCCAGTTCGGCGGGTGGCGGATGCTGCGGCCCCGCCGAGGCAGAGCCCGAGCCGGCCCCGGAAGCGGAGAACGGCGGCGGCTGCTGCGGAACCACGGCCAGCGGCCAGTCCTGCTGCTGAATCCCTACACAAGGAGAACGACCATGAAGAATATCAAGGTACTGGGCACCGGCTGCGCCAACTGCCAGCGCACCGCGGAGCTCATCGAGAAGGTCGCCGGCGAACAGGGCGCGGCCATCGAGCTGGAGAAGGTCGAGGACATCGGCGACATCATGAGCTGGGGCGTGATGTCCACGCCCGGCGTGGTGGTCGATGGCCAGGTCGTTCACAGCGGCGGCGTCCCCGATCACAAGACCGTGGCCGGCTGGCTGGGCTGAGTTCGGGGCCGATCGGCGCGTACACGGGGACGAATGGTTGCCGGGGAGGGAATCTGCTAGATTTACGTCCGGATGATCGATGAAAGGTCCGTAAGAATGGCGTCGGTGAAACTCTCCAGCAAGTATCAGATTGCAATCCCCAAGGCCATCCGGGAAGAGCTGGAACTGCGGGCGGGACAGCAGTTCGCCGTGATCCCCAAGGGCAGTACCATCGAGCTGGTTCCCCTGCGGTCGATGGTTTCAGCGCGTGGCCTGCTGCGCGGGGCGGATCCCGCTGACTACAGGGATCGCACGGACCGCCACTGATGGCCGTGCTGGTGGACACCTGCGGCTGGATCGAGTGGTTGACCGACGGGCTGCTGGCGGAGGAGTTCGGGCCCTGGCTGCAGTCGTCCGAAGGCCTGCTGGTCCCTACCTGTCTCCAGTTCGAACTCTACAAATGGGTCAAGCGGGAGCGGGGTGAACCCCTGGCCCTCGAGGTCATGGCCCTGACCGAGGAGGCCGAGGTGGCGCCGCTCACCACGGCCATTGCCCTGGCCGCGGCCGATTGGGCGCTGGAATATCGGCTGTCCTTCGCCGACGCCCTCATCTATGCCACAGCCCGTCAGTACGATGCCCGTTTGGTGACGGCTGACGACCACTTCCAGGATCTGCCGGAGGTGGAATACCTGGACAAGAAGGCCCGCTAATCCCTCGGGCGCTCTGTTCGTGGGACACTCGAACAATTCCCGCTATATTCCTTTGTGCCTAACGGGGTAGAATTCGCGAAAACCCCACTATCGGAGTGCTGCCATGTCCGACGAGACCCCCTTCAAGTCCCTGAACATCGCCGTCCTCACGGTCTCCGACAGCCGCACCCGGGAGAACGACACCTCCGGCGATGCCCTGGAGGAGCGGCTCACCGCCGCCGGCCACCGACTGGCGGAGCGGGATATCGTCGCCGATGACATCTACCTCCTGCGCCGGGAGGTGAGCCGCTGGATCGCCGACCCGGCAGTGGATGTGGTCATCACCGACGGCGGTACCGGCGTCACCGGACGGGACGGGACCCCGGAGGCCATCGCGCCCCTGCTGGACCGGACCATCGACGGCTTCGGCGAGCTCTTCCGCTGGCTCTCCTGGCAGGAGATCGGTACCTCCACCCTGGCCTCCCGCGCCCTGGGCGGGGTGGCCAACGGCACCTTCGTCTTCTGCCTGCCCGGCTCCACCGGTGCCTGCCGTACCGCCTGGGACCAGATCCTGGAGCGCGCCCTGGACAACCGCACCCGCCCCTGTAACTTCGCCGAGCTCATACCCCGGCTCACGGAGCGATGACGTCGGCCGGTATCGATATGCATGGTTGTGCATAACGAGGGCCCTTGCTAGGGTGAGCCCCTCGTTAACGGAGGAGGGAGTTCAGGATGCGAGCAATTGTTCCGGGCCTGGTGCTGGCCCTGGCAAGCCTGCCGGCGGCGGCCGAGACGGTGCGGGTCGCAGTGGCCTCGAATTTCGCCGGCACCCTGGAGGAGCTGTCCACCGCCTTCGAGGCGGGCAGTGACCACGAGGTGCGGGTGAGCACCGGCTCCACCGGCAAGCACTACGCCCAGATCCGCAATGGCGCCCCCTTCGACCTCTTCTTCGCCGCGGACAGCCGCCGGCCGCGGTTGCTGGAAGAGGAGGGCCATGCCGTTGCGGGCTCGCGCTCGACCTACGCCCAGGGGCGGATCGTCCTCTACAGC
>Ga0102925_1001155_pt1 | contig 14537 bp, 16 predicted proteins | sample SalPonR1_A_D1_MG_FD_78216 | JGI IMG/M metagenome (GOLD analysis project Ga0102925, IMG submission 78216) | Salt pond soil microbial communities from South San Francisco under conditions of wetland restoration - Salt Pond MetaG R1_A_D1_MG | ecosystem: Environmental > Aquatic > Marine > Intertidal...
ACTGGGCCTTGTTCGTTCGGGGACTCGAACCGGGATTGCTGTATGATCGCATCATTGCGGCGTTCTTCGGCCAGGTCGATCGTGGTCGATATCTCGGTCCCGACGCATCGTGGTTCTTGGGTGAGTGGCCCGCACTCGTTCTATTGGGTGCGTGGACCATCGGCCCGGTCGCGGTCGGGTATCGTCGATTTCGAGGGACCGATCTATGATCTGTACCGCTCTCTCCGGTGAACGTGGCCTCGATCGAACGCGTGGACGGAGAGTGTGGGATCTCTGTACCGGAGGTGCCCGATGAGCGTCCTGGCTGTCACCCGAAACGACGTTCGGGAATCCCTTCGCTCGAAGGGGCCCTGGGTCTTGACTGCGGTATTCCTGCTGGGATTCATCGGGCTCGCGTACGCGGTTGCGGAACTCGCCGAACCGGATTTCGAACTCTATCTCGACGCGACGTCGGCGATTATCGCGCTTCTCTTGCCCCTGGTTGGCGTCATTTTGGGATACCAGACGATCATCACGGAGCGGGAATCCGGGACCATCACGTTGCTCATGTCACTGCCGCACTCGCGAGGGGACATGGTCGCCGGGAAGCTCCTCGGTCGGGTCACAGTCTTTTCCGGGGCGTTTCTCACTGGGGCGTTCGGGGGCGGTCTTTTCGTTGTCATTCAGTACACGTCGTTTGATCCGGCCCGATACCTTCTGTTCAGCCTCACTGCGCTCGTGTACGGCCTGGCATTCGTCGCGATCGCGACGGCGCTCTCGATGGCCCTTTCCACGTCTCGGCGCGTCATCGGTGCTGCCTTCGGTCTGTACGTCCTTTCGGTCCTGCTCTGGAATCAGATCGTCAATATCGTCGTGGTGATCCTCTTTCGATTCAGGCCTCGGGCTCTCGTGGACCTCCCGTTATGGGCCGAGTCGGCGAAGTTCCTCAATCCGCGAACGACGTTCGTGTACCTCGTCGGGGAATGGCTGAATGTCGGTGGTGGTCCCTCGGAACTCGTCGTCGATTCTCAGTGGTTTGCCTCATCCCCTGTCGCAGTGGTCGTCCTCTTCGGGTGGATCGTCGTTCCACCGCTCATCGCGTATTTTCCGTTCGATCGGGTGGAATTCTGAGATCCGGTTTTCAGGCGGCCGCGGCGGAATGCCTCGGGCTCGTTCGAAACCCGCCGTCTGTCATGATGGGTGGTGGGCTGTGTCCAACGAACCACTGGGCGGGCGCGCCCAGCGAGCAGACGATGGGATTGGTTCTATCTCGAACCATCTCCAGCTGTGCCGCAGTCCACGTCAACGGACGAGGTACGCAGTGGAGAGGGGATACAGTGCCTTCCTACTCACCCGTCCAACCAGCAACCGTCGAAGACTCGCCGGCTACCCGTTCCGGGAAACAGGGGGTTCGAAGTGACGGGTCGCGAATCGAATCCCGGCGACGCCGACCACGACGAGGACGCAGACGGCGAGAATCGGGCCGACGACGTGAACGGGATACCGGTCATGATCGACGCCGAGTTCCGTCCCGAAGAGGACGGAAGCGCCCCCGAGAACGGCAATTCCGGTGAGGACCATCGTTCCGAACGTCTGGCTCACGAGGGCCCACTGGCTGGGGGTTGCCACCTCGTAACCGCGGTATGACCGCGTGGAACCGAGGGTGGGAAAGATCGTCCCGATCGCGACGGCGACCCCGGCGCTGGCGACGGCCGCGACGGTCGCGAGGACGACCACGACGGTGGTCTCCACGAGTGTGGCCCCTGCGGTCCACGCAAGCAGAGTCCCCCCGGAAACGGTCAGAGGCACTCCGAACCAGAGGCCGGCGAACACGTGACCGAGGACGCGATCCCGAACCGGCATGGCCGAGAGGGTCTCCACGATCCCCATGTCACCGGCGTCGCCAATGGGATTCAGGCCGAAGATCGCCCCCGACGCGTAGATTCCGGCCAGAACGCCGAGGAACCCGCCGACCCACGGCAGCGAGGTCGGATCGTCGACGGCACCGAACAGCCCGAAGATGCCCGCGACCACGACGAACACGAGCGGCGAGAACCGGACCGGCACTCGCAACCACCGAATCCAGAGGATGCTGGCGATTCCGAGGGACGGTATTCGCTTGAGCGGGGGGAAGCGAGTGGCTACGGATTTATCGGACGTTCGAACCGACCCGTCCGGCGTTTCCTCGGCAACTGCCGATCGGTCGCGTTGTAACAAGTCGCTCGACGTGGCGTCGGCGAACCACAGTCGCGGCGCGAGACGGTCGGCGACGACAAACGACAGCGGGACGCTGGCGATCACGACGCCCCCGACGAGGTAGTTCGTCGCCGTGAGCGACGGCGCGAAGGGCGTCCCGACGAACAGGAAGTCCACGTATTCGCCGAGCGGGACCGTCGCCGGCGAGAATCGTTCCGGCAGTATCGAGCCGACGGTGTCCGGGGCGAACACGGCGTAGCTCAGTCCCATCAGGACGATCAAGAGTACGACCCCGAGGAGCTGACTTGCCCGTCGGACAAGCCGACTCTGGAGGCTTCCCAGAACGAACAACTGCCCCAGGACCGTTCCGAACGCCGTCGTCGCAGCCAACAGGGGGAAGATGGCGATCAACGTTGCTGCGACGACGACAGGGGTCCCTGCACCGAGACCGAAGCCGGCAGCGAGGGACGTGATCGGGATCAGCAGGAACGCCACCCACTGGAGCGTCGAGTGCAACAGGAGGCCGAGAAGGACGGCGCGAGGGGACGTCGCCGTCAGCAGGAGCGCGTCGCCCTCGGGTCGGCCCATCTGGACGATCCGCATGGCCGACATGACGACGAACGCGACCGCCAGCAGGACCAGTTGGCCGCCGAGGACGTCGAGCGAAATCGATCCCGTTTTCGCCGCCTCCCGGCCGGCCTCGTGTGCGAGGCTGACCCAGAAGAACCCCATCGGCGCGAACACCAGGAGGACGCCCAACAGGACAAGGCGTTGCCGTCTCGTCGCGACGCTCTTTCGCCAGGATCGGCGGAGTTCGATCCGGGCGATGCCGAGGCCGTGGCGGACGTCCCGGCCGACGGTGCTCATGCCGATTGCTCCTCGGTCGGCGGTTCCTCCTCGCCGTGATTCGCCGTCACTTCGAGGAAGGCCTGTTCGAGCGTCCGTTCCTCGCCGGTTTCCGCCCGACGCTTGAGGCCGCCGGGCGTCCCCTCGGCGACGAGGCGTCCCTGGTGGAGCACGCCGATACGGTCCGCGAGTTCGTCCACGACCGAGAGGACGTGCGTCGAGAGGAACACCGTTGCGTCGTCGCTCACGACGTCGGCGAGCACGTCCAGAACGGTTCGGGCAGCGCGTGGATCGAGACCAGCCGTGGGTTCGTCGAGAAAGAGAACAGCCGGCCGGTGGAGCATCGCCTGGATGAGCCCGGTCTTCTGGCGCATCCCCTTCGAATACGTCGAGATTGGTCGGTCCGCGGCGTCGGCCAGGTCGAAGCGGTCGAGGGCGTCGGCGATCCGTTCGACGGCGACGTCGTTGGGGAGGTCCTGGAGGAAGGCGACGTACTCGAGTTGCTCGCGCCCGGTGAGTTCCTCGTACAGGGGTGGCGTCTCAGGAAGGTAGCCCAGCTTGGCGGTGACTGCCTCGCGGTCGGTGATCGGAGTCCCCACAATGGACGCGGTGCCACTCGTCGGTCGGAGCAGCGTCGTCAGCATGCGCATGGTGGTCGTCTTTCCAGCCCCGTTCGGGCCGAGGAACCCGTAGATGGTTCCCTGCGGTATCTCCAGGGTGAGTTCGTCGACGGCGACGACGTCACCGAACCGTTTCGTCAACGCCCGCGTTTCGATCGCGTTCATCGCGGGAATCACCTCGAGTGGAACTCGATCGATCCGGAAGCGTACAGTAGCGTGGTTATCATGAGGAACACTACGAGGCGAGTGGCAATATGTATTTGCAGAATTACAGTTCTGTCCGGTGGGTTACCGATTCGAGGTCTCGGGCTTGACTGCAACCGGACAAGTGATCGTCCCGGGTGAACCGGTGACCCGGTTCTAGAGGAAAGCTGGGAGCACTAACACCATGACGACGTTGATGACAGTATGGGTGAGGATACAGGCGACCACGTTCCGAGTCCGGAGGTACACACCGACGAGAGCGAGCGCAAAGACTGCTTGGGGGATCGCACCCACGACGCCCCATGCCGGGAAGTGTACAGCTAGGAACACGATAACACTCGTTGCACCGCCGATCCAGAGGCTCCCCGTGAGTTCGGTCAGTCGCTCGATCGGATATCCCCGCCAGAGAAATTCCTCGGTGATGACGCCCGTCGCGACGATGGCGAGTTTCACCGGCAGGGAGAGTTCGGTTATCGTCGAGAGCGTCTCCGGTTGCTCCAGGCTAAACGCGGCAACAGCGATCCCCGTCGCGAGAATGCCGAGCACGAGTCCGACCAGTCCGGCTCCCACACCAACTGCGGCCTGGCGACGGGTCGGCATTTCGAGTCCGATCGAGGTAAGCGGTCTCCGCTCCCAGAAGAGAACCACACCGAATACTGCTGCTACCAGGACCCACATGCTCACCGAATTGATCAGCATCGATCCGGTTGTCGTGGTGCTGAGACGGTCCGAGACGTCCAGTTGACCGAGTAACGGGCTGCCGAACAAGGCAATCAGGAGGCCGACAAAGACGGCCAGCGACGCCGAGACACGGGACTGCGACTGCGTTGTATCGAAGGACATCGGTCATTCCTCATCACGTCTACTCGACAATAGAGTATATAATTAGTTAGAAATTCCCAATTTCAGGGAATACAGCACTTCTGCGGTGGGATTTGCAGGACATGGGTACTGGCGCTCAATCTCCCTGGACCAGCAGGGAATCGACGGCATGCTCCCGTCGTTTTCTCGATGCGTGGACGACACAGCCGACGAGGATCGCCCCGAATCCGATGAGGGGGACCGAAGCAACTGTCAGCGCTGTTCGGAGGACGTAGAGGAGTGGCCCACTGGCCAACGCAGGAACGTCAACGATCTCGAAGAACGTGGCGACGTGTCGGGGCTGGATCGGGAACGCGATCGCCGCCGTTCCGACGAGCAGCAATGACTGGCTTCGATCAGTCGGTCCGAGGTAGAGCAGAGAGAGCAGTGGGAAGTACACGTAGACGACGTACAGTACGTTCGAAGCGGGTGAAACCAGCACCATCGCCGTAATCGCGACGAGATAGGTCGTCAGTCGATCGGTGATCGTCCGCTCGCGGTGGGCGACCAGCCCAACGACTGGGGCGAGGATCAGCAGGGACAGCAGGGCATAGAGGGACGGATCGACGCTCGGCAGCAATTGCGACAGGGGCCGATACAACGACATGGCGAAGAAATTCGGCGAGACGGTCCCGGCGAACTCGGCGATGCGACTCCGGGAACTCAACACGACGAGATACTGTCGGTAGGCGTCGAGGCCGAACCAGAGGCCACCGAGAACGAGTCCGGTGATGCCGGTAACGACCGCCGTCGCCAGCGCCCGCCAGGCTCGCCGCCACACCAGCCACAGCCCGAGAACCACCGGAAAGACCTTCACCAGTGCTGCACTTGCGAGTGCGACACCGGCGATTTTCTGGCGATTCCACTCGATGGCCAGGAAGGCACCCCCGAACGCGAGTGCAAGTAACGTATCGATCTGTCCCTGCCCGATGATTGCGATGACGGGGGCACTCCCCAGGGTAAATCCGACGATCAGGAGGCGGTCCAGAATCGGGAGCGATCCCCGGCGTGACTCGATCGTCCGGATGACGAGCGTTGCGACCCCGAGGGCGGCAAGAACGTTGACGACCGTCTGAACGACGAACGCCGTCTGCCAACTCCCGGTGGCTGCCTGGGGGAGGAACAACACGACCGAGTTCGGGGGATACACGTACCTGACATTGGGCAATCCGGGAGAGATACCAACGAACGGTTCTCCCTGGAGGACTGCCTCTGCCGCGACGTAATAGGCGCGGAAGTCCCAGGCGAACCGGGACACGTCTGCCATCGCGAGAAAATACGCTGGCACCAGGAGACCGGCGACGACGCTCCACAACAGTATCGTTCGGTTGTACTTACGCTGCATGCCTCGTCACCTCGCTCTCCGGGAACGGCCGATCGGGACTGGGCCGTGCCCCTGATCGAACACGGATCTCTTGGACGACGGATAGCCGTCTTCGGTGCCGTACACGGACGACAACGTTCCCGGACCTGCCGCGATGGTGGTGAAACGTGCGTCTCGAGTCGAGTCCGCCATCGTTTCAGTCCGAATGGCTGACGGTCGCGTCGATGGATCCGTCGTCGATGGAGATGGACACGCCGTCGGCGACCGCCTCGAATCGTTCGCGGTGATGGCCGTCTTCACTGACGACCATCTCGGTTTCCACCAGCCCTGCGTCACGGAGTTCGTTGAGACGGCGATAGGCCGTTGGCCGTGAAACGTCGGCCGCTTCAGCGACTGCCCGACCACCGCGGGGGCGTTCCGCGACGGCCGCAAACACTTTTCGCGTGTACTCGTTCCCGAACAGGTCGAGGAGTTCCGCGGTCGAGGGGCTAGTGTCCTCAGTGGAGGTTCTGGGGTGCTTCGCTTCGATCGAATGGGGGTGGGCAGACATACTATCGAAGAAGTCCCCGTCCGTACTGGATGCAAAGGCTCACTATCGAGAACCATCCCACTGACCCCCTCTAGCTATGCAGACCGCACGGATATCGAAGATGGTCAGGTATATGGCTCCAGTCACCAATTTCACGTGAGTACCGACAAGTCATGGTGGACGCCGATGCGCCCGACGATCTGACAGTCCTCGTCGTTGACGACGAGAAGGAGGTGGCGGATGCCTACGCGCTCCGTTTACAGGGCTACTGTGACGTTTCTACTGCCTACGATGGGAAAGCGGCCCTTTCGATTGTCGACGAGTCCTCCGTCGATATCGTCCTTCTCGATCGGCACATGCCCGGCCTGTCCGGTGACGACGTCCTCGCCGAACTCGACGACCGGGAGTACTATGGCCGGGTTATCATGGTGACTGCCGTCGATCCCGGGTTCGACGTCCTGGGGATGCCCTTCGACGATTATCTCTGCAAGCCAGTTGACCGTGAAGACGTCCGGGCCGCCGTGAACCAGCAACGAATGGTCCTCGCGTTCGAAACGCTCGGCGAGTATTTCCAGGTCGAGTCCAAGCGAGCGGTCATTACTGCCGAAACGAGCGCCGACCAACGGCAGGACAACGAGCGATACGCGGACATCTCTCGGCGTGCCGACCGACTCGAACGCCGTGCCCGGCGACTCCTCGATGATCCCGATCTTCTCGACCAGTTCGACCAGATTAGTCGGGAAAGCTTTTGAACTGTCAGGGTTCTTTGGTCACGACGCGCTAGTGTCGGTTCAAAATCATGAGACGAGGGCGTTCCCCAACCACCCACCGACACGACCGAACACGAGACCGAAGACGGGGGCGACGAACAGGAACAGCACGCTGGCGAAACCGAAGAAGACGACTCTGGATACCGGCCACGATGCTGAACTCCCACTGAGCACGTCACTGGCTACAGTCACGAGGAACGTGGCCACGCCGACGATACCGCCAAGGATCCCGGCACGGGCCCCGGCAGCAGCTGCATCTGTCGATCGATTCGCGGTGATGACGCCGGCGATGAACGCCCCGACGATCATGATACCGCCACCGATGGTCGCCCAGTAGTTGAAAGCGGGCCAAATCCGGAAGTCGATTCGGTTGCGTTCGTGTCATCTTGAACCATTTTGTTACGTTTTGATCGTCGGCTTAGAAGGCTTTCATGACAGATACAATACCGCTCTATCATCCCGGTTGCGTGGCCGTAGAGTTGTTCTCCTTGTCTTGGACGTTCATCTCGGTACCGCCTCCTTCGGGGACGGTGATGTTTCGGGGCCAGACGATCTCTCCGTCGGCATTCGTCACGACTACCTTCACCGTCATGCCGCCCTTCTGACCGCCGATTCGGTTCTGAATCTCTTCCACCTCAGACTGCGTGAGAAACGCGTAGATGGGGTCCGTCCCCTCGACGAGTGTGACGTCGCCGCTTTCAGCGTTCACGACCGCCGTGTAGATGACGCCCGTCCCGCTCTTGGGGACGACCTTCACGTGCCAGTAGAGAGTATCGCCCTTCACGGCCGGCACCGGAGCGATAGCCTCTGCGTTCGAGGGTGTCATAGAACGATTCACACAGGGCTATTTTTCACTCTACTCTTTGATGAACTGGATGGTAAGTAGATATGCTTATCGACAATATATATATATCCCTCCTCTCCGATAATCAAGCGTATGGAGTCCCTTCGACAGCTGTACCGCCGGCTGGATAACCGAGTGCGAGGCCTATCCCGTGTGTCGTACGCTCTTCTTATTGGTCTCGTCTCCGCTCTGGGCGTGTTTGCTGTTAGAAGTCTGATGACAGGCGATGGAAGTTTCGGGCCAGTCGCAATGGGTATCTCAATGGCTGTTGTCTATTACGCGTTCGACCCGAATAGCGAGAAGTGACGCAAGCTATACCCCATCTATTTTGCATTCATTTCTTCGTTATGGAGAACAGATGAGACAAGGTAGCTCAGGCAGAAGTAGGAGGATAAGAGGACGATAATCGTTGTCAGGACGGTCATTACCGAGGAGTACCCGAACAGGTGTTCCCAGAGTTGGCTCAGTTCCCAAGAGATGAACAGTCCAACTCCACCAGCAATTCCGACGACGAGAAGCCATACCCATACTGAGTTGAAACTGGTTACGGTACTCCACGTTTCTTTGAGGGACTCAAGTGCCGAGGACACAAGCAGAAGAAGGACACTCAAAGGATAAATATTTGTCCTGTACTTTTCGGTGCAACAGTATCGATAGGCGGGGTATGATAACGGTTGTGTGACACCCGCTCACCCCAATTGAGGACTTCTGTACGTCCAGAATCCCACATTCTTGCTCCAGCAGGAGGCCGCCATCCGGGGTTCGTGTTCGAACCATACGCCTACGCCGTTCAGCCGTGACCTCTACAGCACACTAAACTACCCCATTGAGAACGACTACGTCACTGAACGCGAGGAAGAACGCTAGAACAGCCAGATACGCTACTGCTACGAAGCCGGGCCGTTGATCGGGAAGGTGTTCGGGCACGGCGGCAATGACAATCTCCGAAAAGCCGCCCGGACGGTGTTCGACGAGTACCCAACCGATGGCCTCGCTGACCTGTTAGAGAGGATCTGCTCGGAGTATCCCGCGATGGCGCAGAATTCCGTCTTCTGACTCGCACCATTCACATTCTTGTCGGTAATCATTTACGTCCCGATAGGCTACTAGTCGCGTACACGTGACAGGCCGTGGGGAACACGAGGAAGACATCGTCGGCAAAATCGAATCTGACGCCAATTCTGACGACCTCTACGCGCCCACCGACCAAGTCCCCGCGAAGACCGTTCGCCAACCCGCCGACACCGATTCCAACAAGCCTACCGAAGACCTCGACCTGGACTCCTTCAACGGCGCTCTGGAAGCACTCCGGCGGGACCTCGCCCACCGCTACGACTATGTCTCCGACGTCATCAACCCGCCGCTCATCGACGCCGTCCCCGACGACGACCTGAAACCCAACTCCACGTACGACTTCAAACCAGTCGTCTGCGCGTGGATCTACCGCCTCATCGCGCCCTCCGATGGCTACTCCGTTGTCAGCTGGGAAGACCTCGCCGACCGCCTCGGCTCCGACCCCGCCCTCGCCACCAGCTTCGGCTTCGACCCTGAGGAAACACCGACCGAGCGGACGCTCCGAGAACAGTGGATGACGCGCGTTCGGCCCGCGTTCCGCGACCACATCCGGTACCTCGCCGCCGAGTGCGCCGTCAAAGCCGAAGACTACGAGCTGGAGACTGCCGCGGACATCCGCGAGAACCTCATCGCCGACCACCAGAACGACGAACCCGACATGGATCCCATCGGCGAGATGGAGCAGGAGATTAAAGAGGACGCTTACAACATCCAGGCCGACATCATCCGCGACATCTGCTCGTACGACCGCGACGACTCCAGCGAGTGGGAGAGTCACCTCTTTACCGACTCGGCGGCCCACATGTGCCGCCGGAACGACTACGCCGAAGAAGGTATCGAGCGGATGGCCAAGGACTACGGCCTCATCGAAGAACACGACGCCGGCACTCAGGACTGGAACGTCTTCACACCCCAGACCTTCCGTCGGACCGTTCGGAACGTCGAACGCATGAAAATCGAGGGCTACGACTGGGACAACGAGGACGCCTACGGCGCGCGCTGGCTTCCGGCGCACGACCTCGTGGACCCCGCCATCGTCCGCGGCGATCTCCGCGACGCCCTCGAAGAGACGTGGACTATCGACCCGCACGACCCGGACGGCGAGACCGCGACGTGGCATCTTCGGACTGAGGAAGCCATCGAGCGCCAGATCGAGTGACTCCGGGATGAACAGGGCATCTTCGACCAAGACGACACGTTCAACCTCCGTATCGACTACACGACGCACAACCACAGCCGCCACTCCTCGGTGAAGAGCGACCCACCAGTCGGCGTCCACAAGCAGAGCCACCTCGATACAGGCCACGCCTGGAAGGAACTCCAGGGCACCATCAAAATCAACGGTCGGGTGTTCATCATCGCCTCTCTGTCGTACCTGCCTCCGAACGATCAGTTCCAGGGTGTTCGGTACATCCTTGACCGCGCTCGGGAGCTCGTGAACATCGATACGGTGATGGCCGACGCTGAGTTCGTCGATACGAAAATCTGCCGGTATGTCCGTCAGTGCGGGTGTGACTACGCGATTCGGAAGGGCGCGACCGACGCGGTGAAGGACACGGTCGAAGGCTTCCGGGGGCGTGCCGATTGGGATAGCAACTGGACGCTGTCGAGTAGTGGTCGCCGACGCACGCACAACACGACGCTCGTGGGACTGGAGAAGGACTTCAAGAGCGCCCCCGACCACAAAAAGAAGGACGACGAAGAGGACGAACCGGACACGACGCTCGATGACTTCGGCGACGACGAAGAAGAGGACGTCGTCGAGGGCCAGCTGACGCTTGACCAAGCCATCGAGGAGCCCCACAAGGACAAAGAGGAGATTGACTACTTCTGCATTATCACGAGCAAGAGCGTTGACCGCGCCGGGATCGACCCGGACGAGAACCCCATCGGGCACGATCCAGAGGGTTCAGCGTGGGGCATCGGTCGCCTCTACCGTGACAGGTGGGGCATAGAAACCGCGTTCCGGGATAAGAAGGGCACGTTCGCGGCGAAGACACGGTCGCGTGACCTCGGCTACCGGCGGTTCCTCTGGATGATGGAGAACCTGCTGTACAACGGGTGGGTGATGCTGAACTCCACCGTCTCCGACCAGAGTCCTGACCGGGACGATGACGAGATCGTGGTGAAGCAGGGAACGTACCTGGACGAACTCGACCGGCGCGTTCTCAGTGGCCTCAGTTTGGACTTGGAGTTCCCGGACGTCGAGTACGGCTGACGCCTCAGCGCCTTCTCGTGGTAGCAGAACGGTGAGCCGCAGGACTCGTCACCGGTCGCTGGTTTTCGCGTTTTGTCGCTGATTTCGTTCCGTTGCATCACGAAACGATCACTTCCCAGAAGTAGGTTCGTCGCCACCCGCGTTTTCGTCGATAATCTGCACCGAGTGGGTCAGTATCGGTTTCGGTTTTGCCCCGTGCTTTCAACCACTGGTCGCCTCCGAATTCGCCACCCTGTTGATGAGGACGGCAACTGGCAGCGAGACGAGTGCGCCGATGAGTGCGGACCGCCAGGATCTCGGAACGGCTCGAGCGGGGAGAGACGGTTGGGCCATTCGTATCTATCCTAACGATTGGCGACAGGGCTCGATTGGCCAGGCTGTGTGTCGGCCAGCCAACTCCCGACTCGCGCTCCGGTTTCCCCGATGAGCGCAGCGATTCCGAACCCGAGGAGGGCAACCGCTATCGCGAACCCGATCGTGAGCACCGTCGCGCTCGTCACGAACAAGGCTGGGCCGGCCAACCCCGACGTGGCTGCAAGAATGTCGAAAAGGACCCAGAGGACCGGGAGACCGCCGACCACCCCGACCCGGATTCCGATTCCGCTGCTCTCGCCGCCGGCCCGTGTGACCAGATACCCGGCGAGGATTCCACCGAACAACACTGCTCCAAGCGACAGTTCGGACCCCGTTTGCCATTGACTTCCTCCCCGCCCTGAAGGGCGAGGATTCCTCCGTGGGCAATTCAACCAGTCGATTACCCCGGCTGTGAACTTGCGGGTTCGCTGATACTGGTTTGGTCAAGCGACCGCGAGTGTTCCCCAAAACTGGCGGGCGTCCACTCGTGGTCGTTCCACTCCCAGTACGCCCCATCGGTGGGTGCGTCCCTGTCGCGTTCAGCAGACAGGGCAGCGGGCCGAGCCATCGGCCCAACCTCGTCTTGTAGCAGATTCCACGCCCCTGCAACGTCGCTATGTGCTTCTAGCCCACACTCGTGACAGCGGAATGTATCACTATCACGGTGAACGTTCTCAGAACCACACTCAGGGCACTTGCTACTCGAATCCGCTTCACTCACTTGCTCGACGGTGATGCCGACGTCTCCAAGCGTGAGTTCGAGACGGTCAGTGAGTTGCCCGTGACTCCAGAACGCGTGGGTCTTCTCGTTCACCGATGCCGACCAGTGTGTGGACAACACGCCCGACAAGTCACCAACGTACACCGTGTCCACGTTTCGGTCGAGCAGCCATTCGGCGGCGTGCTTGACGGCAGCGTTCCGACTGTGATCGCCCTTTCGAGTTCGCTCGTCGTACAAGCGTCGAATCCGCTGACTCGAATACCTGTCCTCGGGGAGTTCCGATTGCAACTCAGCGATGCATTCGGAGTAGTGCTGGAACTGTTTGAACTCGGGACGAGCGTGGTAGACAGCGGTGTCTCCCGTGCTGGTGACGATAGCGAGGGTGTTGTTCGCGCCTACGTCGATAGCGGCTGCGTGGGTCGTGTTCTCTGAGTTGAGTGTCTGAGTGAAGGCATCCAGTCGCTGTTCCTGCAATCGGTCTGGTTGTATGCGAACTGGATGCTTGACACGAAACACGTCAGCCGTTTCGTCGTAGACAAGTTCCAACCTACTATCGTCACCGTTCCACTGTGGGTTCCCGCTGACTTCGAGAGTGACGCGTTCTTGATACTCGAAGTCGTACTCGTCTTCGAGTACGTCTCCGACGCCAAATTCGAGTGTACTCGTGTCCTTGTTCCAGTCGAATTCGTACAGGTCGTTGCGAACGAGTCCGTGCAAGTCATACCCTTCGTCTCGATTGCCCCAATACCCGGGTGGGCTGGGTTTCTCTGTGACCGAGGGGTCGTTTGAGTGGTACGTGTCGAGGAGCCGGAAGAATGACCGCCACGCTTCGCTGTTTTTCCGAGCGACCTGTTGGCACGCTGCTTTGCCGAGTACCGGAGCGTACTCGTCGTACAAGTCGGTATACTCAATGTCCCACACGTCTTCGTCATTGTTGAAGTACGCTTGTCGGCGTCGGTAGGTGATTTGATTCCACAGGGGAGCGTGGGCGACCAACCACTCGAACACGCACTCCCGATACCGCTCGCTAGCGGGTTGGGCGGCGTACTCGTTCGTCCGCTGTGGTCGGTCGCTCACTACATCACTGTTATATCTAAGTGATACTAAACATTTGGATTGCAAGCGAGCTAGGCGGAGTGGAATGTTGGATAAGTGTTGAATTTATCCCCGCCGTGAACGGCGGGGCTTTCTCCTTGACTTTCCGTAACGAACAATTCCCATTGGGCTCTTCTAGTGCGGGAGAGCGTCATTCACCGGTTCGAACGCCGGTTCTGTGCTCCATCGATTCGCTCGATACCGGGTTCCCAACGGGAACGATACCGCTATCGACACTTTATTCTTGCTGACAGCTCTATACGAACGCATGCCCTCCGATGGACTCAGTGAACAGCAAGTGCGGTCCATCGTGCGCGAGGAACTCATCGGGACCACCCGGACACTCCTCGGAACCGTCTTCTGGACACTGCTTTCGATAGTTGCGATTCTGGTGGGCCTCCAATCGTTCCAGCTTGCCCTTTATACGGCTCCCATCATCGCGACAGTGGGGTTCATTCTCGCGGGCACACTCGTTATCGGGGCAAGTCTCTACCTCCTCTACGTCCTCTACTTGGGATAGTTCGATTCGTCTCACCGATTGAACGGAACTGTCGGTGGAATCACTCGATCGGGGATGTCAATCGGTCTCGTAGAAGGCGTCCAGTAACTTCCGTTGACTCGCACGGAGATGATGGAGAAGCGTCGAGCCCGTGATATCGAGCGAGTCGGCCACTTCTTCTGCCGTACTTCCCCGCGGCGACTCGAAGTAGTTCGCGAGATAGGCCGTTCGAAGGACGGTTTCCTGTCGTTCCGTCAGGCGACTTCCGAGCTCGTCACGATACTCGCGGGCGGTCGTCACCGAGCGTTCGCGGTCGCGCTTGGCGGCGATTTCTGCGTCGAACTCCCGAGTCAGCGCGTCGGCCATCCGATGGACGTCCTCGTCCGGCGGGAGTTCGACGACG
>Ga0102925_1001157_pt1 | contig 14527 bp, 11 predicted proteins | sample SalPonR1_A_D1_MG_FD_78216 | JGI IMG/M metagenome (GOLD analysis project Ga0102925, IMG submission 78216) | Salt pond soil microbial communities from South San Francisco under conditions of wetland restoration - Salt Pond MetaG R1_A_D1_MG | ecosystem: Environmental > Aquatic > Marine > Intertidal...
GTATTTAAGGCAGTTACAAGCATTAGAGAATTATTTAAATGCTCCTTGATTCTTGGTTTATTAGCCTCAATTCCGCTTGCGCAATTTACATCAAAAGATACACAGGCATCACCAATAAGTTCAGCGCTTTGCAAAAGATTAGCAGCCATAACCGGTTTGAAAACGTTCAATTCAAATTGACCTTGCATCCCGCCAACACCAATGGCAACATCGTTCCCCATGACCTGGGCGCAAACCATAGTTAAAGCTTCGCATTGCGTAGGATTTACTTTTCCGGGCATAATAGATGAGCCAGGCTCATTTACAGGAATATTGATCTCTCCAATCCCGCATCTTGGTCCGGAAGAAAGCATTCTAATATCATTTCCTATTTTATTCAAGGAAACCGCCAATTGTTTTAAAGCACCATGAGTTTCTACAAAAGCATCGTGTGCAGCAAGCGCTTCGAATTTGTTCCCGGCAGAAACAAAAGGTAGTTCTGTAAATTTAGCAATAAATTCAGCTACTCTTTTAGAATAACCCTTTGGAGTATTGAGTCCGGTTCCTACCGCGGTACCACCAAGCGCTAATTCTGAAAGATGTGGAAGTGTATTTTCAAGCGCTTTAATTCCATGGTCTAATTGCGCAACATAACCGCTGAATTCCTGGCCCAGGGTTAGGGGAGTGGCATCCATAAAATGTGTGCGGCCTATTTTTACCACTTCTTTAAACTCTTCTGATTTCTTTTTTAAAGTATCACGTAGTTGTTTTACTCCGGGAAGTGTGACTTTGGTGATTTTCTGATAAGCTGCGATGTGCATTCCTGTAGGAAAGGTATCGTTAGAAGATTGCGATTTATTCACATCGTCGTTTGGCTGAAGCGTTTTATCGCCTTCGCCTAAAGTTTGACCGGCCAATTGATGTGCACGGTTGGCGATAACTTCGTTTAGATTCATATTACTTTGAGTACCGCTACCGGTTTGCCAGATTACCAGCGGAAATTGTTCGTCATGTTTCCCCTCAAGTATTTCATCACATACCTGGGCGATATAATCCCTTTTTTCTACAGGTAGAACTCCTAATTCACAATTTGTGTAGGCAGCTGCTTTCTTGAGGTATGCAAAACCGTAAACTATTTCTAAAGGCATACTACCGGCAGGCCCAATTTTGAAATTATTTCTGGAACGTTCGGTTTGAGCACCCCATAGTTTGTCTGCAGGAACTTTTACTTCACCAATGGTATCTTTCTCTATTCTATAATTCATAATTTCTATATTAGTTGTTACACAAATTTACAAGATAGTGGCATTTTAGAGGAATAAATAACCAGAATTTAGCCTTTAATTTTCCTGATTTTAATCAATGTTTTTATAATTTCTGAAAATTTAATTGTGATAAGCCGGCAAAGCTTAGTATATTTGACCAGATCAAAAAATGTTGGAAATTATGTTCGAATTCGATCAATACCTCGGTTTTCTAGCTTTCCTGGTTATTTTAACTATGGGATTCTGGCTAATGATTTTCCTAATGGCTATTTTACCTTATTGGATAGGTGGTTCGGTTGGAGAATTGCTTAAAGAAAAGAAAGCAGCAAGAAAAAAAGCGAAAGAAGAAAAAGCATAAAAAAAGGGACATTAATTGTCCCTTTTTTTTATGCTTTTTCACTGGATCTAGTATTGACCTTCTTCGAAGTTTTCACCTCCGTTACCTCTTCTTTGTGGTTGTTTTTTCTGATTAAACCTATAGATGAGGGAGACGTTAACAGATTGTCCCTGTCTCCACTGGAATTCACTATCCTGGTTAAAAAATTCTGTCGTAGTAGAACTAATTCTTTTTCTTCCATTAAAAATATCTCTAACGTTTAAAGAAAGAGTAGCCTTTTCGTTTAGAATTTCTTTGCTTAAAGCAACATCTATATTCAATATACCGTCCTGAGTTCCCTGGATTTCGTCTGAGGGTCCACGATAAAATAAGTTAGTTTGCCAATCTATTTGCAATGGTAAAGTAACCTTTGAGCTAAATCTACCAAACCAGCTTGAGTTGTCCTGACTATAATCTGTACCGTTAAATTCACCGTCTAGCTTGAAACGGAATACATTTAAACTACCATTAAGTCTTAGCCAATCTACCGGGTTATAAAGGAAGCCCAATTCTCCACCCATCCTGTCGTTAGTAGCCAGGTTAAAAGGGATACTTCTAATTACTTCAATCTGCTGGCCAGAAGGTCCGCTAATAAAAACTTCTTCTCTAACTCTTTGAAAAGCATCGGTTTCTCTTTGGTAGTAAACAGATGATGTAAAGGTTAATTTCTCCCATTTCTTTAAATATCCAAGATCGAAAGCATTGGAAAACGCCGGATTAAGATTTGGATTCCCCTGGAAAATATTATTACGGCTACTTCTTGACGGGAAAGGATTTATATACCAACCCCTTGGCCTGTTGATTCTACGATTGTACCCTAAGGTAATATTCTCATCCTTGCCCAGTTCATAGATAAGGTTTACCGTAGGAAACAAACCAAGGTAATTATTGTCAAAATCTGTATCTACGGCAAAAGAAAATTCTTCCTGTAATTCTTCTTCGGTTAATTCTGAATCTATCTTACCTCTCAAATTAGTGTTCTCTAATCTTAGGCCCAAAAGGAAACTAAAACTTCCAAATTTTGTCCCGTATTGTGTGTAAAGCGCCTGAACGTTTTCAGAATAATCAAAAACATTCGTTTGGCTTTCGTTGATAACAAATACACCTTCATTATTCTCCTGAAATAATTTATAATCTGTAATCTCATTTTCAAAATTACCGCGATAACCTGCTTCAAATTGGGAATCTTCACCTATGGGTAAAACATAATCTGCCTGTATCAAATATTCTTTTTGATCTTCTTCGGTAAGAGTAGATTCTGAGGGAATATCAATATTAGCATTTTCAGTGTTATTATACGTAGTGAATTCTTGAATGAAGGCATCCTGGTCTTCGGTGTCATTTTCAAACTGAAAATCTGCTGTTAATTCATGACCTTTATTATCGAACTTTTTGATATAGTTAACTGAGAATTGAATACTCTCGTCTGCTTCATTTTCCGTTTCTCTTCTGTTGGTACCCAAGAGTTCATTATTTCCTAAAAAATAATCATTCTTATTATTGGTCACATCACGATCGTCACCCAGGCGGTAGAAAATAGCCCCTGTGATAGAGGACATATCAGATATATAATATTCCATACCAACATTGGTGTTAAAACCGCGATTTATCCTGTCATAATCCCTGTCCTCAATATTTCTATCATAAACAAGGCTATCCAGGATTATATCTGCTCGTGGATCGAAAAAACGGGTGTCAAAGAAACCATAACCCGGAGATTCAGAATATCTGTAACCGGTAGTGGTAAAAAGGTTATACTTATCTGTACGATAATTTAAATTGGCAGATATATTACCATTGGCTGGAATACCGCCGTTTACTGTAACAGAACCATTAAATCCTAAGGTTTCTTTCTTTCTAAGAATGATATTGATAATACCGGCGGTGCCTTCGGCATCATACCTGGCAGAAGGTGAGGTGATTACTTCAACACGTTCTATAGCCTCAGCCGGCAGTTGACTTAAAACATCTGTATTTCCAAAACCAGCCATAGCTGAAGGTTTACCATTAATAAGGATTCTTACATTATCGTTACCTCTTAAACTAATACCTCCTTCGATATCTACCGAAATGGATGGTACATTATTTAAAGCGTCACTTACAGTTCCACCGGCAGTGGTCAGATCTTTACCAATATTATATATTTTTTTATCCAGCCTTATATCAACCTGAGTGGTCTCAGCTCTTACCACAACTTCATCTAAGTTATTTGAGCTTATACCTAGTTCTATAGTTCCCAGGTTTAAGTCTGAATTAAGGTCGCGATTATTAAACCTTTTGGTTTCGTAAGAAATAAATTCAACGATTATATTATATGTTCCAGGTTTAGCATCAATATTAAAGACTCCTTCTGCGTTTGTAACCCCTCCATTAATTTTTTCGGGATCATTTACATCTACAATAGAAATAGTTGCATACTCTAATGGAACGTTTAGTTCGTTGTCTATTACTTTTCCTGAAATCTCGTAAGCCTTGCCGGAAGATTGTGAATAGCTACTGAAACTAAACAAAAGAAAAAACGCTGCACTGAGCGTACGTAAAATTTTGGTGGTCATAGAAATTTTTATTCTTTGACCTCAATTTTTGGAGATGGTTTAATGAAACACCGGTTAAACTCGCGTTAAATGAAAATATGAAATGTTAAAATGAATTTATTCTTCTGCCAATCAGAATCTAAGATTTACGACTAATCTTTCTATTTAGTTCCAAATATTTCTGAAACTGCTTATCAGTCATTAATTTCTTTAATTTATTATATTCCGCTTGCTGAATTGACTTTAGTTTGAAAATAATTTCATCGTCAGTTAGCGCTGTGGCGTTTATAATTTCATTTTTCTTTAGCGTGTACTCTATAATTAGATCTTCCAGTTTACCGGTTTGTTCAAAGTCAAGTTCTAATTCCTTTTTCCAGGTATATGCCAGTTCTCTGGCAATTTCAAGAAGCTCTTTCCTGCTTTTTTGATGCAAATAGAAATGGGAATAAACAAAACCGGCAACCACACATCCGGCGGCACCTATCAACGCTATTTTATTATGAGTTTTCATTTTCTTAATGGTTTGATATATTAATTTTAATTACAATATATCTTCAATATTAGAGCTTGGTCTACCTACTACTGCTGTATTGTTTGACTCTACTATAGGTCTCTCAATAAGCTTTGGGTTTTTCACCATAACAGTAATTAATTCCTTATCGCTTAAATCTTTATTTTTGTATTCTTCTTTCCAAATCTTTTCATTAGTGCGAACAAGCTGCATTGGATAAAAGCTTAATTTATCCAAAACGCCACTCAATTCTTCTTCAGAAAGTGGCTCTTTTAGGTATTCTCTAATTTGATATTCTTTTCCAGAATTTTTCACAATTTCTAGACCCTCTCTAGATTTTTTGCATCTGGCATTGTGATAAACGGTAATCATTATTTTTGGTTTTGGCTATTTTAAAATAATCATTTTATTTTAATTCTAAAATATATTGGCAGAAACTTATGAATCTTCCTGCTGTTGTCCCATCATCATTAAAAAAGCTTTCAGGAAAATATCAATTTCTCCATTCATTACAGCATCTACGTTTCCAGTTTCTTCCGTAGTTCTAACATCTTTTACCAATTTATAAGGATGCATCACATAATTTCTAATTTGTGAACCCCATTCTATTTTCATCTTAGAATCTTCAATCTCTCTACGCTGTGCCTGTTGCTTCTGAAGTTCAATTTCGTATAACTGACTTTTTAAAAGTTGCATAGCTTTGGTTTTGTTTTCAAGCTGAGAACGGGTCTCTGAATTTTCAACAACAATACCGGTAGGAGCGTGGCGTAATCTAACTGCAGTTTCTACCTTGTTTACGTTTTGACCTCCAGCACCTGAAGAACGCATAGTTTCCCAGGAAATTTCTGAGGGATTAATGTCAATTTCTATAGAATCATCGGCCAGCGGATAAACATATACAGAAGCGAAAGAAGTATGCCGTTTTGCATTACTATCAAATGGCGAAATTCGTACCAATCGATGTACTCCATTTTCACCTTTTAACCATCCAAAGGCAAATTCACCTTCAATCTCAAGTGTTACGGTTTTAATTCCTGCAACATCTCCTGCCTGGTAATTTAATTCTTTAATTTTAAAATTACGTTTTTCGGCCCACATCAGGTACATGCGCATCAGCATTTCTGCCCAATCGCAACTTTCGGTACCACCGGCACCCGCCGTAATTTGTAAAACTGCGCTTAATTTATCGCCTTCTTCAGAAAGCATATTTTTAAACTCGAGATCTTCAATAAGGTCTAAAACCTGTTTGTTTTTCCCCAAGACATCTTCATCACTGGCTTCATCCTCCTTGAAAAACTCGTAAAGAACCTCTAGGTCGTCTACGAGCATTTGGGATTTTTCAAATTCTTCTACCCATTGTTTTTCTGCATTAAGATCACGCATAATGACCTCAGCTTTTTTAGGATCATCCCAAAAATCTGGAGCAAAAGTTTTTTCTTCCTGATTAGAAATTTCTATTTTTTTGGCATCAATGTCAAAGATACCTCCTTAACGCACCAAGGCGCTCTCTAAGATCTTTGATATGCTCGTGTGTGATCATACAAGTAAAATTTAATGGTAAAAATAGAATTTAAGACCGCGCCGGGAAAGTATTTAACTATATTTTTATAGTTTTAGACTTTACTTTAAAACCACTAAAAAGAAGAGTTTTTGCCTTATTTTCCTGTTAGTCAGTTTCTCACTTTCAGAAATAACATAATTTATTTTCGAAAAAGAATATTATGAAATATTGAAACTATTAAATTATACTGGAAATTTAAGTTTTAAAGAATTAAATGTAATGAACTTCTGTATTAGTAGAAATCACAAAAAATACATATGAAAGAAATAGATTTAAGAAGTGATACCGTAACCCGCCCAACAAGCGGAATGTTAAAAGCAATAATGGGTGCTGAAGTTGGTGACGATGTATACAAAGAAGATCCTAGTGTAAATGCTTTAGAGGAAAAGCTGGCAAAAATGTTTGGGAAGGACGAGGCTCTTTTTTTTCCTACCGGAAGTATGGCTAATCAGGCCGCTATAAAATTACATACTCAGCCGGCAGAACAACTTATTTGTGATAAATGGGCTCATGTGTTTAATTATGAAGGTGGAGGCGCTTCTTTTAATAGCGGGGTTTCTTGCAAATTGGTAGATGGTGATCGTGGAATGATTACCGCTGCCCAGGTTGAAGAAAATATCAATCCTCCAGATTTTTATCATAGTCCCTTAACCAGTTTAGTTTGTTTGGAAAATACAACTAATAAAGGCGGAGGGGCATGCTATGATTTAAAGGAAATAAAAAAAATAAGAAAGGTTTGTAATACCCATAACCTCGGTCTGCATTTAGACGGTGCAAGGCTTTTTAATGCTCTGGTTGCTAAAAGTGAAGATCCAAAAGATTACGGGAAGTTATTTGATACTATTTCGGTTTGCCTTTCTAAGGGGCTAGGGATCCCTATGGGGTCTGTACTTATTGGCGATAAGAAATTGATGAAAAATGCTATTAGAATACGTAAAGTTTTAGGAGGAGGAATGCGCCAGGTTGGTTTTATGGCTGCAGCCGGAACCTATGCACTGGATAATAATGTAGAGCGTTTGGCAGAAGACCATAAAAGAGCAACGGATATTGCTGAAACCTTAGAAGCCGCCACTTATGTAGGCGAGGTAGAAGAGGTTGAGACGAATATCATCATTTTTTATCTCAAAAAAGCTTCAGATGAAACTGCATTTATGAAGAAACTTCAGAAAGAAAATATTAGGATAAGTAATATGGGGCAGGGAAAATTAAGGATCGTCACGCATTTAGATTATTCCGAAGAAATGCACCAGAAGTTTTTGAAAGTGCTTCGGGGAATTAAACTTTAAGACACTTAGAAAAATTTAACCTAAGCTTATAAAGCCTTTAATATGCTTCGGGAGTCGAATTTCATAATTTTCAAAAAAAATAGTTTATGAAAAACGTATTGCCAGGAAAGGAAGTCCCGAGATTAAGATTGAAAACCATAAGTGGAATGCAATGGGATTTACGCGACCAGGAACCCAAAAACTTCACGATGGTTGTATTTTATCGTGGTTTACACTGCCCGGTTTGTAAATCTTATTTAGAGGAATTGAATAACAAGCTTAAAGCTTTTAATGATAAGGGTGTAAACGTGATTTGTATTAGTACGAATGATAAATCCCTTGCAGAAAAAACCCTTGAGGAATGGGAAATAGATAATCTTAACATTGGATACGATTTCAATACCGAGGATGCCAGAAAGTGGGATTTATATGTATCTGAAGGAATAAAAGAAAATGAACCTGATGTATTTTTTGAACCCGGTTTGTTTTTAATAAAGCCAGACAATACACTTTATGCTGCCTCTATACAAACCATGCCATTTGCAAGACCAAAGTTTGATGAACTTTTAAAAGCCATAGATTTTGTGCTTGAAGAAGAATATCCGGCCAGGGGAGAAGCTTGAGAAACGTATTGGTTAAAATAAAAACACCTCACAGATTCTAAAATTTGTGAGGTGTTTTTATTTTTGTTAGTAATTAGCGAAAGCAAGTTATTTCTAACTTATTTAAGCATATCCATTCCGGGGATATCTGGCATACCATCTTTGGCTACTGCTGCAAGTTCTTTTTCATTAATATCAGAAGCTTTTTCAATGGCTTTGTTCAAAGTAAGTACCAGATAATCTTCTAATTGTTCTTTATCTTCTAGTAATTCGTCGGCAACATTAATATTTTTGATCTCGCGGGTAGCGGTAATTGTTACACTTAGCAAACCGTCGCTTGATTTTTCTTCAATACTTACAGTTTTTAAACGCTCTTTAGTTTCTTCAACTTTTTGTTGGGTTTCCTTGATTTTATTCATCATACCCATCATATCTCCAAACATAGTCTCTTTTTTAAATTTATGAATTGCAAATTTACTAAATTACAGCATTAATCCTGTTAATATGAAGAGACTATTATGTATTTTACTGGGAAGCATTACCTTTGCATCCGCTCAAAATAATGCAAATTTGAAAAAAGAAATTTTACCTCCAAAAGCTAAGAAAATAGCAAAAAACCTGGAATTTCACGGCGACGTGAGAGTAGATAATTACTACTGGATGAACAACCGTGAAGATGCAGAAGTAATAGATTATTTAAACCAGGAGAATGAGTATAACCAAAAAATGATGGCGCATACCAGCGATTTTCAGCAAAGGTTATTTGAGGAAATGAAAGGTAGAATTAAAGAGGATGACGAATCAGTTCCTTATAAATTAAATGGTTATTGGTATTTGACCAGGTTTGAAACAGGAAAAGATTATCCTGTTTATTCGCGTAAAAAGCATGAGCTTGAAGCACCGGAAGAGTTACTTTTTGATGTAAATGAAATGGCTGAGGGTTTTGAATATTACAGCCTTGGCGGATTAAATGTAAGTCCCGATAATAAAATGGTGGCCTTTGGAGTGGATACTTTAAGCAGAAGAAAGTACACTATTAGAATTAAAGATTTACAGACAGGAGAAATTTATCCCGATAAGATAGAGAATGCTACCGGAGGCTCTACCTGGGCCGCAGATAATAAAACCCTTTTTTATACAAAGAAAGACGATCAAACCCTGCGTTCTTACAGAATTTATAAGCACATTTTAGGAACTGATTCTGCTGAAGACGAATTGGTTTTTGAAGAGGAGGATGAAACTTTTAATACTTATGTTTATAAATCTAAGTCTAAAGAATATATCATAATTGGAAGCCATAGTACTTTAACTACCGAATATCGAATTTTGAAAGCCAATGATCCATCTGGTGAATTTAAGGTTTTTCAACCAAGGGAACGTGGTTTGGAGTATAGCATAGCACATTATGAGGGCGATTTCTATGTGATGACCAATAAAGATAAAGCGACGAATTTCAGGTTAATGAAAACCCCGGTTGAAAAAACTACCCAGGAAAACTGGGTAGATGTAATTCCGCACCGGGAAGATTACTTGCTAGAAGACATAGATATCTTTAAGAAATATTTAGTGGTAAGTGAACGGCACAATGGACTAAATAAGATAAAAGTGATACGCTGGGATAATTCAGAAGAATATTATATTCCTTTTGATAACGAAACTTATACTGCTTACACTTCTATAAATCCTGCTTTTGATACCGATATTTTAAGATTTACCTACAATTCTATGACTACACCAACCTCGGTAGTAGATTTTAATATGGAAACTCGAGAGAAAACTGTCTTAAAAGAGCAAGCGGTTTTAGACGAAAAATTTGATAAAAATAATTACCTCTCAGAAAGAATTTGGGCCACAGCAAAAGATGGGACTAAAATCCCCGTAAGCCTGGTTTATAAAAAGGGCACTAAACTAGACGGTAATAGTCCACTATTACAATATGCTTATGGATCTTATGGTTCTACCATAGACCCGTATTTTTCAACAGTAAGGCTTAGTTTATTAGATCGCGGTTTTATCTATGCTATAGCACATATTCGCGGCGGAGAATATCTAGGACGTAACTGGTATGAAGACGGTAAACTTTTTAATAAAATGAACACGTTTACCGATTATATAGATGTTTCAGAATATTTAATTGAGGAAAAGTATACTTCCGCAGAACATCTTTATGCCATGGGTGGATCGGCAGGTGGCTTGCTAATGGGCGCAGTTATTAATATGGCTCCTCAGCTATATAAGGGTGTCATTTCAGCAGTTCCTTTTGTTGACGTAGTGACCACGATGTTAGATGACAGTATTCCTCTAACAACTGGTGAATATGACGAATGGGGTAATCCTAATAATAAGGATTATTACGAATATATGATGCAATATTCACCTTACGATAATGTTGTGGCGCAAGATTATCCTAATATGCTGGTAACAACCGGATTACATGATTCTCAGGTGCAGTACTGGGAACCAGCGAAATGGGTAGCCAAATTAAGAGATTTAAAAACTGATAATAATTTGTTGCTTTTTCATACTAATATGGATGCAGGGCACGGCGGCGCTTCAGGAAGATTTGAAGCTTTAAAAGAAGTAGCGGAAGAATATGCGTTTTTGTTGGATTTAGAAGGAATAGACCACTAATTAAAAAATTTACCTTAAATTTGTGCGATTTTGCTTTTGTGATTTTATGAGTAAAATCAACCGGTACAGCTTATTGAATGTATTCTAGTAAGTATCGCGATTATAAAATAAGATATTTTGATATTGTAGAAATATTTTAGGCTCATTTAATGAGCAAAATCTTTAACCCAAATTTTGTAAAGAACTTCGATTTATGAAAGAAGATTTGCAAGTATATGACAGTGTATTGCAACTTATAGGCAATACCCCTCTAATTAAGCTTAACAAAATCACCCAGGATTTTAAAGGAGAATTCTTCGCTAAAGTAGAAGCTTTTAACCCGGGACATTCCGCGAAAGACCGTATTGCCCTATATATTATTGAAGAAGCCGAAAGAAAAGGTATTCTTAAACCGGGTAGTACTATTATTGAAACCACTTCGGGAAACACCGGTTTTAGTATTGCGATGGTAAGCGTTATAAAAGGCTACGAATGTATTTTGGCGGTAAGTTCTAAAGCGTCTAACGATAAAATAGATATGCTAAGAACAATGGGAGCCAAAGTGTATGTTTGCCCTGCACACGTTTCAGCTGACGATCCCAGATCTTATTATCAGGTAGCTAAAAGGTTAAATTCAGAAACAAAAGGTTCGGTTTATATTAATCAATATTTTAACGATCTGAATATAGATGCTCATTTTAATTCTACAGGTCCTGAAATTTGGAATCAAACCGAAGGAAAAATAACTCATCTTGTTGCATGTAGCGGAACTGGTGGAACAATTTCGGGAACTGCAAGATATTTAAAGCAGCAGAATCACGAAATGAAAGTAATCGGGATAGATGCTTATGGATCTGTTTTAAAGAAATATCACGAAACCAAGGAGTTTGATGCTAATGAGATTTATCCTTATAGAATAGAAGGACTTGGTAAAAACCTTATTCCTTCGGCAACAGATTTTGAGGTTATTGATCGTTTTGTTAAAGTAAGTGACGAAGACAGTGCTCACACGGCCAGGGAACTTGCGAAAACCGAAGGTTTATTTGTAGGTTATACCAGTGGAGCAGCTACTCAGGGATTAAAACAACTTGCAGAAGAAGGCGAATTCGATGAGCATAGCAATGTGGTGGTAATATTTCCAGATCACGGTTCACGTTATATGGGAAAAGTCTTTAGCGATAAATGGATGGAAGAACAGGGCTTTTTTGATACTAAAAATGAAATTGAGGCACAGCCCATAGAATTTATAAAATAAAGTAATAACTTGAAATTGATTCAGAAATAAAAAGACATAAGCATCCCCCGTAGGATGCTTTTCTTTTTATTTTGAGTTTTAAGAAAAAAATAACTTTGTGCAATTGAGCCAATTTTAAGTATTTTTGCGGCTCGACTAAAAAAAGACCGATGAGGGATTTATTTGATAAAATATATAAGGACAAAGGACCATTAGGAAAATGGGCAGAACAGGCAGAAGGATATTTTGTATTTCCTAAGCTTGAAGGGCCTATTTCTAACCGAATGAAATTTAGAGGGAAGAAAGTGATCACCTGGAGTATTAATGACTACCTGGGACTCGCTAATCATCCCGAAGTGAGAAAGGTAGATGCTGAAGCAGCTGCAGAATATGGTTCAGCTTATCCAATGGGAGCCAGAATGATGAGTGGACACACTCAGCTGCACGAAAAGCTTCAGGATGAACTAGCTTCTTTTGTTCATAAACAATCGGCTTACCTCCTTAATTTTGGTTACCAGGGAATGGTTTCAACCATCGACGCTTTGGTTTCTAAACAGGATGTGATCGTGTATGATGTAGATGCACACGCTTGTATTATAGATGGTGTACGATTACATTTAGGTCAGCGTTTTACTTATAAACATAACGATCTTGAAAGTATAGAAAAAAACCTGCAACGCGCTACTAAAATTGCAGAACAAACCGGAGGAGGAATTTTATTGATTTCTGAAGGCGTTTTTGGTATGCGTGGAGAGCAGGGAAGATTAAAGGAAATTGTTGAGCTGAAGCAAAAATATAATTTTAGACTATTTGTTGATGATGCTCATGGTTTTGGAACACTTGGTAAAACAGGAGCAGGAGCAGGTGAGGAGCAAGGAGTTCAGGATGATATTGATGTATATTTTGCCACTTTTGCTAAGTCTTTAGCCAGTACCGGTGCATTTATTGCAGCTGATAAAGAAATTATAGATTACCTGAAATACAATTTACGATCACAAATGTTTGCCAAATCATTGCAAATGCAATTGGTGGTTGGCGCATTAAAACGTTTGGAAATGTTGAGAACCATGCCAGAGCTTAAAAATAAGCTTTGGGAAAATGTAAATGCACTTCAAAACGGACTTAAAGAAAATGGTTTCGATATTGGAACTACACAAAGTTGTGTCACTCCTGTTTATCTAAAAGGAAGTATTCCGGAGGCCATGGCTTTGGTTAAGGATCTAAGGGAAAATCACGGAGTTTTCTGTTCTATTGTTGTGTATCCGGTAATTCCAAAAGGACTTATTTTATTAAGAATGATTCCTACAGCTTCTCATACCCTTGAGGATATAGAAGAAACGCTGGTTGCCTTTTCAGCAATTAGAGAGCGTTTAGAAAACGGAACTTATAAAAGATTATCTGCTTCAGTTTCTGCTGCTATGGCGAGCAAAGAGTAGATATTTATTGAGATAAAGCTTAAAAACCGTTTAAGAGTTTTTTTCGCGTCACCCTGAACTTGTTTCAGGGTCTAGTCTAAAACTAACTTAGATTCTGAAATAAATTCAGAATGACGTAGAAAAATAACTTCTAAACGGTTTTTCTATTTTTAATTTTCAGGAAAAATCAGGTTGATATTTATTTATCTGAACCATCTCCTTCTTCATCTTCTTTGTAAAAACCGGTTTCTTCGAGTTCCTCCCCACGTTTATTTCGCTTTCCTTCGTAAGTGTCTTCAATATATTCATCATCTTCATGAAAATCGAATCTATAAGAAATTCCCGCGGCTGCCTGCCATCTTGATGGCGTGTCTTTAAAATTAACTAGACCAGATATATCCAACTGGAAATCCTTAGAGAGTAAATAAGCAGCTCCGCCGCGTACTAACTCATCGGCATAGATATCACTTATATAAGTTTGGAATTCACCAAAAACAGCAAATTTAGGTGTAACTGCGTGGGTAAGTGTAAAGATGCCTCCATAGGATGGAAATTCTTCGGTAAACTTATCAGCAATAAAATTCATCACCAATACCCAGCGTCCCCAGTTATTTTGAGTGATAATTGCAGCTTTCGGACTTATTGATGATTCACCTTCAAACATGTATGGATTGTCCCACCAGCTAAAATTTGCTCCTCCATAGACAGAAATAGCAGGAATAAGGCTGCGCAAATCCATACGTTGGTTTGCTTTCCAGCTATATAGATTTACCTCTCTTTCTTTTACACTCACACTAGGGTCTAAAAGTAAAAACTTTGCACCAATGGTGTTCGTTTTAAAGTTTGTGGTTTTAAATTCATCTACACTATTTCCCACAGGAATAGAGGTTACCTGATCTTCTAAAGAGCCGAAAAAGTTGAGTTCAAGGATTTCGGTTAAAAATCCAAAACGGAAACCATAACTCGCTCCAAGAATATCGGTTTCACTATTGAAAAGGCTGTGATTATTATTTCCAAAATATCCACCTACTTCCAACTGTAAAACATTTTTCCCTACAGCGTAAGCACCCTGAGATTCTCCCGGTCTATTAGAGTTAATAGTTTCTGTATACTGCGCATTTGCGTTAAAAATTCCGAAGAAAATAAAAGCGATACCTACTTTTAAATAGTGCATA
>Ga0102925_1001160_pt1 | contig 14506 bp, 4 predicted proteins | sample SalPonR1_A_D1_MG_FD_78216 | JGI IMG/M metagenome (GOLD analysis project Ga0102925, IMG submission 78216) | Salt pond soil microbial communities from South San Francisco under conditions of wetland restoration - Salt Pond MetaG R1_A_D1_MG | ecosystem: Environmental > Aquatic > Marine > Intertidal...
AATCAGTAACGGGACTATGGGACGTAGAAGTCACAGCTAAGCCTATTTGGGGTGCGCTACTTAAGTCTGATGATTTTGAAGTGAATACATTTCCCCCAGACCCTTTCTCATGAGGTGACAACAGAGAACCCAGGGGTCTACTCGTGGCTATTCCAGCACTTATGTCCAGTCGTTTTTTCGCATTTTCCAAATCTGAAGTGTCATACTGTATGGGTTTGTCTATTCTGGTTATTTTCTCATTGAACCCCAGTCTAATAAAGGTTCCGTACTGATTTTGAACTACTGGTCTAAAAAATACAGATGCCACTGGCGTATCGCGTTGCATCATTTTTGTTTGCAGCATGCTTCTCATACTCTCTTCATCTTCTGACCCCATCCAATTTGGTGGTTTGGGCCCCCTTCCATTCAAATAATTAGCCATGGCAACACTTAATGGAACATCTCCACTAGCTTCACTACTCTGCAACGTGCCTTGATCCCAGTAATTATGGCCCTGCGGGTCATTGGCACTCATAAAACCTCGAGGCCTGTCACCAAATTCTCCACTCTCCATATTCGAGGTATTTAGTACTGGGTTAGTGTAATTTGGATTCATTAAAGATGTGTAAAAATCACCATCAAGTCCTGATTTTGTACTGTCTTTATCTTTTCCCTCCGTCTTTTCTATTGAATAAATGGGGTTAAATGAAGCCTCCTGAACATCTCTCAACCTCGACTCATTGGATTTTACGCTCATATAATCTTTCAACAATATGGTTAGTGAGCTTCTAATCTCACCTTCCAAAGTTGGCATCTGATGTACAACCCACAACATGGTTGGTTCTATTGTACCACCACCCCGATCTTGAGTTTTCCAAACCCACACTAGCTTTTGACCCTCAATGGTCCAATATGTTTCCACTGAACCCATTGAAAAGGGTGGAACAACTGGTATTTTGTGATTCACGGTTGTAATCTTTTTAACAATCTCATAATAGGTGTTGTTTTTAACATTTGGTGATTTTGACGCCCCTTTTCTTGGTTCGGCAGTTTCGACTGGTTGCTGAAGTTTTTCAGTGTTTTTATATTTAACCTCGGTGGAAGTACTTGATTTATCTTTATATGGTTCGTTCGGGTTTATATGAACTACATCGCTGGGTTGTATGTTTGGATTATAATTTTCGATTTTTTTCCTATCTTTTTCAAAGCTCTCCAAGGTGTTGGTAAAAGTCCCTGAAAGTGCTCTGTTCATATACTCTTCTTCCATAAGATTGATCTTTTCAACCTTTTCAGAAGGTATCCCGCCCATATAGGTGTCTTTTATACTTGGGTATTTCATAGTGGTTGAAGATCCTCCGGTTTGAGGAAATGGGACACCCGGTGTTATCCCCGTATCCTCCCTAGCTATTAAAGTTGTGCTCACTTTATAATCTTCATTTTTTGGTATTGTCACACCCAATCTTTCTATCATCGACTCTTTGACGAGTACTCCGTTATCGGCCAATATGTCACCAACTTTGAATGCATCACCTTCTTCTCTAATCTTTAATACATTCTTAATCTTTTGCCCATCTTTGTGATTCACATCACTATCGGCAGAATAATTACCATTTTCGATTTGTTTGCCATCTTTACTTTCGTCAATGATCCTGGGTCCTCTTGTCTTTATTCTTTTAGATTTATCCGGCGTCGGTTCAGTTTCGGCCATTCCTCCCTCAAAGTCATCCCTCGACCTTTTCTCCCCAGTTCCACTCGATGGTCTAGTTTTCGCCACCTTTACGTAAGTTGTGATAGATATTGGCTTTTCTAATAAATAGAAAGGTGAAAATCCATATTTATCAATGTTTGTTTTCATTTTTTTCAAAGCTGGTAACCAATGATCTTTCATGACTCGGCTTGTCAAATCATCTAATTTTATGTCATTATTTAAGTTCTTTATACTTTCGTTGAGTTTATCATCATAACCATCACTGCCATTATTACTGTTTGAATTAACATCACCAAAGGTCGTGGCCTTTTCATCTTTTTGTTTACTCTTTCTTTTAGTTCCCCTGGTGTTTGATATATCATTTTTCACCAAAGTCAAATTAAATGGCTGTGAAAACAAAGTTTCGGTTATTTCCTCTAAACCCACCTTCACGCTTGGTGTATTTTCAACCATTTCATTAATGAGTTGGATTTGTCTGTAGTTTAATTGTTTTCTCATTGTTTCCCTTTGATTAAGTTCTAAATTGTATTTTTTACCATCAACCATACTTGTCACTGGTATATTTGTTCTGACATTGGTGGTGAGTTTATTTTTAGGAGGCTTGTAAGTAGGATCCATTGAATTAAAACTATAAATCAAATTCATTGTTGATTGTCTGAACTATCCCAAGGCACGGCCTTTATGTGACCAGTTTTATGTATTTACAATATATGTACAAACGCGCGAGGTCTTGTCTTTTTAAAATATATTAATTGAAAATATACATATATATTAAAGGAGAACTATAATATATATTTATAAAATGTCAAAGAAAATGCATTAAACTTGATTTTATTGACTCACACATTTAAAATAAACATTCTATCCGCTTCGTTCTCTCTTTAAAATCTGATATGAAATTAAGTTTCTTTTTTAAATTGACGTGTGTTTTTTTAACGTGCTTGATTCGCTCTTCTAGTATTTCGCAAGACTTGACTATACCACTTTTAATAATATTGTACAACGGGGTTGATCGCATGCAATTGAATATAATGCATATCCATATCAGAATAGTGTCATATATGGTGTCACCATCGGTCCATGATTTTGAGAATAATCTCTCTTTGATCTTTTTTGTTTCGAAATTCATACTATAAAATGAATCATCCAACGCTTCTTCTAATCTTGCATATGTTGAATCATCTGTAGTTGAATTTGCATCAATAGGTAAGCCATCAGAATAGTCAGCAGTATTGCACTCATTAATATTAACGGTGCTTCTGCCATCCCTAGACCCATTATTTGTTCTTATATTATATTCCACTCCGTTCTTATTCTCTTCTAAAAAGAAATATATATTATTTATATCCAATTTATCCAACATATCTGATAATGTATCAGGAAGATACCAATGATCATCCGTTATATCTGGTTGCATATGTAAGTTTTTTTGGATGGTCTTTAATAAACCTTCCTTTTCCTCCTTTCCCATTATATTGTAATTTCTCGAGTTGTTGATACACTCAAGCCTCATTTTCAATGAAAGATCATAGGGTACGTCGTAACCATATATGACACACCCTTCGTAATATACGTGATATCTCCCACCCGAGTAGTACAAGAAAGGAAATTTATCCTTTTGGAACCAAGCGTAATTAACCCCGCATTGATTTAAATGCAATACATATGGGGAATCTTTAGAAGCTATTTTAGCACAACTTTCTACAAACATGTTTAGAGTCAAGTACAGTCTCAACCAGTCCATATAACCTCGCAATTTAGGGTCTACCCTGTTGTGTAAAAATATGTAAGCGAGACCTTTAGAGGAAGCATCTATAATGCCATTACAAGTTACTGGCTTTATTTGTTTCAATAATATCTTGGGAGTTTTTGATGAATGATAGGTGAGATCTATCTCTATCTCTCGTTTATAATAATTGAACCAATCAGCTTGGAATTTAGTGACGAAATTTTCTTGGTATCTGTTACCAACATCTTCATCTAATTGATCATTGACTGTCTGTAGCTTGTACAAGATCCACAATTTCATAAAAGTCCGCAAATCCTTAAAGTATTGAACCTTTCTTTGATCACTGAAATCCAATGATTCCTTTTTTTGAAACTCCCCCCAACTCATTTTTCCGTACTTTTTATTTAAATGGAGCTTTTCAAGGAGGACGTGCTCGTGCAAATCCATTTTAAAACGTGCTCTAAAGTTTGGGTGGTATAAAATTTCCTTTTCTATTGTCACGTCATTTTTATTCACATTTTGTTTTTCTATCACCTCTGTGTGTATTTTTAAAAAATCACTATCATTCAAAACGCCCGATTGGTTACAATCAGTGAGATAAAACAACGCTATTCTATCTAATAAAATATTCACATATATGTGATAATTTTCATCCATGTAGCATGAATTCCAATATTCAGTAAATTCATCAACCAATTTGAAAAAGGATTTGAAATCCATGTCATATAGATAACCACCATTCAATTTAGTATTTTTTAATGATACACCATAATTTATGGATTTCTTAAGGCTCGTTTGGAGTTCAAGGTGGTTCATGGTGAAATTAAAAATATCCCATGGTTGTATAACCTCAAATCTACAAACAAGTCTCAATTTTTGTAAACAATTAAACAAGCTAACGCTCATGGTTGTGGTTAATTCAGGCACATATTCCATATTTTCCTCCTCTCGGAATTCTTTACATTTCACCAATCTAGTGAATATGTTTATACAATGACCAGCTAAATAGTATTGTATCAATCTATCATAAAGTTTCATGCTTGCGTTCGTAATTTTACAATAATATAATAAACATATGTGACATCCGTTTTTCAAATCCATGGGATCCAATGTCATACACTCCAAGGTACATGGGTGGCAAACCTCCCTTTCTGATTCTTCCAACATGGATTTTCTTTTCAAATCCCATTCAATTGGATTACTCAACGTCTCTCGCCATTGTTCCTTGTGGTCATTTAATAGAGAATACCAATAATCTGATAGTTCAGTAATCTCTATAATTGTTTGATAATAATCATTGCTGAACCGTATCCACCTATCATCTTTAAGAGACGTTCCAAACGTGGGAGATCCAGAATCTAGTATGCTATTATCATCAACGTCGGGGAAGGCGGGAAGTTCAATGGTACTTTGATAATTAAGTTCAGTTACCTCACACAACTCATTCACTTGTGACAACCACACATCTTCAGGGATGTCGGTTATAGGTTTGGTGAGATTATCACCGCCACTGTCATTACTAGTTCCAATAGTAGACTCAAGATTATGGTCTTTTTCGCCATTACCAGTCAGTGAAGTGCTGTTTTCAGAATCACTATAACTGGAGTATGAACTATAACTACTTTCGGACTCCGTGCTTATATTCAATATGCCAGGTTCATCTACATCCCCGTCTATATTAATTCCACTATTCTTGATGTCATTATTATTTTTACTTTTACTAATCCCGGTAGAAATGGATTTTATATTTAGATTCCTAGTTATGGATTGAAGTAAATCGTATCTTGTCTGTGATTTCTTCTTTTTATTCTTTGGTTCATGCGTGGGTTCTTTTTCACATTCAGCGCCAAATATGGTGCTACAATTATAATCATTTTCGGATCTCGGTCTCTTTTTTTCACCATACATGTCAAGGTATGTACGCACCACGAGCTCTTTTATTAAATTGGTTTTTAATTATTTAAATTAATATAGCTTGGTATATATCCCTTTCTTTATAATTATTTATATAACCATATTACCAGAAAGTTGATATTTTTAAAAAGCAAACGGCCATTGGAAAGAAAGTACTTAGAAAGAAATGCGAAGTTTGACTAATAATAGTGTGCCAAATGATGTTATATCACATGATCTCAGCGACGTGTTCAGACTTGGTGACTTTACGGGTAAGGGGGGTTTGGATCGAGGTAAAAAAAGAAAATTAAATCCGCACACTGCCGATAGTGATGGAGGTGCAAATTCAAATAAGAAAATTAGACAAGAATTTAAAAAGCCATCACAGAAAAAAAACCCACACCATATAGTATTGGACCATTTTAAATTAAATAGAAATCAATCATGTGATGGTGGCGATATGTGGGACTTTAAAAACATGGACGGACAAACCAAAGAACCACTAGGATATTATTGCAACAACAGCGTTCGATTCGGTGATAAAAGCATGAGTTATCCTAATAAGGACACTTGTAAAAAGAACCAAGATGATGAAGGTGATGATGATGATGTTAATTTTAATCAAACGGGCGATGGAGATTCTCATCCTGGTTGTGATAATGAAGGGGACAAATCTGAGGGAGGTGAAGCAACCAACATCACCGAACCCAAAGAAGATCCGCCACCGTCGATTGATGGTAAAACAATTACAGAAATGTCTTGGATGCCTCATGATAAGCCAAAGTCAATTACTAATAAATCAGTATTAACTGAATATGAAATCAATAGAGAAAAACTATCCAAATTAGAAGCCAGGGGTAGTGATAGTGGTTCTGAGGGCGATGGCGAAGGAGAGGATAGTGATGACGAAAATTCAGTCTCATTTGAAGGATCCTTACCAGAAGATATTGAAGCCAAAGATATGGATATAGATAATTTTGGAAATTTGGGCCAATTTAAATTATTGGATGGTCAATCATTACTCGATGATATTAAACGAGCCTTAATAAATTGTAATCACGGCATGGATGAATATAAATATTGTAAAATGATTGCAGACAAATTTAACGATAGTGTTGCCAAACCTTACAATGAAAGGCGAGAGCAGAAATTGAAAGCTATGAATTCAAGAATAGGCGGTCAACTTGACATAAACAACGTTTCTAGGCAGAAGGGCCAACAAAGAATAGACAGTTATTTTGTAAAGGGACCAGCGAGTTATTGGACCACAGAAAAGGTGTATAATTATAGAAAAGTAAATGTGTGCCCCATTTCAGTTTATTTGGACATGGCAATGGGATTTAGAGATATACACAATTCTCTGAGAGAGTCAGTTGTGTATGAGCATAGAAGTGAAGTTTACCCTAATGGGAGACCGGTGGTGAAGGCAGAAGAGAAGATATGGAAAGTAGTAAAAGAATCCGCTGACATGTACTTCAAATTTATGAATGCCAAACCACAAGACAGTATATACGCAAATCCTACGCGAAAAGTACTCACTGGTATAAATGATATAGTAGACGCCAATAGTTTACAAAAGAGACCCTCTGCAGGCGGGCCAGGAAACAAAAGCAATTTCACAAAGAATAGCAGTGCAAGCTCAAGAAGAGGTGGTTCTACAGAAGGCAAGTCAATCGCGTACGACCATCCTGCACTGAAGAGAGTAAAGGATAGGAAATCAGTTGGTGCTATACCTAAGGTGGGTGGTTACGCAGTGAATAACCAAGTCAATCAATATGATTTTTAACCAGTGTTCGAAAAAAGGAAAGATTTAGGAGAGCTAGAAAACTAATTTTGTTCAAACAATGCCTTAACTGACCTACAAATTAGCTAATGTGCTTATTTCATATAATATGTAAAGCTCCAATGATTGGTGTAAATAAGATAAATAAAATAGTCATGTTGTTTTCACCTCTGTTGGATGATGTCATTTTTTAATATTATTTTTTTTCAAAAAATAGCGTTTTGTTATAATTTTTAATACTTCCATATAGTATCGATACTTCCAATGGTTAGTTTAAAGAAAAGGACTTTGGTGTAGTTGGTGAAGTCATCAAGTAAAAAAGATGACTAGCAGAAAAAATGCATCAAGTATTAACTTCACAGTGGATGATTCGAAAAATACAAAGAGTAATATGAGAATTGACGACTCATATGTCTCCATAGGATCTAGTATGGGAGGAGTCAGGAATCAATTTGAAGAAGCCAGGACAAGAATCTCATCAGCTATGACTTCTCATTTCCCTCATGTGATGGCACAAAGATTGCCAACTATAGGTCCCGACAGTCTTCCACAATGGTTTTCACCAATGTACGTATTTATAGTGTACGTCTTATTGTTTGTCATTGAGGGAACAATTTATAGTTTCGTGATTTCAACGGCATTTGTAACATATCCTGGAACTGATCCCCTATCAATGTTAATGAAGGCAGCAATGGCCGGCGGTACTTCGACATTTATTGTTGTCGGGTTTTCTAGATGGACTGGTGCTTATTGTGACCCATTCATTACCATGATGGTTGGATTTATGGAAATATTCTTTGATGATAGGTGGAAAGATTATAAATCTTACGGGATTACCCAAAAAGCCTTGACCTTTATCAAAATACTGGTAGCTTGTTTCTTTAATTGGGTTGGATTCTTAATTGGCTTTGCACTGATGGTGGCAAGTCAAGGTGGTTCGGTCACAACATCAGACTGCTTGGTAGATTTCTCATTTGTTTGTTTGGCCCAACCTAAGCCATTCTTTATTGGCGGTGGAGAAGCAAAGTGGCAAGTTGCATTGGGGTCTCTACTTATCCCTGGGGCATTTTTAGTAGCTTATGGATTAAACAAAAAGAGAGAAGTGTGGACCTTGGCTTTAACCTATGCCGGAATTCATTACACGGCCGTTGACCGAGATGGTGCAAGGGATGGTCTAAATGCTGATGATGTAGATAGACAAAAAAAGGCTAACAAGATGTACGTCCCTTACGAAATTAATGATGACTACATGCAAATTGGCGTGATCGTTGGGTTGGCTCATTTTCTAAGCGTCGGTCTATTTTCAAGGAACGTTGGATATGCATTCAACTTTTGGTATTGGTTTGTCAGTTCAATCTTCACTGGCGATTACGGATATGCTGACGTTTATGCTTGGCCAATGCTACTAGCCTGTGTCATTGTATTTGTAGCACATACTTTGTGGTATCTACTATCGGAGAGATCTATAAATTACAGAAGGAATAAATTCCAAGAGTTGGCCCAAGAACAAGATTCCTCCACTCTTTAAAAACCAAGGTTTAGCAAATCTTTGTATATAAAACTTTTTATTCCACGAACCCAGTGTGAGCCAATACTTAAAATAAACGACGCTTATACCCTTATTTTAGTGATTTTACCACCACTTTCATTAATTACAAGACTTTGAGGGCACATTATGCCTGTGTGCCCATCCAATCACCATTGATATTTTGTCACCCCCTTCTTTGTATTTTTTTTAAAGAATGGGTTTTTTTATTTCTATATAAAATTATTTACAGCTTAGATAATCATCCATACATTAACAATTCAATTTATAATATATATAAGCTTAGTGCCAGGGGGTTTTGATTTCAATTTGATATTGGTTCTTTTTGTCCACTTGTTTATATTGCAACCATTATTCAAGTTAAGGAATGTCATTAAAATAGAATTACATGTCAAATGAAAAAAGAAAAGACCCTGAAACCTCCACTTATCCAATCGCTCAATTACCCTATAAAAGGCAATCCTCCAATTCTTATGTCTTGGATCTTACAGCTAATGTAGACGATATTGATTTATATCAACCATCCGAGGGCTTTAGGAGAAAAAACATAAATAACAATACAAGCAATGGATACAACCCCACGGAAGAATGCATAATAAACGTAGATAATGGTTACAAAAGTGACATTAATGATTTAAACTCAACTGATCGTGTACGTCAGAAACCAAAGCCCCGTGTAGAAAAATGTCACTCTTCACCATTCCATAAGATCGGAGAAGAAAAAAGATCAAAAAAATATTGTTCCAACAGTATAAAAAGGATTTTTGAATTCTTCTTAGATTTTATTTATTACATCCTGTCATGTGTTTGGCGCACCACCAGATGGACAAATTCTTGTAAACTTTGGGGTGTCCTACTGATATTGATTTTAATTTTTATAACAATAATCATTGGTATGAGCGTTAAGTTAACATCAGTTGAAGGGGTTCTTCTAAAGAACAAATTTAATCTCAATTTTAACCATCACGCCGATGATGACATTCAAAAGACCGAAGATGATTTAAAACACAACACAAGGAATGGCGGCGGTAATGATGGCGATGAAGCGAGTGAAAAAAAAGAGGATGATACTGATGATTTTAAAAATACGCCACGCAAGAAAATGAAAATAATCTACAAAGAAAGCGGGCCACGATTAGATTTTTTATCAAAATTAAAAAGAATAATACTTAATGAAGTACTGAGTGAATTAACAGAATATCTTTCAGAACTCTCTGTTAATTTCAAACCAGATAGTAACGATGCAGTCAATGCTCTAGATGATGAAAAAACCACATTGGTTCGAATGATGCCAAGCGACCACGAGGAAAGATCTAACAAATATTCTGAAACCTCGAGCGCTGATAACAGAATACTAATAAAAACTCACCTAAACCAAATCATTGGACCACACATAATGAGAAAAGTAGATGAAATTTATAGAGGAATCTTTAATGGTAAAGTTTCGAGTAACAAATATTCCTCTCATTTCGGGAACGGCCGAGAGGTCGTTGAAGATGATGTAGGTGGAGATTTAGTATACAAAGACGGTGGACGACAATTGTCCCAGAGCATTGAAGCACCAAAGTATGATTTTGAAGAAATACAAAGTATATTCAATGATGTGTTATTAGAGTTAACCTATGAATTATTTTACACCAAATCTTCTGAATATAGGTGTTGTTGTAAATTTCAAAAAGGAAGGATGTGTAATGAGAAAAAGAAAATGCCTTTGATGAAGTTTGGCGTGCCGGGTGATGGGATAAATGATGATGAATCGAGCAGAGAATTGATAGAAAAGTTGAATGTTAATGAGATGGCTATCAAACACAATGAGTATATCAAACTAATAGAAAACGACGAAATAAAAACCAAGATGTTTTGCTGGATAAATGTGATGGAATTAATGAAGGAGGAAGAGCAGTCGACTGGCGAATTGGAGGACATAGTATACCAAGTTGTGGAAAGGAAATTCTACCTATACATGTTTCTGTCTGATGTAGAAACTGTAACTGATTTAAGTTGTACATTAAGTTTAACATTGGATAATATACAAGATTTTCCACCAGACTTTGGTTAAATAACAATATTAAAAACAATAATTTTAAAAAAACTGATAAATTGTCAAATCGTTGTGAATAAACCAAGTTTTATTTGTTTTTCAATTCAATTATTATTATTAAATTGTCTATCCTTTAGTGACAGGTACAGTTGTGTTAAATACCAGTTCCACTTGATAGTTCTTAAACATTCTTTATCATAGCCTATCGTTACCTTCGAAAAACTATCAGAAAAACTATCAGAAGAACTTGAAGAAGAACCATATATTTCCACGCCTCGATTGTCAGTTGTATTGATGTCACTATAGCCGCTATTATAATTATCACCAACAAGAGTGTTATAAGTATCGTCTCGGCGTTTTCTAGTCATCCGCCCGTCTTTTTTTTTATGTTCCTTCACGTATTGATTGGGAGTTTTTCTTGGGTGGGTGATCAATATGTACAAATTTCCATTAGGTTCATAATGATCGACCCCATCAATATCTTCATGTGTTTTCCAAATATCACCCAACGTCGCCATAAGTGGGGTGTTAGTATTTTGTGGTTTGAATCCTATGCATCTAATGTCTGGCAACATTGTGTAATCACTACCAGTAACTTTCCCATCATGGTGGTATTTATTTAAAGGACTGGATGTCCATATTACTGCTGCAATGCATTCAAATGGCACTCTGGCTGAAATTTGAACTGAATATGAATCAAATTCTTCTGTAAAAACTCCCATGAATTTGTTTAACATGGTTGGGCTATTCCGATGCTTACTTAAGGATTTAAATTCCAAATGATTTAAATTCACAAAATAAACATCGGTTGTATAGTAAAATGACAGTATGTGGTCCATCAAATCATCACACTGGGTGGATTTTTCAAACCTTTTTTTAATTTCTCCCAGCGTGGTTTCTGATTCTATATCCGAATCTATGTATTTTCTGGGAATCACCAAATCCTTTTCGTCCGCGACTTTTTTAGAACTACTCGAGAACGAATCTTTAAATACGTCCCAGTCAAATAATATACCCAGCACAAAATATTTATGCTCTTCATTCATCAACTTTTTGAAAGAGTTGGACATGTCTTCTGATTTTCCACTCCTGGCATCTATTACATTGATTTTTAATATACTCATCTGGTCGATGGTAGCGTGATATATCAAATTCACCTCATCTGGTTGCTGGCGCTTGATTTTAAATTTACCAAGGTTGTCAAGTTTTAATGTTTTCACTGGATCTTCGACTTCGGTGGAATTTTCAGAATCACTGTTAGAAAGTTCTGTTTCAGACGCGTCTTTTGAAGTATCGGGCGAGGAGGAGGAGGAAGAAGAAGTAGTTTTTGTTAATAAGTCGGGCATTATTTTAAAAAAGTCATCACGTTCCCCTTGGGAAACAAATTTCCATCTGAGTACTTCTATGAAACTCTCCATTTTAATTATTTCAATACCATTGACTTCATTATATCTCATCTTGTATGCAAAATCATCATGGACCCTGTTTTTGCTGGGTTTTATAGAAAAATCATAAGATCCTTTTGTTTTAATGAAACTGGCACCCTCAGAAAATAGAATGTTACCAATGGACTTTGCCGTACCAAAAGCATCCATAACATCGGACATTATTGTGTTATGCTTGTCATTATTAGAGTCATACAACTTACCCAAGCCAAACCTTTTTCTAAATCCAGACAGTTTTACGTGGTTTTTCTTTTTTCCACCCTTTGCCTTCAACATTTGATTGTAATCCAAAAAAAACTCCATTCTTCCCTTGTAGCCTTTCAACACTTCCTTTAAGGATACCCAAAGAATGTCATATTCACCATATTTATGTTTAAAATATCTAAGATCTTCCGCATTAGCATTTACTTCCCTAGGCACCTCGGATGGTTTATCCTCCACACCCACTGATTTTTCTTCATTATCCTCATGGGGCACATCATTGCATTTAACCAACGATTCTTCTTTGGCGAGAACCATGGTTTCGGCAATTTTTGGCTCATCTTCTTTAATCAATGATTTTTCACGGGATGTATTAGAGTCCTGTCTTTTATCCAATATCTCATTCCTTTCTCCACTCTTCTTACTCTCTTTGGGAATGGTTTTTACCACGGGGTTAGTTATAAAAATTTCCCTACTATCTAATATTTCTTTGTTGAGTTTCCAGGTGCATTTTAGTGAATTTATCTTTTCATTGTTTAGGACAGGGTTGGAGCTAGGAATTAATATATCATATCTATCAAAGTGTTTGATAAGATATAGCCCAAACATGACTGCCGGGTTTTGCTCTCTCGGTTCGAACATTCTCCAAATAACCATAGACTTTCTTTCAGGCTCTATGTGATATACACATATAGGTATGCCAGATATCTCACAAAGGGCTCTTAATACCAGGACATGGTTTAGATTGGCCCCAGGAATAGTAGCATTGATTAAATTTTCAGCAAGGTTTGCGCAAAAATCCCAACTTCCGTATTCGCCATTATTTTGTATTTGATTCCACTCGCTCGCTATTAAATTAGCTATTTTTTTCCTATTCAACGTATTCTCTGAAACCACGCTATTTGCGTCAATTTTAAAACAAGCGCTTCTTTTACTCTTTACCGCATGTAAAGTATTTTGATGAGGTTGTTTGTAATGTTTAGAACCACCATGGTAATTATTTTTGAGGGTTGGGTTCAAATTATAAACACCACCACAACAATTAATGAATTTTTTCAAAATGCTATCTTTGTAACTTTCTTTTGATTGTTGTCCCCCATCCATTTCTTTTATTTCTTCTAATCCAAGCACATCACGTTTAATATTTAAAAACAGATCATCACTAACGCTAGTATCATCACCATCACTAGACGTTGCATCACTATCGCCTTCGATTACATGATTTAAGCCATCCCAATCACTTTCGGAACTTCTCTCATAATTCGCACCATCCTCCTCCTCCTCTTTAATAATGTATTTCCACTGAGGCATGAAATCTATTATATTTCTGAATGAGTTATCGGAGGCTAGGGTGTTGCTGTAAGCTAATATTAATTCCTGTAGTTCCATACCAAAACAGGTTCTGCAAATACAGTTTATCACATTTTCTCTCAACACCATCCCTGCATTCATATTATACATATCAGACCTGTGATTCCAATCATTGGTGTAGAACAAAAAACAATGAAATAATGAACTGTCGAAATCACCCGTGATTGATATTCTTTTAAAACTCAGAACATTGGATGCATAATCTAATGAGTGGAGTTTATATATCCCATCTGTTTTACGAGGTTTTATTAAAGAACGTCCCGATGATTCTTTTAAACACTCATCCACGTAAAATCTAGATTCCCTGATACTTTTAAACCATTGGGTTTCATTCTTAGGTTTAACTTCTCTATGATGGAAGTAACTTTGAGATGAATGCGGACGTTTATAATTTTCCACGTGCTTTCCTTCTTTACCAAGAGGCTTGGAAGATTGTACAGGATTTACAATTTTTTCAAGCAATTCAAGTTTACTTTGATAAGATAGGCTTAAAAACTTTTTATTCAACGCATTTTCAAATTCAAAGGAGAGATTCTCTTGTTCATGATTCTTTTCACAAGATTCAGTATCTAACTGAATGTCGCTGGATTCAACCACTTCTTTAACTTGGTCGTCACGTGATGGCGAAGGTGGTGGTGGCGACGGTAATGACTGTATTGATGGTGATCTTGGTGAGTTTAAAGTATCTACAAAGCAAGATACTTGATCACTATTTTCTTGATGAAGAATCATCTCATCATCCCCTGGTGTGTGGGACAATAATTCATTTCCATCAGACTCTTCATTCAATAATGGTCTTGAATTGGAGTC
>Ga0102925_1001173_pt1 | contig 14458 bp, 16 predicted proteins | sample SalPonR1_A_D1_MG_FD_78216 | JGI IMG/M metagenome (GOLD analysis project Ga0102925, IMG submission 78216) | Salt pond soil microbial communities from South San Francisco under conditions of wetland restoration - Salt Pond MetaG R1_A_D1_MG | ecosystem: Environmental > Aquatic > Marine > Intertidal...
ACGTTAAAAATAAAATATACCGATTTTAAGCAGATAACACGAAGTAAAACCGTATTTTATTCGATTAATACTTTTCAAAAGCTTCACCAGTTAGCAAAAGAAATTTTTACTCAGGTTGAATTGGAAAAAAGTATCCGCTTGTTAGGGTTAACCGTTTCTAACTTCCCGGATGATAAACAACCGGAAAATTTGCAATTGACTCTTAACTTTTAATCAGTTGATTTACTGCTTCTGAAAGATTGGGGAAAGAAAATGTAAAACTGTTTTCCTGCAATCGCGATGGAATGGCCCATTGGTTAGCAAGAAAGACTTCTTCCCCCATATTCCCGGGAATTAATCTTAGAATAGTTGCCGGGATTTTTAACCATACAGGCCGGTTTAAGGCTTTGGCAACTGTTTTGTTAAATACTTTTGATTTTACCGGATTAGGAGCGGTTAAATTAAAAATGCCCGATAATTGTTTATTTTTGATGATAAATTCGATAGCCCGAATCTCGTCTTTTAAATGAATCCACGAAAATCCTTGTTCTCCATGACCAAGATTTGCACCCACATAATATTGAATCGGTTTTTTTAATTTGGGGAAAATACCCCCGGATTTTCCTAAAACCATTCCTGTTCTGATAATTGCTCTTCTTACACCATATGATTCTGCTTTTTGGGTTGATTTTTCCCATTCATCGGTGACATACGCTAAAAAACCATCGCCTTTGGGTGTTTCCTCCGTGCATCTTTCTTTGGTATCATAGCCATAGTAGCCAATAGCCGAACCCTGAATGAGTAATTGGGGCTTGTGTTTTGTTTTTTCAATGGCTTGGGTAATTTTTTGGCCTGCATTTATTCGGCTGTTTATAATCTTTTGCTTGTGCTTTTTGGTCCATAACTTGGATGCAATATTTGCACCGGCAAGATTAATAATTACATCGGTTTGCTCCAGTAGCTCAGTTAGTTTTGAGATGTTTTTATAATCCCACTGAAAAATTTTCACCCTTTCACCCAATGATTTTTGTGCTTTGTTTTTGTTTCTGGTAACCGCTGTAACCGTGTATTCTTTATCCATTAAATGTTGGGTAAGTGCTGTTCCAATAAATCCTGTTGCTCCAAAAATAGTTATTTGTTTCATCGTTTATTCATTTAATGCCTGCTTATATGTTTTTAATGCCCGTTCGCGAGCGAATTTATGATCTACCATGGGAGGGGGGTATTCGTTAGACTCTAACTCAGGTACCCACTTTCTGATGTATTTTAGCTCAGGGTCAAATTTTTTGGTTTGTAATTCAGGATTAAAAATTCTGAAGTAAGGAGCAGCATCACATCCCGTGCCGGCAGCCCATTGCCACCCGCCATTGTTTGATGAAAGTTCATAATCAAGGAGTTTTTGTGCAAAATAAGCTTCTCCCCAACGCCAGTCAATGAGTAGATGCTTAGTTAAAAAGCTGGCTGTAATCATCCTAAGGCGGTTATGCATATAACCTGTCTCATTTAGTTCACGCATTCCGGCATCCACAATAGGATACCCGGTTTTTCCATTGCACCAGGCATCAAACGCTGTTTCGTTGTTAAGCCATTCTATTTTATCATATTTTTTTTTAAACGATTGCTCTGTTATTTGTGGAAAATACCATAGAATCATCATATAAAATTCACGCCAAATCAATTCATTTAAGAAGGTTTGATTGAGCTCTGCAGCCGCTCTGATTAATTCTCTAATACTTATCGTGCCAAACCGTAAATGTACGCTTAATCTCGAAGTCCCCTCTAATGATGGAATATCCCGGGTTTTATCATAATGGCTGATTGTTTCGGTTTGAATATCTTTTTTGGGAAAATCAAAATTCATGGAGTTAAAACCGATGTCCTGAATGGATGGTATGCTTTGCGAATCTGTTTTGTTCAGGTTGTATAAATGTTTTTCTGAGGGATAGGTTATAATCTCTTGTTGATGAAATTTTTCTTTCCATTGGTTGGCATAGGGTGTATATATTGTATAAGGCGTTCCATCTTTTTTTAATACATCATCTTTAGCATAAATAACCTGGTCTTTGAAAGAATAAACTGGTATTTGGTGGCTGTAAAGAAATTTTTCTATATTTTTATCACGTTCCCGGGCGTAGGGTTCATAATCCTGATTAAAATATACCGATTGAATTGCGTATTGTTGGTTCATTTTTTTAAATGCATCCAAAGGATTGTCATGCAAGATAAGTAGTGTGCTTTTGTATTGTTCAAGCTTTTGTTTTATACTTTTTAATTCCTGATAAATAAAATTGATGCGCAGGTCATGCTGATTATCTAACTTTTTCAGGATTTGTTTATCGAATATAAAGACCGGAAGTACATTTCCTTCTTTTAAAGCATAATATAAACCTTGATTATCCTTTAATCGTAAATCACGTCTGAACCAAAAAATAGTAACTTCTTCCATTATTTAGTACTCTTTTTAAACCAGGGAATAAAAGCACTGGTTGATTGGATATATTCTTTATAGTCTGGTTTTTTATTTACTAAATCTTTTTCGAGGAGGGCCACACCGGAAATTTTGATGATTAAAAATGTCATTAACACAGAGCCCAATACCGGGATGTAATAGCCCGATGCAATGCTAAACAGTCCATAGCTCCACCATACCGTAGCATCGCCAAAATAGTTCGGATGTCGGGTATATTTCCAGAATCCTTTGGTTAATAATTTACCTTTATTCTCAGGTTTAGATTTGAAAAGCATCAATTGTAGGTCTCCGCCTGCCTCGAATGTAAATCCAATAATCCATAAAGTTAAGGCAAGGTAATGAATGAAATTAAAAATCTCTTTCCCGGCATAAAATGTGCCAAGTAAAGGGGCGGATATTAGCCATAAAAGAATTCCTTGTAATAAAAAGACCTGGAAGAAACTAACCCACCAGTATCTTTTAGGGCCATATTTTTGCCTGAAATTTTGATACCGGTAATCTTCGCCTTTGCCCCAGTTTCTTATGGCTATATAAATGGACAATCTTAGTCCCCATATCGAAACAAGCGTGATAAAAATTTTATTGATTAAGGAGGATTGATTTGTTTCAAAAAAATAAAAAAAACTTAAAACAACAAATCCTAATCCCCAGAAGCTGTCAACAATACTGGCATTGGTAAGGGTTATACTTATTAACCAAGCTACGGTCATAAATGATACAATAAGTATTAGTGCCTGAAAGTAAATATTTAAAAAGTCCATAGTAATATTTTTAATGAAAGGTTTGCGTAATAAACAAAACTCTATTTTATTTGTTCAGAGATTAAAAGGTTTACTTCTACATATTAAAAGTAATGATTTTTTTGAACCTTTAAGAATAGATCTTGTTTTAAATATCAGGAAAAAATAAGTAACAAAATATTATTATGGCTAGTTATTCAATTAAAGAGTTAGAAAATTTATCGGGCATTAAAGCGCATACTATCCGAATTTGGGAAAAGCGGTATAATCTCATTGAGCCTTCCAGAACCGATACAAATATCAGGTACTATTGCGATAAAGATTTAAAACGGTTACTTAATGTAGCCATACTTAATCGTCAGGGTATCAGGATTTCAGAAATTGCAAAGCTTTCCGATGATGAGTTGGCTGAGAGAGTTGTAAATATGGCCACTGATACCGGAGATGCAGAGCGAAATATTGAACAACTGGTAATTGCCATGATTGACATGGATGAACTGAAGTTTGACCGTATTTTGTCGCGTTATATCATGAATAAAGGATTTGAAAATGCAGTAGTAAAAGTTTTCTTTCCTTTTTTCGAGCGGATAGGGATACTTTGGCAAACAGGTTCGATAAATCCGGCTCACGAACATTTTGTGTCCAATTTATTCAGGCAAAAGTTGATGGTTGCTATTGATAATATTATGGTTGCTGATAATAAGGATGCTAAAAAATTTGTTTTATTTCTGCCCGAAGGGGAGTACCATGAGTTAGGTCTTCTGTTTTATAACTATCTGATACGTAAATCTGGTCAGAAAGTATTTTATTTGGGTAGTTCGGTTCCATTTAATGATGTTGTAGAAACAAGCAAAATGGTAGATGCCGATTATCTTTTTACAACCATTACTGCATTACTGTCTATGAATGAAACCACAAAATATTTAAAAAATTTATCTAAGGCATTTCCATTACAAAAAATATTTGTAACCGGACAACAGATTGAGCAAATGCTTAAGCAAGCTCCTACAAATGTAGTAAAAGTTACTTCTCCTTATGATTTTATTGAGAATTTGAAAAGTATGAGTTAGTTTTTAAAATTATTCTAAATAGTACATCCTGCTTAAGTTTAAGCAGGATTTTTTTTGTTTATTATTGATAATCAACAAAGGGTAAAAAGTTAAACATAAAAATCGGGTCAAAATGTAATTTAGAACGATTGGTATAAAAGGATGTTTTTGTCTTAAATAATAGGGGTTTTGGCGTCATTACTTATTTAGAAATATATAGTATTCCTGACTTATATACATATAAATATTTGGATATTTGGTGTTATTTGTTGTATATTTGTTTAAGAAAATAAAAAAAACATACAACTATGACAGCAATGGAATTTAATCATCAGTTAATTAGTTTAGAGAATAAACTTACAAGATTTGCTATGAGTTTAACTTCCAATAGAGAAGAAGCTCACGATCTTTTACAGGAAACCTATTTAAAAGCTCTTTCACACAGAGATAAGTTTGAAGGATACACAAACTTAAAAGCATGGACTTTTACGATAATGAAAAATACTTTTATTAATAATTATCGTAAACAGCAAAAAGAAAATACACATAATGATACTACAAAGAATCAGTATTTTTTAAATTTAACGAGAGAGCAATCGCCAACAAGACCCGATAATGAGTTTTCGGCTTATGAAATAACTAAACAAATTGAAAACTTGCCGAATGAGTTTAAAGAGCCCTTTAATTTATTTTTATCGGGGTATAAGTATAAAGAAATTTCCGAAAGGTTAGATTTAAAAATTGGTACGGTAAAGAGTAGAATCTTTTTTACCCGAAAAAAATTAATGGAAAGTCTGAAAGATTTTCAGTAGAAAGTTGTTGTATTAATAAATAGATAATTTCAAGAGCTTTTTGGGAATTTACATAGTACCAAAAAGCTCTTTTATTCTTTGGGCTCTGTAATTAAAAATTTCGTTTACTTTTTGTCGGATAAAAATGCTGTGAGTAAACCTTCCCAAGATACCCCAGGGTAAATCATAATAAAGAATATCTTCCATTTCTACGCCCTGATTTATAGATCTAAAACGATGTTCATGATGCCAAATCTTGTAGGGTCCCTTGATTTGATTATCAATAAAAAAAACTTTTTCTTTAACTTGTGTAATTTCTGTAGCCCATTTTATTTGCATTTTAAATAAAGGGTAAAGGCGGTAGATTATAATCATTCCCGGGTACATATCACCGGCATCAGATCTGGAAAGTATCTTAAACTTCATCGAAGGGGGCGTTATCCGTCCCAGATTATCGGGGTTAGAAAAAAAAGCCCAGGCTTTATCTATTGAAATCGGTATTTTTTGTTTTTTTCCTATCTGGTACATTTCTTATAAAATTATAGTTAAGCAAACAATTAATCCAACCAATTGTTTATAAATGTACATCATAAGATTTAAAATTTATTTAATTATTAGATAAAATGCGAATGATTTTTTTGAGTTTCTTTTCGTTAATATTAAAAAAATAAGTTGCTACCTTGCTTGCAATTCACCCATGGGAAGAGGGTTCTTACAATGAAATTGGGAGGTGGTTTCAAAAAAAATAATTCAAGAAGAAAGAAAGTCATAAAAAGTGAACTATAAAATATTAAAATGAAACAAAGAATAGTTGGATATTATCATCATAAAATATTAAATCCACTGGTTAATTTTTTAAAAGAAGGATTAAGCCCGGAAAAGTTAGCTTTATCTGTTGCTTTAGGATTTACTATTGGAATAATTCCTGTTTTGGGTATAACTACCCTTATGTGTGCTTTTGTAGCTGTAATTTTTAGAATTAATATGCCTGCTATTCAATTGGTTAATTACTTTGTTTATCCAGTACAATTAATTTTATTTATACCATTGTTAAAATTTGGTGCTTCAATTTTTAATTCAGAAGGGCTTATTTTTTCTATATCTTTTATAAAACAGATGCTACAACATGATTTCTGGATGGCTGCTCAATTATTCTGGAAAGCAAACCTTGGGGCGGTTATTATCTGGTTCGCAATATCACCGTTTATAATTGCAATCATTTATTATTCTGTTTTACCTTTATTTAAAAAGTTTGTTCCTGATACAGTTAAAAATTAGTATTTAATTGGTTATTTCTTATTTAATCCTTATTTTACTAATAAATTTATGCTATTATGGTTGATTATCATATTCATACTATTTTATCTGATGGAAAAAGCACCCATGAGGAATGTTTACAATCTGCGTTAAACAAAGGATTAAAGGAAATAGGTTTTTCTGATCATGTATGCTTGAAATTCCCGGATTGGGCAACACGGAAAGCTCATTTTGAAAAAATGAAATCTATTATCGAGGATTTGAAACAGCGCCAAAATCTCCCATTTTCCATTAAGTTTGGTATTGAAGCCGATTATCTTCGCGGACAGGAGAAAGCAATTGAAAAATCAATAGCATTGTTTCCGGTAGATTATGTAATTGGTTCGATACATTATATTGGTGACTGGAATTTTGATACGAATCCTAAAGATTATAAGAATCTGGATATCGACCGTTTTTATACCGATTATTTTCGTTTGTTACAAGATTGTGCCCTTTCTGGTCTTTTTGATATTTTAGGACATATTGATATACCCAAAAAATTTGGATATTATCCATCCTTTAATTTAATACCATTGTACGAAAAAACAGCGGAAATATTTGCGCAGTCCAATAGTGTTTACGAATTAAATACCAGTGGTTTGGATCGAACCTGCAAAGAGTTCTATCCTTCGGACGAGTTTATTAAAATATGTTTTAACCATAATGTTCCCGTAACCCTTGGTTCGGATGCCCACAGGGCCAATAATATCGGTAAATATTTTAACCAGGCTGTAGAAAAATTAAAAGCAACAGGTTATCGCAAAATAGCTGTTTTTACCCGGCGAAAGAGAGATTATATTTTGCTATAGAGAAGTTATTACTTTTCTTCCATGGAATCCATAAATTCTTGTAAAATTTTTTGTGCCTTTTCAAAATTTTTTTCCTCAACATATACCTTCGCCGCAAAGCCCGATAATGAACCTCCAAATCCGGCAGCTAACCCTGATTTCATATCGTTCCTGATTAATGCAGGAATTTCGTTTTTTTCTAACATTCTTTTCAATACATCGGCATTTATTTCTGTTCCTGAATAAAGGAATTTTAAATCTTCGTGTTGATCCATGATTTATAATTTTTATAATTTTTTATTACAATTTACTTTTTTCCGGCTTATTTTCCAATATTTACTACTATTAACCATTAATTTTCTTGCTTAATTTGTGCGTATCTTCTTTTTATATATTGGTAATAAGCTATTTGGGCTCTTGTTTTTGGCTTGTTATTTTTTACATACTTATTTACCTGTTTTTCATCTACAATTCTTGCTTTAACATTGTCTTTCATTTGTATTTTTAGCAGCTGTTTTAGTTCTTTTTTAATTTCCTCATCATAAACCGGGCAGGTTAATTCAATCCTATTGTCCAGATTACGAACCATCCAATCGGCCGAAGAAATGTACATAAGTTCTTTTCCTCCATGGTAAAAATAAAAAATACGCGAATGTTCAAGAAAACGATCTACAATGCTTATCACGTCAATATTTTCGCTCATGCCTTTGATTCCTGCTTTTAGCGAACAGGCACTGCGTACAATAAGTTTTATTTTTACACCATTTTGACTGGCTTCGTATAATTTATCAATCATCTCCTCATCAACCAGGCTATTTAATTTTATAATCATAAAAGCTTTTTTGCCCGCCCGGGCATTTATCATTTCTTTTTCGATTAATCCAATAAAATGTGTACGTGTGCTAAAGGGGGAAAGAATAATGTGTTCGAAAATATGCTGTTTGTAATTTTTATCAAAAAATTCGAAAACTTTTACTACTTCAGCGGTTATTCTTTTGTCGAAAGTAAACAATCCTTCATCAGAATATCTTTTGGCTGTTATTTCCTGGAAATTTCCTGTCCCGATATAAGCAAAATTTTCTAATTTGTGCTTGTTTCGCCGGGTAATGAGGCAAGTTTTGCTATGTACTTTGAGCCCGGGAATTCCATGTATCACTTTAATTCCGGATTCCTGCAATCTGTTCGACCAATAAATATTTGCTTCCTCGTCGAAACGGGCTTGCAGCTCAATTATTACTACTACTTTTTTGCCATTTCTTGCAGCATTCATTAATGTGTTGATAACCATTGATTTTTTAGCCGCACGATAAAGCGTTATATGTATGGAAATAACCTGCGGATCAATTGCTGCTTCTCTTAACATATCAATAAAATAGCTAAATGGCTGGAAGGGGTAATGCAATATATGGTCGCGTTTTTTTATTTCATTTAAAATACTTTTATGATGTTTAAAATAAGGATGAGGAACCGGCGGCATTTCTTTATTCTCAAGTTTTTTGGGGCCAATTTTGGGAAAGTTTATAAAATCTTTAAAATTATGATATTTACCACCTGCTATAATATTATCATCATCATCAAGATTCATCTTTTTAATAAAAAACTGAAGCAGGTCATGGGGCATATTTTCATCGTAAACGAAACGAACGGGTTCTCCTTTTTTTCTTTTTTCGAGACTTAACGAGATCTTTTCCATAAAGCTTTTTGAAATGTCATCGTCAATATCCAGCTCTGCATCCCGGGTTATTTTTATATTGTATGCTTCAATCTTATCATATTCGAAAATAGAAAATACATCGTTAATACAATGTCGGATAATATCATCCAAAATAATAATATACTTTTTCTTTTCGGATGAAGGTAAAATAATAAATCGAGGAAGAATATCGGTAGACAAATCTAACAGTGCATAATCAAATCTATTGGGATTTTTACTATCTGATAATTTTACGGCAAAATATATAGGTTTATCTTTTAACTCAGGAAATGGCTGGTTTTCGTAAAGCATGATTGGAACCAATACCGGACGTATGCTTTCGTTGTAAAAATCGTTTACATAGTTGCTTTGCTCTTTTGTAAGTTGCGATTCATTGATAACAAAAACATTATGTTGTTCCAACTCAGTAATAAGTTGCTTATAAATTTTTTCAAATTTTTTTTGTTGTTGTTGGGTTATTTTTTGTATCTCGTTTAAAATGTCCCTGGCACTTTTATTACCGGTTAGCATTTTATCTTTTCCTGCGTAGGCAGCTATTCTTTTGATAGTAGCTACCCGTACCCGGAAAAACTCATCCATATTATTGGAGAAAATTCCTAAAAAACGGATTCGTTGTAATATGGGTACCGATTTATCTTGTGCTTCCTGTAAGACTCTGTCGTTAAAAGATAACCAACTGATTTCTCTGTTTACAAACCTTTTGTACATGTTTATTTGATATAAGATTAAATGTCAAATGTTCTAAAAACACTGAATATATTAAAATTAATGCTGATAAGTTAACAAAAAAATAATATTACTCTGTTTAAAAATCAACATTCTTGAGGTTAATAAGTTCAAGGGTATCCATATTAAGAGCTGTTAATGTGCCTAAGTCATTAAATGTGAGGTAAACACATCCCGAGTCGATATTGTAAATAGTACTAATAGTATTTTGAATATTCATTTTAATCTGTTGAAAGGGAATAGGAGTATGTCCGTGAATGATTTTTTTATTATTAGTGAACTCCGGGTTGTTCTCTTCAGTACGTGTCCAAACCATAGCATCAGTATCTTCAAAAGGATTGTTCCCTGCGAAATTAAATCCGGCATGAACGATAAAGTAATCTTCAAGCTCAATATAATAAGGTAGCGAGCTGATAAAGCGAATATATTTTTCAGGAATGATTTTGTTCAGATCCGTTTCTGAATGAGTTGAGTGATTTGTAAAGTTGTGCAATGTTTTTTCAGCACCATTAAAATACCAGTTTTCTGCTCCCCGGAACAGGGTATTAAGCATCATCTCCTCATGGTTTCCCCGAATAATTTGTACCGGATAAGTCATTTTTAAATCCATAAAAAAATCAATCACTGCTTTAGCATCCGGTCCGCGATCAATTAAATCACCCACTGAATAGAATTGAGGATTTGTATCCTTTTGAATAATCTTATTAATAAGCTTTTCGAGCGTTTTTATACATCCATGTATGTCGCCAATAGCATATCGCATAATCTGATTTTATTGTTGAATATACTTATTCTAAAAGCTTTTGTCAAATGATTTATTGAAAATCTGTAAAAAGTAAATGGTTAATTTTTAAATAATATCGCCCAAATTGCTTAAAGTCTTTATGGTATCACTTTTAAAATTTCTTCCAATGGGAATTTTTTGTTTGTTGATCTCGGCATATGTTGCTGTGAATAACTTTACTTTCTTAATGGCAATGATAAAAGATTTATGAATTCGGATAAACAGATTCCCAGGTAAATTTTCTTCAAATTTATTTAAGGCACATTTTACCATTATAGTGTTTTCTGTAGTATGTATTTTTACATATTCTCTTAAACTTTCGATATAAAGTATATTTTCCAGTCTAATGTTGTGTATTTTTTTATTGTCTTTAATGCTTATGATGCTCCTGTTTTTATCATGTTTTATGGTGCTAAAATCATTAGTTGTTAACTGGCAGGATGTTTTGTATTTATTAATAGCTTTTAAAAACCGGTCAAAAGCTATTGGTTTTAGCAGGTAATCAACTACATCTAACTCAAAACCATCAATCGCATATTCTTTATGAGCAGAAATAATAATTACTTTAGGGGGCTTATGTAACGATTTAAGCAATTCTATTCCGGTAATTTTAGGCATATTTATATCCAGAAAGATAAGATTTATTTGATTTTTTTCAAGAATTTTCATCGCCTCTAAGGCATTTCTGGCTTCACCGCTTATTGTAAAATTATCCAATTTGCTTAAATGATTTTTAATAAGTTTTATAGCTAAAGGTTCGTCGTCTACAATTAAGCAGTTAATTATCATAAGCCTTATAGTTAATTTGTAATTTGATTTTAAATTTATCAGGTTCATTTATTATATCAAGTATATAATTTTTAGGGAAATATAAATCTAATGTTGCTCTGGCGTTTTTTAATCCAATACCTGTATTTTTATTATTTGATTTAACTTCATAATCTTCTTTTTCTTTACTGTTTTCAACAATGAAATAAAAAATCCCTGTATCATATTTAATGGTTATTTTTATCCATGAATTGCCAATTGCCTTTCTGGCACCATGTTTAAATGCATTTTCAACAAAAGTAAAAAGTACCAGAGGAGGGCCTTTTATTGAAGATTGATGTTGAGCATTAACTTTATTTTTAAGTTCCACATCTAATTCTTCTCCATATCTTAATTTTTCTAGATCAATATAATAATTGATTATATCTAATTCTTCTTTAAGCGTAACTTTTTCTTTATTATGCTCTTTTAACATATATCTCAAAATATCTGAAATTTTTAATATTATTCTGGATGCTTTTGAATTATCTAATGTTATGGAATATAGATTATTTAATGTGTTGAATAAAAAATGTGGATGTATCTGGTTCCGGAGTAAGCTCATTTTATGTTCCATGGTCATTTTTTCCAACTCTTTATTTTTTAAAATTGATTTATGCCAGTTTTTTAATATTTTAGTAACCAAAGGAATAAGCGAGATTACTACAAACCTGGACATAGAAATAACAATAAAGTTTACAAGGTGTAGAATCAATTCATCTTCAAAGAAATCAGCCAGGGGCATTGGTAATTTTCCTTTAAAAATAGTGGGTTCAATTTTCAGATAATAAAACATCCGGACGGATATTTCAGCAAACATTGTTAGTAAATAGAAAATGGTAAATAGGCCATATCTTCTTTTAACAAAATACTTTGGGTAAATAAAATAGAGTAGAAAATATATAAATGGAATTGTAATTAGAACATAAATTAGTTTACTTTTTAAGAAAAGAGCTGTCATTCCATATAGATAACCTGATAATAATCCAAAATAGAAATATATTGATAACCAGAAAATAACATGCCTGATTATTTTGAATTTTATATTATCATCTAAAATAATTTTTTTTAGCATAGAAAAAATATTTATAAATTTGGGAGTATATTGCAAGCAGTAGATAAGTAACCGGCAGAAATTAAGAATTTTTTAGATAGTATTTCCTAAACTACTTAACACATTTATTACTAATGTTTTGTAATTTCTTCCGATAGTTAATTTTTTCTTTCCAACTTCGACAAAAGTAGCAGTAAATAAATTTACTTTATTAATTGATACTATATATGATTTATGGATTCGAATAAATAAATCTGAAGGTAAATTTTTTTCAAGTTTACTTAATGCACATTTTAACATTATAGAATCATTAATAGTATGAATTTTAGCATATTCTCTTAAACTTTCAATATATAATATATCTTCGAGCTTAATGTTATGTATCTTTTTATTATCCTTAATGCTTATGATATTGTTATTGTTTATGTTAGGGATATTTCTTTCGCTTGATTCTACTTTCTTAATTATCGATTTATACTTGTTTACAGCTTTTAAAAACCGGTCGAAAGAGATAGGTTTTAGCAGGTAATCTATAACATCCAGTTCAAAACCATCAATAGCATATTCTTTATAGGCTGAAATAATAATTACTTTAGGAGGATTTTGTAATGACTTGAGTAATTCAATTCCTGTAATTTTAGGCATATTAATATCAAGAAATATAAGATCTATTTGATTTTTTTCAAGAATTTTCATCGCCTCTAAGGCATTTCTGGCTTCACCAGTTATTGTAAAGTCATCTAATTTACTTAAATGGTTTTTAATTAAATTAATAGCTAATGGTTCATCATCAACGATTAAACATTTAGTATCCATCATTTTTGTAATTAATTTGTAATTTTGTTTTAAAAACATCTGGTTTATCAATAATCTCCAGGCTATGCCTGTCGGGGAAATATAAATCTAAGGTGGCTCTTATATTTTTTAAACCTAATCCATTATTTAGGGTATGTTCCTTTTCAGCATCTTTATCGTTTTCTTTACTATTTTCAACCATAAAAGTAAAAATTCCTGATTGATAATTTATATCTATTTTTATCCATGATTGATGAGTAGATTTACCGGGCCCATGTTTAAATGCATTTTCAACAAATGTAAAAAGTGCCAGAGGAGGCCCTTGAATTATTGAATGATAAATATCTATTACTTCATTGTTTACTTTTATATTAAATTCATTTCCATACCTCATTTTCTCCAAATCTATATAGGTATATATAATGTCAAGTTCTTCTTTTAGTGCAACAATTTCTTTATTATGTTCTTTCAGTATATACCTTAAAATATCTGATATTCTAATAATTATTTCAGGAACTTTATCAGATTCTTGCAAGGCTAATGAATAAAGATTATTTAATGTGTTAAATAGAAAATGGGGATGAATTTGATTTCTGAGTAACTTCATCCGGTTTTCAAGATTTATTTTTTCAAGCTCTTTATTTTTGATATTTGTTTGATTCCAGAATTTAAAAATTTTAATTATCAGAGCAGGTGCAGATATCATAACAAATCTTGAAATAGACGAAAAAAATAAAATAATACACGATTTACTAACTGAAAGTAGATTGGTAGGAAAAGAACTGGTAAAAAATAAGGGTTCGATATTTGTAAAATAGAATAGTCTAATTAATTCGTCATGTATGAGCATTATTAAGATGTAACTAATAATAAACTGTATGTATTTTTTTTTAAGAAAATATCGGGGGAAAAGAAAATAAATTATAAAATAGATAAAGACTAAAGAAATAAACAAATGAATCAGATTCTCTATTAAAAAAGTATAAAACATCTCTGGAATAAAGCCTGTTGCCAAAAAAAGATATGCGTATATATAAAGCCAATAAATAAAATGCCTTGTTATTTTATATTTAATTTTTTTACTAAAGATTAGCTTTTCCAGCATAAATAGAATTACATTAAATTAATACGATTTTAAATATAAAAATAATTAACATATTAAAGATTAAAAAATAAATCTATAAAAAGCCATCTATTATCTACAAACAACAACAAAACAATAACCAACGACTTGGCATGAACTGGTTGAATGGGGCTTTATTGTTTATGGACTACCTTGTATCATTGATAAAAATGGGATATTTATTTAATGGCTTGGTTTTAAATATTACATGATTTTGTATATAAATGGTTTATGTTCTACACTTAATCGTAGTATGTTGATAATTTTTTTCATTTACAATCATCTCCAATATTTTAGCTCCGATAAATAGAAAGAAAAAGGTTTGTAATGTGATTGTTG
>Ga0102925_1001177_pt1 | contig 14449 bp, 13 predicted proteins | sample SalPonR1_A_D1_MG_FD_78216 | JGI IMG/M metagenome (GOLD analysis project Ga0102925, IMG submission 78216) | Salt pond soil microbial communities from South San Francisco under conditions of wetland restoration - Salt Pond MetaG R1_A_D1_MG | ecosystem: Environmental > Aquatic > Marine > Intertidal...
AGGGTCTCGCCGTTAAGGGCCAGGGTCAGCTGCTCGCCATCCCAGCCCAGGGCGTAGCGGTCGCCGGGTTCGACATCGCGATAGCGCGCATTGAAAGCCTTGAGCGACGACGCCAGCTCGGCATAGCTGTCGCCGTCGAGGGATTGGCGCACGCTCTTGCGGGTGGCCTCCGCGAACTCCTCCGCCTCGATGGCGTGGAAGTATTCGAGTTCCAGGCGGCGCGGCACCTCGGATTGGGGAGCCGGGCGCGGGAAACCCTGGGCCTGATAGTAGGCACCGGCATAGGCGTCCCAGATCATGTAGCGGAAGAGGCCGTGGCCAATCCGCTCGTAGTGGCGGTTATCGGTCTCGAGAGTGGCCGGGAAGCGAGCACCTTCGACCTCCACCGTCTCGGCCGTTGCCGTGGGAGCGGCAACCAATATCGCCATCAGCAGGGCAATTCGCATACCGCACAGGGACATGGGTGAACCTCGTTCGACAGGGAAGTGTTCCTGTACAGACAATATTTTATAGCGGAGGTTCTGTATAAGTTATGGGTGTGCCCTACCAGGCGCGACAGAGCATGATGTCGCAGTGTGGCTCGGAAAGCAGTTGCTCGGTGATCTGGCTCTGTCGCCCTAGTTGACCGCGGCTGCCCAGGGCGAGCAGGTCAGGCGGCTGTCGACGCAGGCGGGTCATCAGGACGCTGAGGGGCTCGCCCTGCTCCAGTACCAGCTCGAGTTCCGGGACGTCGTCAAGCTCGTTCATCAGCTGTTCCGTCTCGCGCTCGAGCTGGGTGCGCAGGCGCGCTACCTCATGGTCGCGCCAGCGGGCATAGCCGCCGTCAGAGCCCAGCTCCCGCTCGCCGGGAATGTCCCAGGCATGCAGCAGGGTCAGCCGGGCGTCGGGGAAGCGCTTTAGGGTCTCGCGCAGGGTGTGCCGCGAGGTCAGTGAGAAGTCGACCGGCACGAGAATGTCCTGCCACTCCTGGGTGGCCAGGTGGCTGACCGACAGCACCGGGCAGGGAGCGCTGCGCAGGACCCGGGCGAGGGTGGTGCCGGCGACCAGGTCGGGCTGGCCACGTTTGCGATGGGCGCCGAGGATGATCATGTCGGCCTCGCGCTCGTGGGCCTCGCGGATGATTTCGGCATAGGGCGCGCCGGCCATGGTCTGGATCAGGCTCCGGGGCTCGGGCAGGGCGTAGTCCTCACGGAGGTCGACGAGGGTAGCGTGGATATCCTCCACCACGGCGGTTTCCAGGTCGTGCAGGACGCGTCGCGGCAGGTGAGGGTCGAGCACGTGAATGACATCGAGTCGCGCACCGCTCTCCACCGCCAGGCGGATGGCGCGGGCGAAGGCAGCGCGGTTCTCGGCAGAGAGGTCGCAGGCAAACAGCAGGGTCTGGCTCATGATGGATCCCTCCCGGGCAGGTTGATCACCACGGCACAGTGTCCAGCATGGGTGGCAGGGAGAGAGGGCGCAAGCCTGGCGCGTTACCACCAGGCGTGGAAATGGTGCACCGGCCCGTGGCCCTGCCCCACGTCGAGCCGGTGGCTCTCCTCGAGGGCCCGCGACAGCCAGGCCTTGGCGGCGGCCACGGCGTCACGGGGCGCGTCGCCGAGAGCCAGGCGGGCGGTGATCGCCGAGGAGAGCGTACAGCCAGTGCCGTGCAGGTTGCCGGTGGCGACGCGAGCGCCTTCCACCCAGGACAGGCCATCGTCGCTGATCAGCAGGTCGGGGCATCCCTCGCCCCGCAGGTGGCCCCCCTTGAGCAGCACGCTACCGGCCTCCAGGGCGCGCAGGCCGGGGGCCAGCGCCTCCATGCCGCCGCGCTCCTCGGGTACCTCGCAGCCCAGCAGCACCGCGGCTTCCGGCAGGTTGGGGGTGATCAGATCGGCCAAGGGGACCAGGCACTCGCGGACTGCCGCAATGCCGGCATCGTCGACCAGAATGTCGCCGCTCTTGGCCACCATGACCGGGTCGAGCACGATCCAGCTCGGTCGCCGGCGGGTCAGGGCCTCGCGGATCACCTCGGCGACCTCCCGGCTGGCGACCATGCCGATCTTCACGGCATCGACATGAACGTCATCGAGCAGCGTCTCGAGCTGGGCGGCGATAAACGCTGCCGGCACCGGATGAACCCCGCTGACACCCCGTGTGTTCTGGGCGGTCAGGGCGGTGATCACGCTGGTAGCATAGGTCCCCAGGGCCGAGAAGGTCTTGATGTCGGCCTGGATGCCGGCGCCGCCACTGGGGTCGGAGCCGGCGATGGTCAGGGTGTTGGGCAGCGAGCGGGAGGTGGCCATCGGCGTCACGTCATTGCAGTCGAAAGGGGGCACCAGCCTACTGCAGGGAGAGGGGGCGGTGCCATGCTGACGCTGTTCCTGGTGGCACTGGCCAGCGCCACCCTGCTGCCCGGTGGTTCCGAGCTGTGGCTGGCGCGTCTGTGGTGCGCCGGCGAGCCGGCGATGCTGCTCTGGGCGGTGGCCAGTCTCGGCAATACCTTGGGTAGCCTGGTCAACGTGGGGCTGGGACGCTATGCGCGTCATTTTCAGGACCGTCGCTGGTTCCCGGTCTCCCGCCGTGGGCTGGCGCGGGCCGAGCGCTGGTACCTGCGGGTCGGGGAGTGGAGCCTGCTGGCCTCCTGGGCACCCGTGATCGGCGACCCGCTGACCGTGCTGGCCGGTGTGCTGCGCCTGCCGTGGTGGCGTGCCATCCTGCTGATCGCGCTGGCCAAGGCGGCGCGCTACGCCCTGGTATTGTGGCTGGCGAAGGCCTGGCTGGCCCCGCTCTGCTGAGAACCGTGGGCGACCGGGTCTCGGAAAATCGCCAAGGATCCTCTAGGCTTGATTGAGAATGCGACGCTGCCTGATGGTTGGCGGGTTGCGGCAAAGGGTATCCGAGTGTCGGGTGGCATATGCTCGACAACATGCCCGATAAACAGGCGCGCATCGAGAGGCCATTGATGGAGCACGACACCACCGCACTGGTTGCCGAGCAATGGGCGACGGGCCTGTTCATTCTGGCCGTCGTCACGCTGTGTGCCGTTATGATTGGCCTCTCCGCCCTGCTCGGGGGTCGCAGCCATGGGCAAAGCAAGTCGCTGCCCTTCGAGTCGGGTGTGATCGGCGCCGGTCACCCTCGTCAGCGCTTTTCCATCAAGTTCTATCGAGTCGCGATGCTGTTCGTGATCTTCGATATCGAGGCCGTGTTCCTGTTCGCCTGGGCAGTAACGGTCCGCGAGGTGAGCTGGACGGGCTTTGCCGGCGCTGCGGTGTTCATCGCCATCCTGCTGGCCGGGCTAGTCTATGACAGCCGCGTGGGAGTTCTCGACTGGGCGCCCGGGCGCGCGACGCGTGACACCCCAGGCTGATGTTGCACCAGCGGCGGCCGCTTGCGGATGATCGTCATGTCGCTATCTGCTGAATGACCCTGGAGTTGGAGGAGTTGCATGCCCTACACCCTGACGCGAGCCGAAGAGAGTGTAGCCGCCGAGTCTCGATATCCGCTCGGTGAATCCCGTCGGGTCGAGGAAGATCCGCTGAAGCAGCAGCTCCATCGCAGCGTGTTCACCGGCAAGCTGGAAGAGGTGCTGAACTCTGCCGTCAACTGGGGACGCAAGAACTCCCTTTGGCCCTACAATTTCGGCCTGTCATGCTGCTATGTGGAGATGACCACGGCCTTCACCGCGCCGCACGACATCTCCCGCTTCGGCGCCGAGGTGATCCGCGCCTCCCCGCGTCAGGCCGATTTCATGGTCATTGCCGGCACCTGTTTCATCAAGATGGCACCGGTGATCCAGCAGCTTTACGACCAGATGCTCGAGCCCAAGTGGGTGATCTCCATGGGCTCCTGCGCCAACTCCGGGGGCATGTACGACATCTACTCGGTCGTGCAGGGCGTCGACAAGTTCCTGCCGGTCGACGTCTATGTGCCGGGCTGCCCGCCGCGTCCGGAAGCCTTCCTGCAGGGGCTGCAACTGCTGCAGGAGGCGATTCAGGAGGAGCGCCGCCCGCTGTCATGGGTGGTCGGTGATCAGGGCGTGTATCGCGCCGAGATGCCGTCGCAACGCGAAAAGCATCGTGACCGGCGCATCCAGGCCACCGAATTGCGCACCCCCGACGAGCTCTAAGACCGCGATCAATGCCCTTTACTGCCGGAGGAGACTGCCGACGCCCATGAGCGCTGATACCCTGACCCACGACCCTGTCGTCATCGCGCTCAGGCAGCGCTTCGGAGATCATGCCCTTGTCGTGCAGCCGACCCACAGCACCGGCATGCCGGTGTGGGTCGCTCGTGAGTCCCTTGGAGAGATGTTGCGCTTCCTGCGGGACATGCCCGACCCCTTCGAGATGCTTTACGATCTCTCGGCCGTCGATGAACGTCTGCGAGCCCACCGTCGCGGCCTGCCCGAGGCCGATTTCACGGTCTTCTATCATCTGCTGTCGGTCTCGCGGAATCGCGATGTGATGCTCAAGGTCGCCCTGCGCGAGGGCGACCTGGCAATGCCCAGCGTGGTCTCGGTCTATGCCTGTGCCAACTGGTACGAGCGTGAGGTGTGGGACATGTTTGGCATCGACTTCATCGGCCACCCGCATCTTGCGCGGATCCTCATGCCACCGACCTGGCAGGGGCATCCGCTGCGCAAGGAGCATGGCGCGCGGGCCACCGAGTTCGACCCCTACACCCTGACCGTGCAGGGCCAGGAGGTCGAGCAGGGGGCGCTGCAGTTCAAGCCCGAGGAGTGGGGCATGCGGCGCGAGCGCGAGGGCGCCGAGTTCATGTTTCTCAACCTCGGCCCCAACCACCCCTCGGCGCACGGGGCCTTTCGCCTCGTGCTGCAGCTTGATGGCGAGGAGATCGTCGACTGCGTGCCGGACATCGGCTACCACCACCGCGGCGCCGAAAAGATGGGCGAGCGTCAGTCCTGGCACAGCTATATCCCCTACACCGACCGGGTCGACTACACGGGGGGCGTGATGAACAACTTCCCCTACATCCTGGCGGTGGAGAAGCTGGCCGGCATCGAGGTGACCGAGCGCGCCAAGGTCATCCGTGTGATGCTGGCCGAGATGTTTCGCATCTCGAGCCACCTGCTGTTCCTCGGCACCTACCTGCAGGACCTGGGCGCGATGACGCCGGTGTTCTTCACCTTCACCGACCGCCAGAAGGCCTATGAGGTAATCGAGGGGATCACCGGCTTTCGCATGCACCCGGCCTGGTTTCGCATCGGCGGCACGGCGATGGATCTGCCCAACGGCTGGGAGACGGTGGTGCAGGGCTTTCTCGACTGGATGCCCAAGCGCCTGAGGGAGTATGAGCGGTCGATGATGGACAACGCCATCGTGCGCGAGCGCACCCGGCACGTCGCCGCCTACACTACCCATGACGCCCTCGCCTGGGGCGTCACCGGGCCCAACCTGCGTGCCACCGGCTGCAACTTCGATCTGCGCAAGCAGCGCCCCTACGGTGGCTACGAGCAGTTCGATTTCGAGGTGCCGCTGGGCGGCCAGGGGGATGTCTTCGATCGCGGTCAGGTACGCATCGAGGAGATGCGCCAGAGCCTGCGCATCATCCAGCAGTGCGTCGATCACATGCCGGCCGGCGACTACAAGGCCGACCATCCCCTGACCACGCCGCCACCCCGCGAAAGGATGCTCCAGCACATTGAGACCTTGATCACGCATTTTCTTCAGGTCTCTTGGGGGCCGGTGCTCGAGCCGGGCGAGTCGCTGGCGATGGTCGAGGCGACCAAGGGCATCAACAGCTACTACCTCACCAGTGACGGCAATACCATGAGCTATCGTACCCGCATCCGCACGCCGAGCTTCCCGCACCTTCAGCAGATCCCGGCGGTGATGCGCGGCGGTTTCGTGCCCGACCTGATCGCCCACCTGGGGAGCATCGATTTCGTGATGGCTGACGTGGACCGCTGACCCATGAACCAGACGACACGACAGATCGCCAGTGACGGCTTGACCCTCGACGATGAAGAGCGTCGCGCCATCGAGCACGCGCGCGATCATTACGAGCAGCCGCAGGCCGCCTGCATCGAAGCGCTCAAGATCGTCCAGCGCCGCCACGGCTGGGTGCCCGACGCGGCGATCCCGGTCATTGCCGAGACGCTGGGGGTGGGCGTCGCCGACGTCGAAGGCGTGGCGACCTTCTACAGCCTGATCTTCCGTCAGCCGGTCGGGCGTCATGTGATCCTGGTCTGCGACAGCAGTTCGTGTTTTCTCAACGACTTTGAGGCGCTGCGTGAGGCCCTGACGGCACGGCTGGGCATCGGCTACGGCGAGACCACCGATGACGATCGCTTCACCCTGCTGCCGGTGTGCTGCCTGGGGGCCTGCGACCGCGGTCCGGCCTTGATGATCGACGATCACACCTACGGCCCCGTCGCCCCGGACGATGTGGCCGACTTGCTGGAGGGGTTCTCATGAGTGCGAGGCGCTACCACAGCCAGCTGCGTCAGCGGTCCGCCGAACGTCGCGTCGAGACGCATCCGCTGACCTGGCGGCTGCGCGAGGATGGCGCCGTGCTGGGGCTCGAGGAGTATGTCGAGAAGGACGGCTACGCCGCCGTGCGGGAGGTGCTCAGCCATCGCTCGCCCGACGACGTGGTGACGACCATGAAAGAGGCCAACGTGCGCGGGCGCGGCGGTGCCGGTTTCTCGGCGGGCATGAAGTGGAGCCTGACCATGACGGGGCCGAACATTCCCCGCGGCTACCTGGTGTGCAACGCCGACGAGATGGAGCCCGGTACCTTCAAGGACCGTCTGCTGCTCGAACAGCAGCCTCACCTGCTGATCGAGGGCATGATCCTCGGCGCCTATGCCAATCACTCCCGCTTTGGCTACATCTTCCTGCGCGGCGAGTATGTCGAGGCAGCGCGCGTCTTGTCCCGGGCGCTCGAGGAGGCTCGCGAGGCCGGCTGGCTGGGCCGCCACGTCGCCGGCAGCGACTTCGACTTCGATATCGCCCTGCACACCGGGGCCGGACGCTATATCTGCGGTGAGGAAACCGCGCTGATCAACTCGCTGGAGGGGCTGCGAGCCAATCCTCGGGCCAAGCCGCCGTTCCCGGGCCAGTCCGGCGCCTGGGGCAAGCCCACCGTGGTCAACAACGTCGAGACCCTGTGCAACGCGCCGGCGGTGATGCGCCATGGCGCCGAGTGGTACCAGGCGCTCTCCGGCGAGTTGAGCGACGATGGCGGCACCAAGCTGTACGGCGTCTCCGGCAAGGTCGCACGGGCCGGCCTGTGGGAGCTGCCGATCGGCACGACGGGGCGCGAGTTGCTCGAGCGGGCCGGTGGTATGCGTGATGGCCGTGCGCTCAAGGCCTGGCTGCCCGGCGGCGGCAGTACCGGCTTCCTGCTGCCGGAACATCTCGACCACCCCCTGGACTTCGACACCATCGGCGAACTGGGCAGCCGTTTGGGCACGGGCCTGATGACGGTGGTCAACGAGGATCAGAGCGTGCTCTCCCTGGTGCGCAATCTCGAGCAGTTCTTCGCGCGCGAATCCTGTGGCTGGTGCACGCCGTGTCGCGATGGGCTGCCGTGGACGGTCAAGCTGCTCCAGGCCCTCGAGCGTGGCGAGGGCGAGCCCGGGGACCTCGAGATGCTCGACAAGCTGGCCGACGACCTGGGGCCGGGGCAGACCTTCTGTGCCCATGCGCCCGGCGCCGCGATGCCCTTGCAGTCGGCACTCAAGCACTTCCGCGAGGAGTTCGAGCGCGGTGTGGCGACTCCGCCCCGCGCCGCTTCGGCAGCTGAGCCGATGCCGACAGGCGATTCATTCACCCGCAGCTGAGGTAAGGGCATGGCGACGATTCACGTTGATGGACAGCGCTACGAGGTGGCGGGGGCGGACAACCTGTTGAATGCCTGCCTGTCGCTGGGTCTCGACGTGCCCTATTTCTGCTGGCATCCGGCACTGGGCAGTGTCGGCGCCTGTCGGCAGTGTGCGGTCAAGCAGTACCGGGACGAGGACGACACGCGTGGTGCTCTGGTGATGTCGTGCATGACCCCGGCGGCCGATGGCACGCGGATCTCGATCGACGATGAGGAGGCGCGCGAGTTCCGTGCCAGCGTCATCGAGTGGCTGATGATCCACCACCCTCATGACTGCCCGGTGTGCGAAGAGGGCGGGCATTGCCACCTCCAGGACATGACGATGATGACCGGCCACGATCGCCGGCGCTATCGCTTTCGCAAGCGCACCCACCACAACCAGGATCTGGGGCCATTCATCGCCCACGAAATGAATCGCTGTATCACCTGCTACCGCTGCGTGCGCTTCTATCGCGACCATGCCGGTGGCAAGGACCTCGGCGCCTTCGGTGCCAACGACAACATCTATTTCGGCCGTCATCAGGATGGCGTGCTGGAAAGCCCCTTTGCCGGCAACCTCACCGAGGTCTGCCCGACCGGCGTGTTCACCGACCAGACCCACAGCGAGCGCTACACGCGCAAGTGGGACCTGCAGTTTGCCCCCAGCGTCTGCCACCAGTGTGCGGTGGGCTGCAACATCAGTCCCGGCGAGCGTTACGGCGAGCTTCGTCGCATCGAGAATCGCTACCACGGTGACGTCAATCGCTTCTTTCTCTGCGATCGCGGCCGTTTCGGCTATGGCTACGTCAATCGCGACGACCGCCCACGCCTGCCGGAATGGCGCAGCCATCGCGATGATGCCGGCGTGACCCTGGAGGTCGACGCCGCCCTGGATCATGGCGCCGACCGGCTACGCCGTGTTCGCCGGGTGATCGGTATCGGCTCGCCCCGTGCCAGCCTGGAGAGCAATCACCAGCTGCGCGAACTGGTCGGTGACGACGGCTTCTCCACCGGTATTGCTGCCGCCGAACAACGCTGCCTGTCCCTGATGCAGAGGCTCAACCAGAGCTGCGGGCTGCCCACGCCGACGCCTCGCGAGGTCGAACGACACGACGCCGTGCTGATTCTCGGCGAGGACCTGCTCGAAAGTGCCGCGCGGCTTGGCCTGGCGGTGCGCCAGGCCGCCCAGGCGCGTCACGAGACACTCGCCGCCGAGCGCGATATTCCTCATTGGCACGCGGCCGCAGTGCGCACCCTGGGGCAGGACCACTACCACCCGGTGTTCATCGCCTACCCGATACCCACCGGCCTGGACGACGTGACCGCGGCCCGCTGGGCACTGGCTCCGGACGACATCGCCCGACTGGGCTACGCGGTGGCCCATGAGATCGACGGCAGTGCCCCGGCCGTCACGGACCTCGACCCGGGCACGCGCGAGGCGGCCCGCGATATCGCCGCGCGGCTGATGGCCGCCGAACGTCCGCTGGTGGTCAGCGGCGGCTCACTGGGCTCGGAGGCGATCCTCCAGGCCGCCGGCAACGTGGCTCGGGCCCTGTCGCGTCGCGCCCGCCGGGGCGGGCTTGTGCTGGTGCGTCGCGAGGTCAACAGCACGGGGCTGACGATGATGGGAGGCGAGCCGCTGGAGTGGGCGCTCGACGAACTCGCCAGCCGGCGGGCCGATGCCGTGGTGATTCTCGAGAACGACCTTCATCAACGCCTGCCAGCGCCCTCCGTCGAGGCGGCGCTGGCGGCGGCCGAGACCGTGGTGGTGCTCGATCACCAGCGCACCGCCACCTGGCAGCGGGCCCATCTCGGCCTGCCGGCGGCCAGCTTCGCCGAGGCCGACGGCACGGTAGTCAGCCTCGAAGGGCGCGCCCAGCGCTTCTTCCAGGTCTTCGACCCCGCTCATCTGCGGCCCGAGACGCGGATCCGCGCGAGCTGGCGCTGGCTGCATGCGCTGCGCGCCGACCTCCTGCGTCACGCCGCTGCCGATACCACTCTCGATGAAGTGATCCGCGACTGTGCCCGCGCCTGTCCCTCGCTGGCGGGCATTGTTGATGCCGCACCGGACGCCGACTATCGGGTGCATGGCCTCAAGCTGGCCCGCGAGCCGCACCGCTACAGCGGGCGGACCGCCATGCGCGCGCATCTCGACGTCAGCGAGCCGCGCGTTTCCCGTGACCCCGATTCGCCGTTCACCTTCTCGATGGAAGGTTACAGCGGCTTCGACCAGCCCCGCGAGGAGGTGGCCTTCGCTTGGGCGCCGGGCTGGAACTCACCGCAGGCCTGGAACAAGTTCACCGACGAGGTCGGCGGCCACCTGCGCGCCGGCGACCCCGGCGTGCGCCTGATGGCGCCTCGCCCCGGGGATCATGCCTACGCGACCTCCATTCCCGAGGGCTTTCGCCGCCGCGATGGCGAGTGGCAGGTCGTGATGCTGCCGCGGCTGTTCGGCGGCGAAGAGACGTCGTCGCGGGCGGCACCGATCCTCGCCCGCGCGGCACCGCCAGCACTGCTGCTCGCTGCCGACGACGTCGCGCGGCTGGGGGTGAGTGACGGTGATCGGCTGGCGGTCATCGGCCACGCCGGCGCGCTCACGCTGCCGGTATGCCACGAGGCAACGCTGCCGCCTGGGGTGGTTGGCGTGCCGGCCGGTCTCGCGCCGTCCCTGGAAGCTGGCGAGTGGGCTCGCCTGGCGACGCCCTCCGGCCATGCGAGGCGTGACGAGGTACGCAAATGAACGCGCTGCCCGAGCCTCTCGTCGCCAGCTTGATCGCCATGCTGCAGGCCGGGGTGATCCTGCTCGGGGTCCTGCTGCTGGGGGCGGTGCTGACGCTGGTCGAACGCCGTCTGCTGGGGCTCTGGCAGGATCGCCACGGGCCCAACCGGGTAGGGCCCTTCGGTGCGCTGCAGTGGGTGGCCGACATGATCAAGATCTTCTTCAAGGAGGACTGGATCCCGCCGTTTGCCGACCGGACGCTGTTCGTGCTGGCGCCGGCGATCGCCATGGCGTCGCTGCTGCTGTCGTTCATGATCATCCCCCTCACGCCGTCGTGGGGGGTGGCGAATCTGCATATCGGCCTGTTGTTCTTCCTCGCCATGGCCGGCATCAATGTCTACTCGGTGCTGTTCGGTGGCTGGTCGAGCGGCAACAAGTACGCGCTGCTCGGGGCCATGCGCGCCGCGGCGCAGACGCTCTCCTACGAGGTGTTCATCGGGCTGTCGCTGATGGGCGTGGTGGCGATGGCGGGCACCTTCAACATGCGCGAGATCGTCGCTGCCCAAGAAGACCTGTGGTTCGTGGTACCTCAGTTTCTTGGTTTCGTGACGTTCCTTGTCGCCGGCATCGCGGTCACCCATCGCCCGCCCTTCGATCAGCCGGAGGCCGAACAGGAGCTGGCCGATGGCTATCACGTCGAGTACTCGAGCATGAAGTTCGGCATGTTCTTCCTCGGCGAGTACGTGGGCATGGTGCTGATCTCGGCGTTGATCGTCACGCTGTTCTTCGGCGGCTGGCAGGGCCCCTGGCTGCCGCCGTTTGTCTGGTTTGCGCTCAAGACGGGGGCCTTCCTGGTGCTGTTCATGCTGCTGCGCGCCTCGCTGCCCAGGCCGCGCTATGACCAGGTGATGCGCTTCGGCTGGATGTTCTGCCTGCCGCTGACGCTGATCAATCTGCTGGTGACCGGGGCGCTGATCCTGCTCGCCGACCCCCTGTAACCCAAGCTGCTGTCAACGAGGAGCGATCATGAGGTTGAGGAAAGTGATCGAAGGCACCGTGTCTCAGCTGCGCACGCTCGGCATGATCTTCATGCACGGCTTTCGCAAGCGGCAGACGCTCAACTACCCCGAGGAGCCGGTCACGCTGCCGCCCCGCTATCGCGGGCGCATCGTGCTGACCCGCGACCCCGATGGAGAGGAGCGTTGCGTGGCCTGCAACCTCTGTGCGGTAGCCTGTCCGGTGGCCTGTATCTCGCTGCAGAAGGGCGAGAGTGAGGATGGCCGCTGGTATCCCGAGTTCTTTCGCATCAACTTCTCGCGTTGCATCTACTGCGGGATGTGCGAGGAAGCCTGTCCGACCTCGGCGATCCAGCTCACGCCCGACGTCGAGATGGGCGAGTACCAACGCCAGGAGCTGGTCTACGAGAAGCAGGACCTGCTGATCAACGGCCCGGGCAAGGATCATGACTACCACTTCTACAAGGTGGCGGGGCTGGCCATTGCCGGCAAGGACAAGGGCCAGGCGCAGGACGAGGCCGCGCCGGTCGATGTCAGGACGCTGCTGCCCTGAGACGCGCGAGGACATGCCATGGAAATTGCCTTTTACCTGAGCGGGCTGGTGGCGGTGCTGGCCACCCTGGGCGTGGTCACCAATACCAACCCGGTGCATGCGCTGCTCTACCTGATCGTCTCGCTGATCAGCGTGGCGCTGGTGTTCTTCGCCCTGGGCGCGCCCTTTGCCGGAGCACTCGAGGTGATCGTCTATGCCGGGGCGATCATGGTGCTGTTCGTGTTCGTGGTGATGATGCTCAACCTCGGCCAGCAGGGGGTGGCGCAGGAGCGTGCCTGGCTCAGCCCCCGCGTCTGGCTGGGGCCGGCGCTGCTCTCGGCGGTGCTGCTGCTGACCCTGATCGCGACGCTGTGGAGCGGCGCTGGCGGACGGATGATCACGGGCGAGACGCTGACCGCCAGGGCCGTGGGGTCGCTGCTGTTCGGCCCCTGGCTGCTGGTCGTCGAACTCGCTGCCATGCTGCTGCTGGCCGCCCTGGTCACCGCCTCGCACGTCGGGCGTCTTCCCGGCCCGGCCGCATCGTCGGACCGTCGCGATCACAAGGAGGTGCCATGAGCGGCATTCCCATGGAGCACGGCCTGGTGCTGGCCGCCATCCTGTTCGCGCTGGGCGTCGCCGGGCTGGTCTGCCGACGTAACCTGGTGTTCGTGCTGATGAGTCTGGAGATCATGCTCAACGCCGCGGCGCTGGCGTTCATCGTCGCCGGTACCGCCTGGGGCCAGCCGGAGGGGCAGGCGATGTTCGTGCTGGTGATCACCCTGGCGGCAGCCGAGGCCAGTATCGCCCTGGCGCTGTTGATCCAGCTCCATCATCGCTTCAAGACACTGGACGTGGACGCGGCCAGTCGTCTGCGCGGATAAGGGGTTGCCGATGTCGCTACTGCCACTGACCTTTCTGCTTCCGCTGGCCGGTACCCTGATCCTCACGCTGTCGCGGGGACGGCTCGGCGCGCAGTCCTGTGCGGCGGTCGGCGTGGCCAGCGTAGGGCTGGCGGCGCTGGTCACGGCCTGGGTGGGCTGGCGCTTCCTGACCGACGGCGGGCAGGGCATCGGCATCACCCTGTGGACCTGGGTGGCGATCGGAGACTTTCAGCCCACCATCGGCCTTTCACTGGATGGCCTGTCGCTGACCATGCTCGGCATCGTCACCGGCGTCGGCTTTTTGATCCACCTGTTCGCCGTCTGGTACATGCAGGGCGATGCCGGGGTGAGGCGCTTCTATGCCTACATGAACCTGTTCGTGGCCAGCATGCTGCTGCTGGTGCTCGCCGACAACCTGTTGCTGCTCTATCTCGGCTGGGAGGGCGTGGGGCTGTGCAGCTATCTGCTGATCGGCTACTACTACCGCACCGCCGCCAACGGCTGGGCCGCCTTCAAGGCGTTCATCGTGACCCGCCTGGGCGATGTCTTCCTGGCGCTCGGCCTCTTCCTGCTGTTCCGCGAGCTGGGCACGCTGGACATCGGCGAGATCCTGGCGCGTGCGCCGCAGGTCTGGCAGGAGGGAGCGTGGCAGGCCCGACTGGCAGCGCTGCTGATCCTCGGCGGGGCGCTGGGCAAGTCCGCCCAGCTACCGCTGCATACCTGGCTGGCCGATGCCATGGCGGGGCCCACGCCGGTATCGGCGTTGATCCACGCGGCCACCATGGTGACCGCCGGCGTCTACCTGATCGCGCGTATGCACGGCATCTTCGCGCTGGCGCCGGAGGTGCTCACCCTGGTCGCGCTAATCGGCGCGCTGACGCTGCTCATGGCGGGTTTCGCCGCGCTCGCCCAGACCGACATCAAGCGCGTGCTGGCCTATTCGACCATGAGCCAGATCGGCTACATGTTTCTGGCGCTGGGCGTCGGCGCCTATCAGGCGGCCATCTTCCACTTGATGACCCATGCCTTCTTCAAGGCGCTGCTGTTTCTCTCCGCCGGGGCCGTGATCGTCAGCTGTCACCATGAACAGGATATGCGCCGCCTCGGGGGCCTGTGGCAGAAGCTGCCGCTTCCCTATGCCGGTTTCCTGGTCGGGGGGGCGGCGCTGGCGGCGCTGCCATTGATCACCGCCGGCTTCTTCAGCAAGGACGAGATTCTCTGGGAGGCGCTGGCGGCGGGGCAGGGGGGCCTGCTGCTGGCCGGGCTGGCGGGTGCTTTCCTGACCTCGCTGTACACCGTGCGCTTGATCATTGGCACTTTCCACGGCGTGGCGAAAAGCGAGAATGCCCGTCGCGCCGACGCCGGGCGAGGCTTGCTGCATGGCTTGCCGCTGGTGGTGCTGGCGACGCTGTCGACCTTCCTCGGCGCCTGGATTCACCCGCCCCTGTCGGGCGTGCTGCCGGCCGGCCCCGGGGCCGACGCGCATGGG
>Ga0102925_1001178_pt1 | contig 14442 bp, 15 predicted proteins | sample SalPonR1_A_D1_MG_FD_78216 | JGI IMG/M metagenome (GOLD analysis project Ga0102925, IMG submission 78216) | Salt pond soil microbial communities from South San Francisco under conditions of wetland restoration - Salt Pond MetaG R1_A_D1_MG | ecosystem: Environmental > Aquatic > Marine > Intertidal...
CAATGACGAAAGATGAGGCTTGTCCCCAGATCAGCCCCGAGCGATGAGCGCTATCTGCGATAGCCCTGCTGCGCTAGCCCTGCGAGTAGAGGAGGCGGGCAGCAAGGCGCGCGAGGCCTATGCTAGAATGCCGCCCCCTTCGGCTCCCGGACCATGGCATACATGCAGGACGACACCCTCCACGACGGCGTCATCGAGCGCGACCCCGCGACCGGGCATCCGCGGCCCCCGCGTCGCGAGTTCAAGGCCCGGGGCAGCTTCGTCACCCGCTGTGAGAGCTGCAATTTGCCGCTGCTCAACTGCCTCTGTCCCTATCGGGTCACCGCCACCAGCGAGGCGAGGGTGTGGCTGCTCACTCACCCGCTGGAGCACCACAAGCCCACCAATACCGGGCGGCTGATCGGCGACGTCCTGCCCGACACCGAGGTCTTCACCTGGTACCGCACGGTCCCTGACGAGCGGCTGCTGGCGTTGCTCGAGGACAGGCGCTTCGCGCCCTTCGTGATCTTTCCGGATGACCAGCCGGACTATGCCGACCGGGTGGTGGGCATGGAGTCGGTGACGGCGGCAACAGAGGAGAACAGGACCCCGGTCTTTATCATCCTCGACGGGACCTGGCGGCAGGCCCGGCGGATCTTTCGCAAGAGTCCCTACCTCGACCGCTTGCCGGTGCTGCCACTGGCCACCGAGCGGCTTACCCGCTATCGGTTGCGCAAGCCGGCCTCCGCCGCCCACCTCTGTACCGCCGAGGTCGCCACCGAGCTGCTGCGTCAGGCCGGAGACGCCCAGGCAGCCGACGTGCTCGACGACTATTTCGACGCCTTCAACGACAGCTACGCCGCCAGTCGACGCCACAGCAAGCTCGAGGTGCCGACGGCAGCGATGCGGCGCCTACTGGAACGTGCGCGTCGCTGAGCCCGCATCCTTGCCTCGCCCGCCGTGCGGAGGCTCACTTCTCATGCTTGCTCAGGATCCAGTCGACCAGTTGCCCGGCCTCCTCCTCGCTGACCTCGGCACGCTCGTCAGACTCCGGCATGGTCGCCGATCCCCAGTGATCTTCGCCCCCCGTCATCACGACATCGACCAGGTAGCCTCTCATTTCGCTCCCAGCGTACTTGGCGGCGATGCTGTTGAAGCCCGGCGCCCGCGGGGTGTCATCGTCGCTGGCGTGGCAGCTCAGGCACTGTTTCTCCTCTGCCAGCTTTTGCATGTCGCCATGCATGTCGGCAGACACAGGAAAGGCGCCCAGCAACAGGCTGGTCAGCGCCATGGATGCAATGGCCGTTTTCATCTCCTCGCTCCCCTCTAGTGCGCCCGGAGACCTTCATCCGGATGCTTGCCATGGTGGGTCGTCAACAACACTGCAACCACAATGCTCAGGGATCGATGCGATAAGCGTTGCAGCTGCTTTGAACATAGCCCGGCGATCACACCATGGCCATGGTGTGGGCTCTGCTTTTTCTCATGTCGACGCCCGCCACTGTCTGGATTGCGAGCACTAGGGGCGGTGGCGGGCACCGTCACCGCGCTCGCCCCTGCGGGGGCGGTCAGCCGCCGAACAGCGCCCCGGCGATGCGGAAGCCGGCGATCCAGGTCCCGGCGGCGGAGCCGAGCGTGGCGGTCAGGAAGACCAGCAGGGTGCGCGAGACCCGGTTGCGCCACCAGCCCTTGAGCTCAGTGACGTCGTGGCGCAGGGTCGAGAAGTCCCGCACCTTGGGCTTGCGCATCCACAGCTCCACCCCGGCGGCAACGAAGCCGGCGCCGATGGTGGGGTTGAGCGAGGTCAGCGGGGCGGCAACGAAGGTCGCCGCCACCGTGACGGGGTGCGCGAGAGCCGCTAGCGTTGCAGCCCCGGAGAGCACGCCGTTGATCAAAAACCATTCCCCGACCAGCTGCCAGCCCAGCTGGGTGTTGCGCGAGAAGCCGATAGCGAAGCCGGTCAGCACCAGCAGCGTGATCACCCAGGGCAGCGCTCGCCAGATCCGCGAGGGCGGCGGGGTCACCTCGAGCTGCTCACGTTCCGGCGTGGGGTCGGCGGGCAGCGGCTGGGCCAGTTGCTCGGCCATGCCCTTCATGTGGCCGGCACCGATCACCACCAGCACGTGGCGATAGCGCCCGGGACCGGCGTCCTCTGCCAGGCGCAGCACCATGTAGCGGTCGCGTTCGCTGATCAGCGGCATATAGAGGGAGGCGGACTCGGCGGCGAATTCGCTGAAGGTGGACTCCAGGACGTCGCCCTCCTTGAGCCGTTCGATCTCCTCGGCGGAGACCTGCTGGCGCGACAGCACGCTGCCCAATAGCCCGGAGAGCAGCGAGAAGCGTTGCCACCAGGGCACATTGTGATAGATGCGCTTTAGGGTGATGCCCACGTCACGGTCGATCAGCAGCAGCGGCAGGTCGGCCTCGCGGCTCTCCTCCAGGGCGGCACGCATCTCGGCACCGGGTTCGATGCCGGACTGCTCGGCCACGCGCTGCTGGAAGGCGCCCAGCGCCAGGCTGGCCGCCACCATGCCGGCCTTGCCCTGGCGGAAGATCTGGAACAGGTCCTGCTCGCCCATGGCATCGGGGTTGGTGAGGCTGTGGTGGCGCGAGTCGCACAGTTCGATGGCCACGGCGTCGAAATCGCCGGAGCGGATCAACGCGCGCACGTCAGCGGCGCTCTCCGACGAGACATGGGCCGTACCCAGCAGGGTGTAGCGGGTCTCGCCCACCCGCAGCACCTGGCGAGGGCCGCTGGTGGTATCGCTCTGGCGAGCGGGGGTCACGGAGTCCTGGGAGTCGGTCATGGACGCTCGGGCAAGTAGGAGTGAAAGGCGATTATCCACGAAGCCAGCCGGCGGGCCAAACCCGCCGTGATGCGTGCCTCGGGTTTGCTACTTGCGCCAGAAGGCCGGGGTAAACAGCACCAGCACAGTGAAGATCTCCAGGCGACCGAGCAGCATGGCCATGACCAGGATCCACTTGGCCAGCACGGGCAGTTCGCCGTAGTGGGCGGAGGCCTCGCCCAGCGCCGGGCCCAGGTTGTTGAGCGCCGAGCCTACCGTCGACCAGGCGGTGACCTGGTCGACCCCGGTGGCCATCACCCCCACCAGCATCAGGAAGAACAGCATCACGTAGGCAGAGAAGAAGCCCCACACCGCCTGGGCGATGCCATCCGGCACGCTGACCTTGCCGATCTTCACCGTGATCACCGCATTGGGGTGGATCAGGCGCATCACCTCGCGCATGCCCTGCTTAAGGATCAGGATGATGCGGATCACTTTCATGCCACCCCCGGTCGAGCCCGAACAGCCGCCGACGAACGCCGCGACGAACAGCAGGAACGGCAGGGCACCGGGCCAGGTGGAGAAATCGGCCACGGCGAAGCCGGCGGTGGTGGCCACCGAGACGACCTCGAACAGGGCATGACGCAGTCCACGCTCGGTGTCATAGGTGCCGGTCAGCCACAGCGAGATCACCGTGATCACCGTCAGGCCAAGCAGGAAGAGCATCAGGAAGCGTGCTTCCGGGTCCTGGAAGTAGTGCGTGATGCTGCGCTGGCGCCAGGCCAGAAAGTGCAGGCTGAAGCTCACCGCGGAGACCAGCAGGAAGAACACGCAGATCATCTCGATGGTGGCGCTGTCGAAATGGCCGATGCTGGCGTCGTAGGTGGAGAAGCCGCCGATGGCCACGGTGGAGAAACTGTGGCCGAGAGCATCGAACCAGTCCATGCCGGCCGCCATGTAGGCCAGCATGCAGGTCAGGGTCAGGGTGGCGTAGATGTACCAGAGGGCCTTGGCCGTCTCGGTGATCCGCGGGGTGAGCTTGGAGTCCTTCAGCGGGCCCGGGATCTCGGTGCGGTAGAGGGCCATGCCGCCGACCCCCAGGGTCGGCAGGATGGCCACGGCGAGGACCACGATCCCCATGCCGCCCAGCCACTGCAGCTGCTGGCGGTAGTAGAGGACAGCCTTGGGCAGGTGTTCGATGCCGGTGATCACCGTGGCACCGGTGGTGGTCAGGCCCGAAAAGGACTCGAAGACGGCGTCCGTCAGGGTCAGGGCCGTGTCCCCGGTGAGCATCAGCGGCAGCGCGCCGAACAGCCCCAGCACGCTCCAGAAAAGCGCCGCGATCAAAAAGCCGTCGCGGGTACGCAGCTCCTTGCGGGCGTGGCGGTTGGGCAGGTACATCACCGCCCCGGTGACCACGGTGATAGCGATGGCCACCGCGAAGGCCTCCCACATGCCGTCGGCGTACAGCAGCGAGATCAGGATCGGCGGCACCATGGTCAGGCTGAACATCATCAGCAGCAGGCCCAGGATGCGCAGGATCATGCGCAGGCTCATCGGTCGCTTCTCCTCGGGTCACCGGGGGTCGTGGGCCGTGCCATCAGAAGAACGTCAACCCGACCTGGAAGAGCCGCTCCACGTCGCGCAGCCGGCGCTTGTCGATCACGAACAGGATGACGTGGTCGCCGGATGCCACCACCACGTCGTCATGGGCGATCAGCACCTCCTTGCCACGCACCACGGCGCCGATGGTGGCCCCCTGGGGCAGGTCGATCTCGCCGATGGGGCGCCCCACCACCTTGGACGACTGGGTGTCGCCGTGGGCGATGGCCTCGATGGCCTCGGCCGCACCGCGCCGCAGCGAGTGGACGTTGACGATGTCGCCGCGCCGCACGTGCGTCAGCAGGCTGCCGATGGTGGCCTGCTGGGGGGAGATGGCGATGTCGATCTCGCCGCCCTGCACCAGGTCCACGTAAGCGGCGTTGTTGATCAGCGTCAGCACCTTCTTGGCGCCCATGCGCTTGGCCAGCATCGACGACATGATGTTGACCTCGTCATCGTTGGTCAGCGCGCAGAAGATGTCACAGTCCTCGATGTTCTCCTCTTCCAGCAGCCGCTTGGCGGTGGCGCTGCCGTGCAGCACCACGGTGCGGTCGAGGCGTTCGGAGAGCTGGGTGCAGCGCTCGAGGTTGTGCTCGATGATCTTGACCTGGTGGCTGTGCTCCAGGTGCTCGGCCAGGCGCTCGCCGATATTGCCGCCGCCGGCGATCATCACCCGGCGGAAGTCGCGATCGAGGCGGCGCAGCTCGCTCATGACCGCGCGGATGTCGCGGCGGGCGGCGATGAAGAAGACCTCGTCGTCGGCCTCGATCACGGTGTCACCACGCGGGATGATCGGCCGGTTCTGGCGATAGATGGCCGCTACCCGGGTATCGACGCTGGGCATGTGACGGCGCAGAAAGCCCAGCTCCTGGCCGACCAGCGGGCCGCCATAGAAGGCCTTTACCGCCACCAGCTGAACCAGGCCGCCGGCGAACTCCAGCACCTGCAGGGCGCCGGGATGCTCGATCAGCCGCCGGATATGGTCGGTGACCACCTGCTCGGGGCTGATCAGCACATCGATGGGTACCGCCTCGTGGGCGAACAGCCCCTTGCGGGTCAGGTAGGCGGTGGCACGCACCCGGGCGATCTTGGTCGGCGTGCGGAACAGGGTGTGGGCCACCTGGCAGGCGATCATGTTGACCTCGTCGGAGTTGGTCACCGCGATCAACATGTCGGCATCCTCGCCACCGGCCTGGCGAAGCACCATGGGGTAGGAGCCGGCCCCGGTCACCGTGCGGATATCCAGGCGCGTATGCAGCTCGCGCAGGCGTTCACCGTCGGTGTCCACCACCGTGATGTCGTTCTCTTCCCGGGCCAGGTGCTCGGCCAGGGTGCCACCTACCTGACCGGCGCCGAGGATAATGATCTTCATGGTCGTTAGGTTCCGCTCCGGTCAGACGGCGGGGGATCGAGAGCGGCGCACCTTGTGCGCCGCAGCATGATGTGGCAAGCCTAAACCAGCCGCCGTGAGATGAACAGGTCGTGGCGGGGTTCAGTCCAGGGTAAAGCCGACCTTGAGGGTGACCTGCCAGTGGGCAACCCGCCCATCCTCGATATGGCCACGCGTGTCCGTGACCTCGAACCAGCGCATGCCGTGCAGACTCTCGGACGCCTTGGTCAGGGCGCTCTGGATGGCATCTTCGATGCTCTTCTCCGAGGAGCCGGTCAACTCGATATGCTTGTAGGTATGGTGGCTCATGAAACCTCCAGTGATGGGGAGTGTGATGCCCGCCATCAGGCGGGACGCTTCTCCAGTCTGGCATAGAAGAAGCCGTCTTGGCTGTCGGGCTGCGGCAGCAATTGGCGTCCGGCACCTGCGGCACGGCCCCAGGCCATGTCGGCCGGGGTGGTCGCCACCGCGTCAGGCGTGCGCGACAGGAAGCGGTCGATCTGTTCGGCATTCTCCTCGGGAAGCACCGAACAGGTGGCGTAGAGCAGCGTGCCGCCGGCATGCAGCAGCGGCCACAGGTTGTCGAGCAGCCGGGCCTGGAGTTCGGCCAGCCTGGTGATGTCCGAGGGACGGCGCAGGCGCTTGATGTCGGGGTGGCGGCGGATCACCCCACTGCCGGAGCACGGGGCATCCAGCAGGATGGCGTCAAAGGAGGTGCCATCCCACCAGCTGCGCTCTGTGGCGTCGCCCTCCGCGAGAGTGGCACTGAGCCCCAGGCGCGACAGCGTATCCTCGACCCGGGCCAGACGTGAGGCATCGCTGTCGACGGCCTGCAGGTCGATGTCGAAGAGCTCCAGCAGGTGGGCGGTCTTGCCGCCCGGAGCACAACAGGCATCCAGTACCCGAGCGCCGGGACGCGGCGCCAGCGAGGGGCCGAGCAGCACGGCCGCGAGTTGGGCGGACTCATCCTGGACGCTCACATGGCCCTCGGCAAAGCCCGGCAGTTTCTCGACATCGCTGGGCACTTCGAGCGTCAGGCCATCCGGCGCATGCGCGCAGAGACGCGCCTGGATGCCCGCGGCGGCGAGGCGGTCCAGGTACATCTCACGGTCGCCATGGCGGCGGTTGATGCGCAGCGTCATGGGGCCTGGCGTATTGTTGGCCTCGCAGATGGCACGCCAGTCATCGGGCCAGGCCTGGCGCAGCGCCTTGAGCCACCAGCGGGGATGCAGCAGCGCCACGGCCGGGTCGCGGTCGACCTCGGCGAGGAGTTCCTCACTCTCGCGCTGCAGACGGCGCAGGCAGCCGTTGAGCACACGGGTGGCCCACTCCTTGCCCAGCAGCCGAGCGGCACCGGCGGTCTCGCTCACGGCGGCATGGGCCGGGATGCGCAGGTAGAGTTGCTGATAAATGCCGAGCAGCAGCAGGGCCTGGATGTCGGCGTCACGGGCCTTGAAGGGCTTGACCAGCAGCTTGCCGGCCAGTGCCTCGAGTCGAGGCAGGGTACGGCAGGTGCCGAAGCACAGGGCCTTGAACAGGGATCGATCGCGGGCCACCACCTGATGGTCGTCGAGGCCGGTGAGCGAGCCCTTGCCGGTGATCACCGGGGCCAGGGCACGGGCGGCGGCAGCCCGCACGGCCAGGCCATTGTCGCGATTGTCCTCGCGGGAGCGGTGCACGGGGGGATCCTGGCTCATGGTGTGGCCTCCTTATCGATGTGTCCCAGTCGGGTGCCGGGCGCGAAGCGCTCGGCGCGGGCCTTGAGCAGTTCGCTCACCGCCAGGGGCTTGCCGCCGGGCAGCTGGGCGCGGGTCACCTCCAGCACCTGATCGCCGGCCTCACCGCAGGCGATGCGCATGGCGTCAGCGCCGTGGGCAAGCAGCGTGCCAGGTGGCACCGGGACCTCGCCCGCGGAGGGCAAGCCAGTGCGTGCCATCAGCAGGCGCAGGCGGTCACCCTCCAGGGCGCACCAGGCGACCGGCCAGGGGTTGAAGGCGCGGATCCGGGCGGCGAGCTCGACCGCCGGGCGCCGGAAATCGAGTTCCGCCTCGGCCTTGGTGAGCTTGGCGGCATAGGTGACGCCTGTGTCGGGCTGGGGCGTGGCGTCGAGTCCTTCGCCGGCCAGTGAGTCCAGGGCTTCGACGATCGCCTCGCCGCCGAGACGCGCCAGGCGGTCGTGGAGTTCGCCACCGGTGGTGGTAGCGGAGATCGGCGTACGCTTGACCAGCAGCATGTCGCCGGTGTCGAGGCCCGCGTCCATCTGCATGATGGTCACGCCGCTCTCTTTATCGCCCGCCTCGATCGCTCGCTGGATGGGTGCCGCCCCGCGCCAGCGCGGCAGCAGCGAGGCATGCACGTTGAGACAGCCCAGTGGCGGGGTCTCGAGCACGGCGCGGGGCAAGATCAAGCCGTAGGCCACCACCACCATGATGTCCGCGGCGTGGCCGGCGAGCTCCTCCCGTACCTCGGAAGCCTTCAGCGTGGCCGGCTGGAGGACCGGCAGGTCGTGCTTCAGTGCCAGCGCCTTCACCGGGCTCGGGGTCAGCTTGCGACCGCGACCCGCGGGACGGTCGGGCTGGGTATAGACGGCAACGACGTCGTGGTGGCTCGCCAGCAGTGCTGCCAGGCTCTCGGCGGCAAAGTCGGGGGTGCCGGCGAAGATGACGCGCAGGGGTGGGGACATGTTCAGGGCCTTGCCAGTGGGCGATGTCCTTAATGATAACGGAGGTGGCCGAAAACGCGGAAGGCCGACACGTCGGTGTCGGCCTTCATGGGACGGCGTTACGCTGGGGTCGGCGATGGGGTCAGGCGGGCTGCATCTGCCGGTGGCGCTTCTGCATCTTCTTCATCACCCGGTCGCGCTTGAGCACGGAGAGGTAGTCAACGAACAGCACCCCCTCGAGGTGATCGTATTCGTGCTGGATGCAGTGAGCGAGCAGGCCATCGGCCTCCAGCTCGTAGGGCTGGCCGTCGCGGTCCAGCGCCTCGAGGTGCACCCTCAGGGCGCGGGGAACATCGGCATAGTATTCGGGTATCGACAGGCAGCCTTCCTGCATCGGCTCACGTTCGTCACCGATGGGCGTGAACGTCGGGTTGATCAGTACCAGCGGGCGTGACTGATCGTCGCTGACGTCCATGACGATGACCCGGCGGTGAATGTCTACCTGAGTCGCGGCCAGTCCGATGCCGCGCGCGTCGTACATGGTCTCGAGCATGTCATCGACCAGTCGGCGCACCTCGTCGTCAACCGTCTCGACCGGCGTCGCGATCGTGCGCAGCCGCTCGTCGGGAAATTCGAGGATGGGTAATTTGGCCATGGCGTTGGAATCACCGTTATGCTGTCATTTACAGGATGACACTATTCTAGAAGTACGCGCTTGATGGCGAAACTGCCAGGTGCGCATCATTTCAATAGTATCTGACTATACCACGTCGCCGTCGTTCCTTGGCGTCGGGCGTGTGGCCAGCAACGTGGGGGAAAGCAGGGATGGGACAGACAGCATGCGCCTTGGGCTGGCGCCAACGACTGAAAGGCGGGCTCTCTTCCCTGCTGGTGGGCGCTGCCCTGGGTCTTGCCAGCACCCTGGCCCAGGCCCAGGGACTCTCCTGGGAAGATGGCTTGCAAGGTGACGCGCCGGATCGCTACACGGTGGTAAAGGGGGACACCCTCTGGGACATCTCGGGACGTTTCCTGCAGCATCCGTGGCAGTGGCCCGAGGTGTGGCAGGTCAACCCTCAGATCAAGAACCCGCACCTGATCTATCCCGGCGACGTCGTCTACCTGTATGACTGCAACGGGCGTCCCTGCCTGGGCCTCGAGCGTGGCCAGGGCATCGTCCGGCTGTCACCGGAGGTTCGCACCACTCCACACCGCGAGGCCATCGAGCCGATTCCCCTGGATGCCGTACGCCACTTCCTGCGCGATCATCGCGTGATCGAGGATGCCGAGGCGCTGGACGAGCTGGCCTACGTGGTCGCCGGGGATGATGGTCGCCTGGTCAGCGGTGCCGGCGACCGTCTCTACGCCCGGGGTCGGGTCGCGGGTGGCGGCCGCTTCGGTATCTATCGAGTGGGTGAGCGCTACGTCGATAGCGCCAGCGGCGAGCCGCTCGGCCTTGAACTGGAGAGTGTCGGTCAGGCGCGCCGCCTGCGTCAGGAGGATGACATTGCGGTGCTGGAGGTGACCTCTGCCAGTCAGGAGGTGCGCAACGACGACATCGTGCTGCCGCTCGAGGATCGCCGGCTGGTCACCGAGTTTCTGCCCCGGGCTCCCGACCGGGAGATCGATGGGCGTATCCTGGCGGTGCCCGGCGGTGTGCGTTTCATCGGCCGCCTGCAGGTGGTGGCGCTCGACCGTGGCCGTCGCGACGGCCTGGAGGCGGGCCATGTTCTGATGGTCGAGCAGCGCGGCGAGCTGGTCAGTGACCCGCGTACCGGCGAGGCCCTGCGCCTGCCTGGCGAAGATGCCGGCCTGGTGATGGTCTTCCGTCCCTACGAAAAGATGAGCTATGGCCTGGTGATGCAGGCCCGTCGCACGCTCTCCGTGGGCGATCGCATCCATAGCCCCGAGCGGCTGCTGGATACGGCGCTGCGCTAGGGCGGGACCCTGACGGTGCAGGCGCGGGAATGGCTGGCGCTCGCCCGGTTACCGGGCATGGGAGCCGCGCGCCTGGCCGAACTGACGGCATCGCGACCCGAATGGCCGGGCGGCTGGCTGGCCATACTGCCGCGTGAGGCCGGCATGGCCTTGCGGCTGTGGCTCGACCATCCCGCGCGCAGCCCCCTTTCCACCGAGCTGGCGGCCGACGAGGCCTGGCTCGCTGCCGAGTCGGGCCGGCACCTGCTTCACCCCGACCATCCGGCCTGGCCGACACTGCTTGGGCAGATTGCCGATCCGCCGCCGGTGCTGTGGGCGCTGGGCGACCTCGGTGCCCTCGGCCCGCCGCGGCTGGCCATGGTCGGTTCGCGGCGGCCAACCCGCGAGGGGCTCACCAATGCCGCAGGCTTTGCCCGGGAGCTGGCCGAGCGTGGCTGGTGCGTGGTCAGCGGCATGGCGCTGGGCATCGATGCCGCCGCCCAGCAGGCCGCCCTCGACGCCGGTGGTGCAAGCGTTGCGGTGCTCGGCTGCGGGGTGGATGTCGTCTATCCGCCGCGCCATCACCGCCTCTATCGGCGCCTGCAGGAGCCCGGTGGCCTGCTGCTCTCCGAGCATCCGCCGGGCACGCCGGCACGCGCCGGCTTCTTCCCCCGCCGCAACCGTATCGTCACCGGCCTCTCGCTGGGCGTGCTGGTAGTAGAGGCGGCCGAGCGAAGCGGCTCGTTGGTCAGTGCCCGGCTGGCCCTCGAGCAGAACCGTGAGGTCTTTGCCCTGCCCGGATCGATCCATAACCCGACAGCGCGCGGTTGCCTGCAACTCATCCGCGATGGTGCCGTGTTGGTCCGTGACCTGAATGACATCCTCGCGGAACTCAGCCAGTGGGCCGTGGCCGTTTCTGCCGGGCCCGATCCGGCCCCCGAACCCGTCGAGGCGCGCGAGGACTCGTTGCTGCGTTGGCTGAGCGATACGCCTACGCCGGTGGATGCCCTGGTGACGTTGACCGGCCGAGGCGTTGCCGACTGTCAGCGCGGCCTGCTCGAACTGGAGCTGGAAGGCGCCGTGACCCACGCCGCAGGCGGCTGGATACGCCTGCCGGCCCGGCGGGGAGCGTGATAGGATAGCCCTCCGAGGCCGGTCACCCGGCATGTCGCGTTCAGACGAGGAGACCCATGATCGAGGCCAGTGATCTTGAGCAGGCCCTAGACGCCCTGCGTGCGGGAGGCGTGATCGCGTATCCCACCGAGGCCGTCTGGGGCCTGGGGTGCGACCCCGATGACGACCGGGCACTGACACGCCTGCTGCGCCTCAAGGCCCGGGAGCCTGCCAAGGGCATGATCCTGGTGGCGGCCAGCATCGGCCAGTTCGCGCCCTGGCTCGAGGGGTTGCCCATGGCGTTGCATGCCCCGCTGGTGGCCAGCTGGCCGGGCCCCACGACCTGGCTGGTCCCCGACAACGGACGCGCCCACCGCCTGGTGCGCGGCGACCATGACCGGGTCGCGCTGCGGGTCTCCGACCACCCGCTTGTCGTGTCACTGTGCGAAGCCTTCGGTGGCCCCGTGGTCTCGACCTCGGCCAACCGTGCCGGGGAGCCGCCGGCAATCAGCGCCGACCAGGTCCTCGCGACCTTCGGTGCCGACCTCGATGCCGTCCTCGACGGCCCGCTGGGCGGCCTCGAACGCCCCAGTACCATCCGCGACCTGGTCACCGGCCGGGTGCTGCGTTCCTGACGCGCTCGCTTTCCCGCCAATCCTCTTCCAGCCCAGGAGGCCCCGTTGGCCCACGCCAATCTCGATGACGTCAAGACCTACCTGCTCGACCTCCAGGAGCGCCTCTGTACGGCCCTGGCCGCCGAGGATGGCGGCCGCTTCCGCGAGGACGCCTGGGACCGGCCCGAGGGTGGCGGCGGCCGCTCACGGGTGATCGAGCACGGCCGGCTCTTCGAGAAGGGCGGCGTGAACTTCTCCCACGTGTTCGGCGAGCGCCTGCCGCCCTCGGCCACGGCGGCACGGCCGGAGCTCGTCGGGCGCAGCTTCCATGCGGTGGGGGTCTCCTGGGTACTGCACCCGGAGAACCCCCATGTGCCCACCAGCCATGGCAACGTGCGCTTCATCATCGCCGAAAAGGCGGGGGAAGCCCCCGTCTGGTGGTTCGGCGGCGGCTTCGACCTGACCCCCTTCTACCCGGTGCACGAGGATGTCGTGCACTGGCACCGCGTGGCCCGCGATGCCTGCGCGCCCTTCGGCGACGAGGTCTACCCCCGCTACAAGGCCTGGTGCGACGACTACTTCTATCTCAAGCATCGCGACGAGACCCGCGGTATCGGCGGGCTCTTCTTCGATGACCTCAACGAGGGCGGCTTTGCGCAGTGCTTCGCCTTTCAGCGCGCCGTGGGCGACGCCTTCCTCGACGCCTACCTGCCCATCGTACGGCGGCGTCGTGATATACCCTGGAGCGAGCGCGAGCGTGACTTCCAGCTCTATCGTCGTGGACGCTACGTGGAGTTCAACCTGGTGTGGGACCGCGGCACCCTCTTCGGTCTGCAGAGCGGCGGACGCAGTGAATCGATCCTGATGTCGCTGCCGCCCCTGGTGCGCTGGGAATACGACTGGCACCCCGAGCCGGGTAGCCCCGAGGCCCGGCTCTATGAGGACTACCTGCGGCCCCGCGACTGGCTCGGCGAGCCGCAAGAGGAGAGAGGAGCATGACCGATCGCTACTGCGTCTTTGGCCACCCGGTCGGCCATTCGAAGTCGCCGGCCATTCATGCCGCCTTTGCTGGCCAGACCGGTGATGACATCGAGTATGTCGCGATCGAGGCGCCACTGGACGACTTCGCCGGCGCCTGGCGGCGCTTCGTGTCCGAAGGCGGTCGCGGCGCCAACGTCACCGTGCCCTTCAAGGAAGAGGCCTTTCGCCTCTGCGATACCCTCAGCGGGCGTGGTCGGCGAGCCGGAGCGGTGAACACCCTGATCCTGGGCGGCAACGGCCTGAGCAACGATTTCAAGGTCTATGGCGACACCACCGACGGGATAGGCCTGGTGCGTGATCTCAGGCGCCATGGCGTGGAACTGGCCGGGGCGCGGATCCTGGTGCTGGGCGCCGGCGGTGCGGTGCGCGGTGTGCTGGAGCCGCTGCTGGTCGAAGGACCGGTGAGCGTGCGAGTGGCCAACCGCACGGCAGCCAAGGCCGAGGTCCTGGCTGCCGACTTCCGCGACCTGGGCGAGATCGCCGGCGGTGGCTTCGACGCCGTGGAAGGGCCCTATGACCTGGTGATCAACGGCACGAGCGCGAGCCTCGCCGGTGACCTGCCGCCGCTGCCCGACGACCTCTTCGCGCCGGAGGCCACCGCCCACGACATGATGTACGGCGCCGAGCCCACGGTCTTCCTGCGCTGGGCCGCCGAGCGCGGCGCGCACACCGTGGATGGCTTGGGGATGCTGGTCGAGCAGGCGGCGGAGTCGTTCTTCCAGTGGCGCGGCAGGCGCCCCGATACTGCGCCTGTGCTGGAGATGCTCAGGCAGGCGCTTTAAGAAAGTGTGATCGACGGCCGGTGGCCCTCAGCGCTTTTTGACGTACAGCCCCACCATGCACAGCGCCACGCCTGCCACCGAGGTCAGCATGCCACCGTTGACCAGCCAGGGGTGGCGGTCGACCCAGGGCACGAAGGGCTGGGCCGTGTCGCGGCAGACACCGGCTCGGTAGTCCCAGTGCCCCTCCTGAACGAGCAGGCAGTCGCGGACGTCACTCAGTTCCATGAAGTAGGCGCCCATCAGCACCAAGATGGGCAGTATCAGCAGCAGTAGTCCGAGTTTCAGCATGCGAATCGAGCCTGTCGTCAGGGGCGTGGGCAGTTGGGCGTGCGGCCGGCGTTGCGGGCGCGTTCGTAGCGGGCCATGGCGTTGCCCATGGCCGCTTCCAGGCCGCCGATGCGCTGACCGTGACTGGGGTGGGTGGACATCCAGGCGGGTGGCCGAGCACCGCTCCCGGCGGCGCCCATGTTGTTCCACAGGGCAATGCTGGCACGCGGATCGAAGCCGGCTTCGGCCATCAGGTCAAGGCCCAGGGTGTCAGCCTCGCTCTCGTGACGCC
>Ga0102925_1001180_pt1 | contig 14441 bp, 12 predicted proteins | sample SalPonR1_A_D1_MG_FD_78216 | JGI IMG/M metagenome (GOLD analysis project Ga0102925, IMG submission 78216) | Salt pond soil microbial communities from South San Francisco under conditions of wetland restoration - Salt Pond MetaG R1_A_D1_MG | ecosystem: Environmental > Aquatic > Marine > Intertidal...
AAGTCTGCCGGCGGCATGGGGTAAGCGTACATTTCAGTCGGGCGTACCCACTTGAGATTTTGACCTTCTCGGGGGTGCGGCACTCCTTCCCACTTACGGCAGGCAAACAGCGGCATCAGCAAATGGAAGTCTTCATAGCGGTGACTTGCGAAGGTGAGGGGTGCCAAGCAACTGGCCCAAGTGTTGATACCGAGCTCCTCCTCCAGTTCGCGTATAAGAGCCTGTTCAGGTGTTTCGCTAGGTTCTACCTTTCCACCGGGAAACTCCCACATTCCTGACATGGGTTTTCCCTCGGGGCGTTGACCCAAGAGTACGCGCCCATCAATGTCGATCAGAGCAACAGCCGATACGAGAATTGTCTTCATCACATCTTCTTCGAAAAATTTGGAGCAAAGCCGAGCAAAGACCTCATGAGCGATAATCGGCGTTTATCTCGATATAGCGATGGGTGAGATCACAGGTCCACACATGAGCGGTTCCGCCACCCAGACCCAGGTCCACACTGATCTGCAAGTCAGTCTGCTGCATATAGCTTGCTGCGGCCTCTTCGTTATAGCCCGGGCTTACCCATCCCTTTTCGGCCACGAGCAGGTCGCCAAACCATATCGACAGAAGGTCACGATCCGCAGGGGCGCCTGATTTTCCGATTGCCATAACGATTCGGCCCCAATTTGGATCTTCGCCGGCGATGGCCGTCTTGACCAGAGGTGAGTTGGCGATTGAAAGCGCATGGGTGCGGGCATCCGCGTCTGATGATGCACCTGTAACCCCGATTTCGATGAACTTGGTCGCTCCTTCGCCGTCTCGCACGACCTGATGCGCGAGATCCAACATGACGCGACGCAGGCCCTCCATGAAGTTTAGAGAGGTCTCATTGATCTTGACCCCGGACGCTCCCGTAGCTGCAACCAGAAGTGTGTCTGATGTGGAGGTATCGCTATCGACCGTGATGCAATTAAAAGTCTGCTTATTGAGGGCGGACACCATCGACTGAAGGACGGGTTGGTCTACAGTCGCGTCGGTGAAGATGTATACCAACATCGTCGCCATATCGGGGGCAATCATCCCTGATCCTTTGGCAATCCCGGCGATTCGCACGGTCTCTCCATTGATCTGAACCTCGGCACAAGAGCCCTTGGCGAAGGTGTCGGTCGTCATGATAGCACGCGCAGCTTCGCCAATGGTGGCTTCACTCAGTGTGTCTGCAAGATTGTGAATCTTCGAAACAATGCGGTCATGCGGCAGAGTGTCGCCAATGACGCCGGTAGACGATGTGAAGACCCGAGCCATCGGGACGTCAAGTGTCTCCGCAACAGCGGAGGTAATTGCTTTTACGGATTCAACACCATGCTTTCCAGTAAAGGCATTGGCATTACCGGAATTTACAAGAATTGCGGCACCGGCTTCACTATGCACCCCAATCTTTTCCTGACAATCGAGCACGGGCGCGGCCCGTGTGGAAGATTTTGTGAAGACACCGGCGATGGTGCTGCCAGCAGCGAGATGCGCGAGCACTACATCCGGGCGGCCGGTATATCTGACACCGGCCTCCACGGTGGAGAAACGAACTCCACCGATAACTGGCATGGACGGGAAAGACTTAGGCGCAAGCGGCGAAACCGGGATATCTTTGCCCATTCACTACTCCTCGAGAAGGTCAATATTATTGAGCACCGATGGATCCATCGTCTCGGCAGAATCGCGATTTATCTCGACAGCCTTAGAAAGCTCCTCGATCCGGGCCTGCACTGCGTCTTGACGTATCTGCTCTTCAATTTCGCCCCGTACCTCTGCAAGATCGGGTGTGCCTTGAAGGCGGGTCTCTTCCAACTTGATCACGTGCCAGCCAAATTGAGTCTCAACCGGGTTTGAAACGCTACCGGGCTCCATTTCGGCCACCGCGGAGCCAAAGGGCTCAACCATCATATCAGCAGTAAACCAACCAAGCGCACCACCATTGGGGCCTGAGGGACCGGTAGAATGCTCACGCGCCAAAGTCGCAAACTCGGCTCCGTCTTTGAGAGACGCTACTAATTCGCTGGCCTTTTCTTCGGTTTCGACAAGGATATGCGAAGCTTTGAATTCGGTTGGCTTGGCCGACTCGGCATAATTTTCTTGATAGACCTGTTGAACTGCTTCGTCCGTAATCGCGTTTTTGCTGATCCGTGCGAGAATTTCGCCAGCAATGATCGCTCTGCGCTCATTCTCAAGCGTGAGCTGCGCTGTCTTGGAAAGTTCTCCTTCAAAGTTTTCCTCAAGAATGGCTTGCTGGATCAACTGATCCAAAATGCCTTCGAACAGAATCTCTGCCGGAAGCTCTGCCACTTGTTGGGGCAGCCCTGCGCGCAACACGATCATATGGCCAAGCGTTATGTCGGTTCCATTCACAGTTGCCACAACGGTGTCCGCCGTTGGCGCTTCGTCCGCGAGCGCCGGCACGCCAGCAGCAGACATTGCAAAGACGGCGGCAAAGGTAAGAGGACGGAGACTATTTAGCATGTTGGTATCCTTTGGACATACAGCCCATAGAGCTGCGTGGGTGCGTGACGTTGACACTCAAGAACCAGCCCCTTACATCGCCTTAAGATCAAGGCGGAACCCGTGCCTTTACGCCTGTTGTAGGGTGGTGTGAAACAGGGGGCAAGCAATTGCCCCGAATGGGTGGCCAAATGAAAAAAGCGGAGCGGATATGCTGGGATTTGGAACGGTTACCAAGAAGATTTTTGGCACGCCGAATGACCGTAGGATCAAGGCAACGCGCCCGTTGGTCGCCAAGATCAATAGCCTTGAGCCAGACTTCGAAGCACTGAGCGACGACGAGATCAAGGCAAAGACCGAGGAATTGGCCACGCGGGCGATGAAGGGTGAAAGTTTGGATGATCTCCTGCCCGAAGCTTTCGCAAACTGCCGAGAAGCAGCTAAGCGTGCGTTGGGCCTGCGTGCATTCGATGTTCAGCTTATGGGCGGGATTTTCCTCCATCAGGGCAATATATCGGAGATGAAAACAGGCGAGGGCAAGACGCTGGTGGCGACTTTTCCCGCCTATCTCAACGCACTTACGGGCAAAGGCGTGCATATCGTCACCGTGAACGATTATCTCGCCAAACGGGATGCGGATTGGATGGGTAAGGTCTATGGAGCTCTCGGTCTTTCGACTGGTGTGGTCTATCCCCAACAGCCCGCCGGTGAGAAAAAAGAGGCTTATGCCGCCGATGTGACCTATGCCACAAACAACGAGTTGGGTTTTGATTATCTGCGCGACAATATGAAATCCACCCTCGAAGAGATGTCGCAAAGGGGGCACAATTTCGCAATCGTGGACGAAGTGGATAGCATTCTGATTGATGAAGCACGGACGCCCCTCATCATTTCTGGTCCTGCTGAAGATCGCACTGATCTTTACAAATCAATCGATATAGTCATCCCCGAGCTTTCAGACGAGCATTTCACCATCGACGAGAAATCTCGAAATGTTACTTACACCGACGAGGGGAACGAGTTTCTTGAAGAGTTGCTTCACGAACGCGGTCTACTGCCGGAAGATCAGTCCCTTTACGACCCGGAAAGCACGACAATCGTTCACCATGTGAATCAGGGCTTGCGCGCGCACAAGCTGTTCCAGAAGGACAAGGATTACATCGTTCGCAACGGTGAGGTCATGCTCATCGACGAGTTCACCGGGCGGATGATGCCGGGTAGGCGCCTTTCCGATGGCCTGCACCAAGCTATCGAGGCCAAGGAAGGCTGCAAGATCGAACCCGAGAACGTGACCATGGCGCAGGTGACATTCCAGAACTATTTCCGTCTCTACAACAAGCTTTCGGGAATGACAGGCACAGCAGCGACCGAGGCCGAAGAATTTGCCGAAATTTATGGGTTGGGTGTGGTCGAAGTGCCCACGAACAAGCCGATTACGCGTGAAGACAAGGACGACGCCGTTTATCGTTCCGTGGAAGACAAATACGCGGCTATCATCGAGGCAATTGCCGAGGCCCACAAAAAGGGTCAGCCGATCCTGGTGGGGACAACTTCCATTGAGAAATCTGAGAAGCTGAGTGAACTTCTCACTGAAGCCGGCATAACGCACAACGTCCTCAACGCCCGACAGCACGAGAGCGAGGCACAGATCGTGGGTGACGCTGGTAAGCTTAATGCCGTGACGATCGCCACGAACATGGCTGGACGCGGCACCGACATCAAACTCGGTGGCAACGTAGAGATGAAGATCATGGAGGCTATTGCCGCTGATCCCGAAGCAGACCCCGAAAAGATTCGTGAGCAGCTTGAAACTGAGCATGATGCGGATGAACAAGCGGTAAAAGAGGCTGGAGGCCTGTTTGTCTTGGCCACCGAACGGCATGAAAGCCGCCGCATCGACAACCAGTTGCGGGGTCGCTCGGGACGTCAGGGAGATCCCGGTAAATCAGCCTTCTTTCTAAGCCTCGATGACGATCTGATGCGCATCTTTGGCTCGGAACGGCTTGAAAAGGTGTTGTCAGGTCTTGGCATGAAAGAAGGCGAGGCGATTATACATCCTTGGGTGAATAAGAGTCTTGAACGGGCCCAAGCCAAGGTCGAAGGCCGGAATTTCGATATCCGCAAACAACTCCTGAAGTTCGATGACGTGATGAACGAGCAGCGGAAGGTTATCTTCAAGCAGAGACTCGACATCATGCAGGCCGAAGACCTTTCGAATATCGTTCAGGACATGCGCAACGAAGTGGTCGACGACTTGGTCGATCAGCACATGCCGCAGAAAACTTATGCTGATCAGTGGGACACCGAAGGGCTGCATGAAGCTCTCAAGGAAAGCCTGAACATGGATCTTCCTGTCATTGCATGGGCCGACGAAGAGGGCGTGGATGATGAACAAATCGCAGAACGCATTGAGTCCGCCGCCGATGATATGATGGCTCAGAAAGCTGTGAAATTCGGGCCGGAGACCATGCGCATGGTCGAAAAGCAAATACTCCTGAGCACGATCGATACCAAATGGCGCGAGCATCTGGTCACACTTGAGCATCTGCGCAGTGTCGTTGCCTTTCGTGGTTATGCGCAACGTGATCCCTTGAACGAATACAAGACCGAAGCGTTCACACTCTTCGAATCTATGCTCGACAGCCTTCGTCAGGACGTGACACGCCAGCTTGCTATGGTACGGCCCATGTCCGACGAAGAGCAGAAAACCATGATGGATCAGATGTTGGCGCAGCAGGCCGTGGCCGACGGCAAGAGCGATCCGGAAGAAGTCGTAACCGAGACCGGAAAGTCTGTCGAATTTGACGAAGGTGATCCGTCGACTTGGGGGGATCCGGGGCGGAACGACCCATGCCCGTGTGGCTCCGGCAAGAAGTTCAAACACTGTCACGGCAGGCTTTGACCAAGTAGCCAAAGCCCTAGAACGATCTTATCAGCGCCATATGTGCGCCCAAGTCTGAAGGCACAAATCTTCCATTCCGAAGGCGGATTGGGAGATTTGGTATGTCCAAGATCAAGTATGCATCACTGGCCTGTGGCACCTTGGCGGTGGCCATTACCGCTGCGCATTTCATGCAAAGTGACAACGCGCCCCGGCAATCAATGATGCCCGCACAGACGCAAACTGACGCGACGAAGGTGAAGGCTGCGGACCAAGCCGAGAATGCCACCAATAGCCTTCAGATTAAGGATGTCACGCTGACGTCGGCGCTTCCGTCAATGCCGGAGGCGTTTGATAGCCCGCTGGCCGCGTTGCCAGCAGCGGCGCCCGCGCCGGAAATTGCGGAGCAGGCTCCGTTGCCGGATTTGCCGCAGGAGGAAAGCGTTCCAAGCTTGAATTGCGAATATATTCTGACCGCGAAGGCCGAAGTGCGCGCTATGGTGCGTCTAACACTTAACGCCCGTTGTCTTGAAAACGAACGCTTCACATTGCACCACAATGGCATGATGTTCACAGGCGTTACTGATGCCGAAGGCCAAAGTGAAATGCTTGTTCCGGCGCTTTCAACCGAGCCGGTTTTCATCGCTGCGTTCCTGAACGGAGAAGGCGCGGTGGCAAACGCCAAAGTGCCTGCGTTCACGGAATATGACAGGAGAGTTGTGCAGTGGAAGGGTCCAAGTGGGCTTCAGTTGCATGCACTGGAAGCGGGGGCGGAATATGGTGATCCAGGTCACATCTGGGCCGGTGCCGACCAAGATAAAGCGGCGTCTGATGGATTTCTGGTTCGGTTGGGAAACCCTCAAGCCGCCGAGCCTCTGATGGCTGACGTCTATAGTTTCCCAAGCGGAGCCGCCTCGAGCGCAGATGTAGCAATGAGTGTTGAGGCGGAGGTTACGCGCGAAAACTGCGGACAGGATATTGAAGCGCAAACACTGGAGTTTTCGACCGGTGGCGAAATACGATCCCAGGATTTGACACTCTCAATTCCGGATTGCGATGCGGTTGGTGATTTTCTGGTGTTGAAAAACCTTCTCGATGACCTGAAGATCGCGGGCAACTGATCCGCACCGAATTCGGGGGCTTCCCATGAAAAGGCTTTGTGCGGCGATATTCGCCGCACTTTTAATTTTGGCCTCTGGGTTCCAGGCCCATGCGCAGGACGTCACCCTGACGTCCCGCGATGGCTCGGTTGAAATCAACGGTGACCTGTTAAGTTTCGATGGTGAATTCTATCGCGTAAATACAATTTATGGCGATCTGACGGTCGATGGGTCGGGGGTGCTCTGCGAAGGCCCAGGATGTCCAGATCTCACCAATTTTGTTGCGGAAATACGTTTGTCCGGGCCACCGGTTGTGGGGCGCGTGTTGATCCCTGCACTGCTTGAGGCGTTCGGTCAAAAGGAAGGCTATGAATTGGTGATCGTCGACGGCGATGAAGCTCGCCGTGTCACCTATTCTCTTCTCGACCGGGATACCGGAAAACCACGAGGCAGGTTGTTCTTTCACTTGACCAACGCGGACGAAGGCTTTGCCGATCTACTTGCCAACGAAACGGACATTGTCATGACTCTTCGCGAGGTGCGGAAAGCCGAGGCGCTCAGAGCCGAAGAGGCGGGCATAGGCGATCTAACAGATCGGAGACGAAGCCGGGTTTTGGCACTTGATGCACTGGTGCCACTCGTCACGAACGACAACCCCGTTCAAAGCATTACCACGGCGCGCCTAGCTAAGGTTCTGTCTGGAAAAATAGTTAACTGGCAGGAGCTTGGCGGCCCTGACGCGCCGATAGCGGTACATCTTCTTGCGCCTGGATCAGGGCTGGGACAGGCAACGGAAGACCGCATGTTGATCGGTGAGGAAACATCGTTTTCAGAAAATGCGACCCGGCACCGCGATTCTCGTGCCTTGGTCTCTGCCGTTACGCGTGACCCATTCGCTATCGGTGTTGGCAGCAGGTCGGACGCGGGATTGCTTCGCGAAGTTGCGCTAACTGGCGCATGTGGATTCGAGATGCTGGCAACACGCCGAAGCGTCAAGACCGAGGATTACCCCCTTACGGCGCCCATATTTTTGTATAGTCCCGCACGGCGTTTTCCGAGGCTGATACGTGAATTTCTTGCTTTCTTGAATACCCCCTCCGCCCAGCTTGTCATCCGTCGTGCAGGATTTGTTGATCAGCTTCCCGAAGAGATCCCTGTCGATTCACAAGGCGACCGCTTTGCCAACGCGGTGTTGCGAGCAGGCGACGAAGTGAGCCTTGAAGACTTGCAAAAGATGGTATCGTCGCTGACACCGCTCAAGCGGCTCACGACCACCTTTCGGTTCGAAGCGGGCTCTGCGCGGCTTGACGCTCAATCAAGGTCTAATGTCACACAGCTGGCTCAGGCGCTGGAGCGCGGTCTCTATGACACCCGGCGTTTGGTGTTCGTGGGGTTCAGTGACGGCGACGGCCTGGCCAATGTCAATCGCCGTATCGCGAAGCGTCGGGCCGCTGCGGTACAGTCGGCCGTGACCGAGGCCGCGGAAACAGCCAACCTCGAGCGTTTAAAGATTGAAACTCTGGCTTTTGGAGAAGCAATGCCCATGGCTTGCGATGATAGCGAGTGGGGGAGGCAGGCCAATCGACGTGTCGAAGTATGGGTCCGCTAAAGGCGTGTCAGCGGCGCCTAAATATAGCCGTCTGCCCGAAAGCTTAGGTTGCAGGTCTGCCCGACGATTACGTGATCGTGAAGCCTTATGCCCATGGTTCCTGCCGCCGCCTCTACCCTCTGGGTCATCGTGATATCGCTTTCTGACGGTGTCGGATCGCCGGAGGGGTGATTGTGAACCAGAATCAAGGCCGAGGCATTCAATTCGAGTGCGCGCTTGACCACTTCCCGCGGATAGACCGGAACATGGTCCACAGTCCCGCGTGCCTGTTCCTCGTCGGCGATAAGGACGTTTTTCGTATCTAGAAAAAAAACCCGGAACTGTTCGGTTTCGCGATGTGCCATCGCAGTTCTGCAATAGTCAAGCAATGTCGACCAACTGCTTATCACCTGCCGGCGCATCACTCGCGCACGCGCGAGCCTATGAGCAGCGGCTTCGACAATCTTGAGTTCGGCCACGACCGCACTGCCAACGCCGTCTATTGAGATCAGGCGTTCCGGTGCTGCGGAGACAACCCCATTGAAATCTCCAAACTGATCCAGAAGCTGGCGCGCCAACGGTTTTACATCCCGGCGGGGGATGGCACGGAACAACACAAGCTCCAGCATCTCATAATCGGGGAGGGCGTTTGCGCCGCCGGCAAGAAATCGTTCGCGCAGACGCTTGCGGTGGTCGCGGATATAAGAGGGTTGCCCCCTGTCTGCCGGTGCGGCCCGAGAGATCGCTTTATCCGGTTCGAATAGTGGCAAGGCTGGATCTGAGAAACCGACGGGGCGCGACATGTCTCAAAAATGAGGCATAGATGGTTAACACCGCGTTAAACTCCGGCCAACGCGCCATTGATCCGCAGGCCCGTATTGTCGCATACCAAGGGCGAACCAGCCGAGGATATCGAAATATGGATCTTAGACCGATTACTGATGGCTTTGCCGTTGCACCGCAAATTCTGCCTGAAGATGTGATCGCAATTCGTGACGCCGGATATCACAGTATCATCTGCAACCGACCCGATGGCGAAGAGTACGGTCAGTGCAGCCACAGCGAAATCGAGACAGCCGCCCGGGAAATCGGACTAGAGTTCAAGATGCTACCAATTCAGTCCGGAATTGTTACGGAAAACGCCGCTGCTGAATTTCAAGATGCTTTGCAGACCTTACCCGGCCCGATCCTTGCGTATTGTCGTAGTGGGACACGCTGCACGATGCTGTGGAGTATTGTAAAATTCGGAGAGTTGCCACCGGAGGTCATTTTGCAGAAAACCGCAGAGGCGGGTTACGACATGTCGGGTCTTGTCGCTCAACTCCAAGAGATGCAGAACCAATGACAGTGAGCTGGGTCGCTATTGGTCGATATGGGGACACGTGGTTGGCTTGCCTCATGGACGGTGCTGTTCTTGTGGAAGAGACATTTGAATCCACGAGGGAAGAGGCGCTTTTTGGTAAGAAGGTCCGGCCCGAACGTGTGATCGAAATTGGAGGCGATGACGCGGTTGCGCCGATTGCACTCTTGCCCGAAGCAGGTAAGATTTCAGAGGTTGTACAGGCGCGGCCAGCGGATCGATTGGCCGGATGGACTCGTATTGAGATCGCTGGATTTCTTGATACGCGGCCAAATTGGGATGGTGTCATTTGTCGTGTGACCCGTGATAACACATACTGGATTCACGTTAGCGCCAACGAGATCGTCAGTTTTCAAGGATTTGCCACCGGCCGAATAATCGTCGCCTTGGGGGGCGCCGAGACTGCAAACATCGACGCTATGGACGATGCTATATCACGGCCCGAAACGCTTGCGTTGCTTCTGCGACGAGCCGAGCTGGCTGAGAAACCGGATGCCGTAACCGGCGCACTCTTGGGCGCGGAATTGGCTGCCACAAAGCCTTACTGGCTCGGTCAGGCCGTAGGGCTGATCGGATCGGAGTGGCCTTATGTCGCTGCGCTGGATCGAATGGCAGTGCCGAGCGAGCAAGAAGCGCCCGAGGACATGCGCGCGCGTGGTCTGGCTGTGGTCGCCCGGCGATTTGGGTTTGCAAAGCTTGACCCATAAGGCTTCTGAGGGCCACTTGAAGCAGACGACCAGCACATTGTGGTCGCCTGCTTTAGGTTAGTTTGCTGCGCCCATGAGCCCTACTGGCTGACCCACGACCACAAAGGTGAGTTGATCCGGTTTGAGGTATTCACTCGCGGCACGGTTGACATCCTCGAGCGTGACAGCGTTCACCCTATCGTTTCGGGTCGCAATATAATCCACAGGCAAGCCTTCCATCTGCATACCGACGGCGATATTGGCAATCGGGCCGTTTCCGTCAAACCGAAGAGGGTAGGCACCGGTGAGATAAGTTTTGGCGTCTTCCAATTCTTCTTCGGTAACCCCGTCGTTGCGAATTTTTTCCCATTGATCACGGATCACCTTGATGGCCTCGGCTACGCGGTCGTTTGCAGAGGAAACTGAGCCTGCCCAGAGGTCGGCGCTGTCTTTGTTGACCAGATATGTATAGACGCCGTATGTCAGACCGCGTTTTTCTCGCACTTCCTGCATGAGACGGCTTTCGAAGCCACCGCCTCCGAGAATGTGGTTGAGAAGATAAACCGCAAAGAAATCGGGGTGATCACGATCAATGCCGGGTTGCGCGAATACTGCGACAGATTGCGGCGTTTCGAATGGAATGACCTTTGTCTCGCCTGTTAAGGTCACCTCAGCGCGTGGGGGCAATGGCGCGCCGGTTTCCGGCAAACCACCAAGCAAGTCATCGAGTAGCGTTCCCAACTCTTCCTTGGTAATGTCTCCCGCCGCGCTGACATAAAGTCTGTCGCGCGCCATGGTCGCGCGATGAGCGGCAACAACGTCCTCTCGTGTGAGCGAGGAAACAGACGAGAGCGTGCCGTTGCGCGATGTGGCATAGGGATGGTCATCGTAAATGAGCTTGTCGAGCGCATTAGAAGCAATACTGCGGGGCTCCTTCTTATCTGATCGAATGATCGACAGAATTTGCGCGCGGACCCGGTCTATGGCGTCTTGATCAAAGCGCGGGTTGATCAGGCTCTCTCGTAGGTGCGCTATGGCTTCATCACGATTTTCGCTAAGAAACTTGGCCGAGACGGTCAGCACATCATCATACACGTCATACTCGAATGACGCTGCAAGCTCTTCGGTGCGCTTTGCGAACTCGCGGGCGTTCATATCGCCCGCACCTTCCTCAAGCGTCGCGGTCATCAAGGTCACGGCCCCGCGGTTTTCCGGTTCATCCAAGGCCGCGCCACCCCGAAACCTAAGCTCCAGAGCAACAAAAGGGATCGAGTGCTCTTCGACCAGCCAAGCTTCTATTCCGCTGGAAGTTGTGAACTCAGTGATATCCACCTCTGCGGTTGCCGGAGCAGCAATCACAAGTGAGAACAGGAACAAAACGAATGCACGCATCATTGTGACACCTCCGAAGCTGTCAGCCAGCCGGTGACGGAGTTTCTGGCTTGGAAAACATCACGGGCCGCGCTCATGATCTCGTCCGCTGTGACCGCGTCAATTATATCTGGCCACGCCTGTATGTCCTCGACCGAAAGCCCAACCGCAAGGGCGCGTCCATAGCGGTTTGCCAAGGCTTGAACGTCATCGCTGGCATAGATGCGCGCGGCGCGCAGTTGCATCTTCAACCGTGCGAGCTGATCCTCGTTCACCCCTTCGTCAAGAAACTCTGCAATCGCCTTGTCTAGCGCCGCTTCGGCCTCGACAAGAGACATGCCCTCGACGGGCACGACGGCAAGGCTGAACGTTGAATCATCAAGGGCCGTACCACTATACCAAGCCGAGCTTTGAACCGCGATTTGCTCCTCAAACTGAAGCTTCTGAGTTAAAACCGATGTAATACCACCCCCCAAAATTTCACTCAGAAGTGTAAGAGCTGCGGCTTTTTCCTGATCGTTGGAATCACGTTCGGGCGCAAGATATGTGCGAGAGACATAAGGCTGAGCAACGCGCGCATCTTTCATCTCCATGCGTCGTTCCGCCAACTGCGGTGGTTCTTGCGGACGGTCTCGCGGGGGCAGGTCCTTGTTTGCGGGAATGGGAGCGTAGTGCTTTTCAGCAAGAGCGCGAACGCCCTCGGGCGTTACATCCCCGGCCACAACGAGGATCGCGTTGTTTGGCGCATAATGCGTTGAATAAAAGTCCAAAGCATCGTCAAGATCAAGCGCTTCCATTTCATGCCGCCACCCGATGACGGGGATACCGTATCGGTGATTAAGATACTGTGCTGCACGGCGCTGTTCTCGAAAGAGTGCGCCAGGGCTGTTCTCAACCCTCTGATTGCGCTCTTCGATGATCACATCCCGCTCGGTTGAGATATCTTCTTGTGAAAGCTGCAGATTGACCATCCTGTCGGCTTCCATCTCCATCATCAAGTCAAGACGGTCGGCGGCAACACGCTGAAAATAGGCGGTATAGTCATAGCTCGTGAAGGCGTTATCTGACCCGCCGTTGCGTGCGACCGTCGCAGAAAGCTCTCCCGGCTCAAGGTTTTTTGTGCCTTTGAAAAGGAGATGTTCAAGGAAATGGGCCACGCCAGAAGCGCCGGGGACTTCGTCGGCGGAACCGGCCTTGTACCAAACCATATGAACGACCACAGGAGCGCGGTGATCTTCGATGACCACCACCTCCATGCCGTTGTCCAATGTAAAGTCGGTGACCCCTTCCGCGGCTTGGGCGGGCAGGGCAGAGATCAGACAGGTCGCAACTATCGCAATCAAAGCGCGCATCGGTCCTCCAAAAGCAGGTGTTTCATCAGCGGATAGATACGCTCTTTCGACCCGCATTCAACCGCACTGACGAGGACGTGAGCAAGAACCAACTCGCGCTTATCATTCAGGCGGTGGTGCAGAGGGGGTGGCTATGCCTCGCCGCTGCAACCTTTGGCGCTCGGCATCGGCATCAAGCCATTGGCGCTTGTAGGCCGTTGTATAATCGTCCACCGGGCCGATACGCAGGATATTGACCCGCCCGTGCTTGCGACGCACTTCCCTGTCTTCTCTTGCAAGAGTTTGGCGAATGCCGGGTGTGACGCCTTTCCGGCGCACATGATTTATGAGACCTGTCTCATTGGCGGAAACCCCGCGACTAAGGACAGCAGCGTTACCACCCAATGCCTCTATGCCTTCTGCTTCGGGGTTCTGATCGACAAGGTTTACGCCGCCCGGATTAGGGGCCGGCAAATTATTGTAGCTGTCGGGTGATTGCAGGGGCTGCGTTGGCAGAATAGTGAATTCATCCGGTCCTTCGCCTGAATTCTGAAAGCGCGTCAGCTTCACATCCCCATTGCGGTTTCCACACGCCGTAAGTGTGACCGCGACCGCCGTAAGCATGATAAAGATGTTAGCCTTGCGCATCATGTGCCTCCACAGGATTTGCCCGGAGTTCTAACGCATCGTGTGACCGGCGTCACGCGGGCTTTTCGGTATTGCTGAAAATCACCACACCTAGGGCACCGGCGAATACCGCAATATCTGCGACGTTGAACGCATAAGGGTTATCAAGACCGCAGCAAGACATGTTGAGAAAGTCTGCAACCGCGCCATAAACAATGCGATCTACGACATTTCCCAAGGCGCCACCAACCAAAAGCCCGGCGGCAATTTTTTGCCACCGGCCAGCGGGGTCCGCGCGGACCCACCATAGAACAGACGCCGAAATGACAATCGCAACGAGGATCAATACCCATCTTGTCAAATCCGAGTCGCCGGACAAGAGGCCAAAATTGATCCCATAGTTCCACGCCATGCGAAAGTTGATGAATGGCGACCAAACATCAATGGCGCCAACCTCGCGAAGGTTCATCGCATGAACGACGATGTATTTGGTCAATTGGTCCAAAGCGAAGGTGATCAGACCGGCCCAGAATACCAGACGCATCGAATACCTCCTCAATGCCTGAAATGGCGCATGCCGGTCAGGACAACAGCCAGCCCCGCCTCATCTGCGGCGGCAATCACATCGTCATCGCGCATTGATCCACCGGGGTGGATGACCGCCGTCGCCCCGGCCTCCGCCGCAGTCAAAAGTCCATCGGCAAACGGAAAGAACGCGTCGGAGGCGACGACCGAACCGCGTGTAAGCGGTTCGGGCAGGCCAAGCGCCTCGGCCATATCGAGAGCTTTGCGCGCGGCAATCCGGCAACTGTCGATCCGGCTCATTTGGCCTGCGCCGACACCAACCGTTGCCCCGTCCTTTGCATAGACAATGGCATTTGATTTCACATGCTTGGCGACTTTCCAAGCAAACAGCATGTCACTCATTTCCTGTTTGGTCGGTGCCCGTTTGGTAACGACCTTCAGGTCATCTTCAGAGATCACGCCGTTGTCCTTGTCCTGCACCAGAAAACCCCCGG
>Ga0102925_1001181_pt1 | contig 14441 bp, 7 predicted proteins | sample SalPonR1_A_D1_MG_FD_78216 | JGI IMG/M metagenome (GOLD analysis project Ga0102925, IMG submission 78216) | Salt pond soil microbial communities from South San Francisco under conditions of wetland restoration - Salt Pond MetaG R1_A_D1_MG | ecosystem: Environmental > Aquatic > Marine > Intertidal...
GGGAGAAACAAGGCGGAACTATTCTCATGACCCGCAAGGGGAATAAACCAGCGCTAAACTTAACACGTAACCGTTACAAATAATGCGCCCTTTTCAGATTAAGTAAGTTGCTTTTTATTTTTTTCAGTAGTTAAATATTAAAAATAATTATTAACGGGTTGACAGTTTATGCAAGTTGTAAACTGTATCACGGGTAGACTATTTAAGTATTAATTATTCTTAGCAACTTGAATGTATGTTTTTCGAAAATCGTTTATCGGTATGATAGAAACAAATTTGTTTTCCAGTCCACTTTTTGCAGCTTTCAGCAGTATTTGTGTTTTACTAAAGCACAAATGCTCCGCTACGCTGCAAAGTAGAGCTTTAAGCGAAAATTAATTGCTCGTTTATTGATCCAGTTTATGAAATTCTAGAACTCTATCGTTAATAAGTTTGTTTTCATTTCTTGTCATCCGTATGACCTGATTGTTAGTGTTTCTCTCAAAATGATACCACCACGTTGACCCTTTATCAAAGAAACTGTCTTTACCCTTTGGAAAAACAGGTATTGGATTGTTAACATTATCTCTCATGGTTCTTTGCATAAATAATGTGTCGTTTTGAATAAAAGTATCAAACCAATATCGTTTTTCATCTAATTGATATTTTCCTACATAATCAACAAATTTTATGGAATCAAGTAATTCATGCGAAAGATATTTATTGACTATTACTTGTCTTTTCTTTAAATCATATTTGAAACCGCTACTTAAAAAGTAAAACTTTTCCTCACCGTTTGTAAGTGTATCTATTCTGTTAAAATAAGGTGACCAAAATGTGCCATCATATATTGTAACATACCGTTCACCTATGACTTCGAATTGGTTATGCTCCACTAAAATGGCTGTATTTTCATCAATTCCTAATCCCAAAATTTCAGGATCTCTTTCAAGAAGCTCGAACATATCGTATTGCCTGTTACGTGCTAGATGGTGTTGGTCAATTGCTATATTTGCGATGAATCCGAATCCTGTTTCCTGACCACCCATAATGTAATAACCTCCATCTTTTTCTCTACTGCCCCGGACTAGAAATGAACCTTGAATTGACGCTCCAGCAGAAGCACCACCAATAATCCCTCCACGTTCTAATAGCTTAAATAATTCATCATGCACCTTTGTATCTAAATAAACATCAGCACTTCTCCATTGTCTGCCGCCACTTAACCAAACAGCTGTAGCCTTTTTTAATGGTTCTACAAATGCGTCTGTGTTTGCAATATTACGGTCTTTAGTATGAATCACCTCTACATCATTGAATCCATAACTTTTAAATTCTTCCTTTAGAACTTTAAATGTTGTGTCATAGTTTAATGAACCGTCACCCCAGGATGTTGGTATAAAAACTAACCGTGCTGTGTCACCGCCTGCATATTGCCTAAATATTTTCCATATATCAGCATTCATCCCTTTACCTACTCCACCACCACAGATTAATAGTGCACCTTTATTAGGTCCTGTAGACTCATGTAAAAATCTTTCATTGAGTTGCGAAAAAATATTAGTTGAAAATCCAAGAACCAATAAGAATGTTGTTGCTATTTTTATTAAGGTTTTTTGTGGCATCAGGTTTTAATATTGGTTATGAATATTATTTATGTTTCTACGTCTCTGCTATTTAATATGTGAATATATTGTTTTTTCATTAAATAATTAAACAAGCCCAAGTTATTTTACAAACACTTTGTTAAGCCCGCGTTGTCTCAAACAAGCCCAAAGGCTTACCAAAAAGTTTGTAATTCTAGCCAATTTTGCCCTTTCAAAACAAATTTGTTAGCCCGCCCGCTTTTTGAAGCTTTCAGCTGCATTTGTGTTTTACTAAAGCACATTTGTTTCGCTTCGCTACACAAAAGAGCTTTATGTCTAAAGCCAGTGATAAAATATTGTACAAGCCAAAATTTACTTAATTTATTGATGCCTTAAGTTAATAGATAATTTCAGAAAACTATTTTAAAGCTTTTATATTTTATTGAATATTCTAAATTTGCTTTAACGAAAAATTACCTTAATCCTATCTTATGTTAATTAACTACATAAAAATTGCTTATCGGAATTTAATCAAAAATCCACTTTTTAGTTTTATAAATATTTTTGGACTTGCATTAGGAATAGCCATTTGTCTACTTATTCTTCAGTATGTGAAATTTGAATATAGTTATGATACTTTTCATAAAAACCATGAGGATATTGTAAGATTAAGCTACTCAAAAATTAAAGAAGGTAAACGTGCATTTAACTCTGCACTCACCCACACAGGTGTTCCATCAAGAATGAAAGAAGATTTTCCGGAAATTACTGATTACGTTCGAATTGTACCAAATAACACTGAATACTTAGTAAGTTACAATGATATTTACTTTATAGAGGATTGTTTTGTCTTTGCCGACTCCACACTATTCACTATTTTTTCGTTTGACTTGTTACAAGGAAATCCGCTTAATGTTTTATCTGAACCTTTATCAGTTGTTATCTCCGAATCTACTGCAAAGAAATTTTTTGGTGATGATGATCCAATTGGAAAATCTTTGAATATGGGGAGGAATGAATACTTTACTGTTACTGGTGTTTTTAAAGATATCCCTTTCAATTCGCATATAAAATTTGATTTCGTTTTGCCGTATTCGTACCTATATACCTTAATGGGATTTGAACAAGCTGAAAATGACTTTACTAACTATCGTAGTTATACTTATTTAAAGCTTATGCCTGGAACTGAACTGGATGCTCTAAGAAATAAGTTTCCTGCTTTTATAGATAAATATTTAGGTGGAGAAGAGTTAAGAGGATTTAATACAATTCCTGAGTTTGATATCCAGAAAATAGAAGAAATTCATTTAGGATCTCATAAAGACAACGACGTTGAAGCGAATGGAAATGAAAGTATTATTAATTTTTTCATGCTTATTGCAGTGATAATATTAATAATTGCATTAGTAAATTATACCAATTTATCTACATCTCGTTCAATAGAACGTGCTAAGGAAGTTGGAATGAGAAAAGTGATAGGTGGACATCGTCGACAATTGATTACTCAATTTTTAACTGAATCAGCATTAATAAATTTATTGGCTATAGTGTTAGCAGGATTAATTATTGTTTTAGTGCATCCTATATATTTTCAACTTACTGGTATTCCTCCATCAATGTCATTTTTGTACGATTTTGAATTTATTTTAGCAATAGTATTCATTTTTATTATTAGTACATTCTTGTCTGGTCTATATCCATCGTTTGTTCTTTCATCTTTTGCATCAATTTCTGTAATTAAAGGAAAATACAGCACAAGTAAATCGGGAGTCATTCTGAGGAAGATTTTGGTTATTGGACAATTTGCAGCTTTGTTAGCTATAATGATTGGTGCATTTACTATTTATAAGCAAATTGATTTTATGCAAAATCAGGATCTTAATGTGAATATTGATCAAACTCTTGTTTTAAAAGCTCCAATTGAAATAGACTCTACATATATTAGAAAGTTAGACGCTTTTAAGAGTGAGATTATTAAATATGATGCAATAGAAAGCATGACTTCATCAGCATTAATTCCTGGAAGCAAATGGCTTAGACAGGATTGGGTTAAACGATTTGGTGCAACGGATGATGAATTGCAGTTTTGTTATGTTAATCAAGTTGATTATGATTTTATTGATTCGTATGAACTAAAATTGTTGGCAGGAAGAAATTTCTCAAAAGACTATACAACGGATTGGGACGCTTTAATTATTAATGAAAGTGCCATGAATCGATTTGGTTTTGAGAATGCCGAAAAGGCAATACAAGGTAAAATGTATTCTGATTATATTGAAACTGGCAGACCAATTATTGGTGTTATTGCAGATTACCATCAGGAGTCATTAAAGAATGAAAACAAGCCCATGATTTTTAGATTAGCACCTTCGTTGAATTATTACTCCATAAAAATTAAAAATCAGAATATGGATGAATTGATTACATTTCTAGAACACAAATGGAAACTGTATTTTGGGAATGAGCCAATGGAATATTTCTTTCTCAAAGATTTTTTTAATCAACAATATAAAGAAGATAGACAGTTTGGAAAACTATTTAATATTTCGTCGATGTTTGCTTTTATAATTTCATATCTTGGATTAGTAGGATTGACATTATACACAGTATTACAAAGAAAAAAGGAAATTGGTATTCGAAAAGTAATGGGTGCAACCACTAAGTCAATATTTGTAATTTTCTCTACTGACTTTATAAAATCAGTATTGATTTCCATTGTCATAGCTCTTCCTGTTAGTTATTATTTAATAAATAACTGGTTACAAAATTATGCTTATCGAATTAGCTTGCACTGGTGGTTTTTTGCATTACCTGCATTAATTATGGTCATTTTTGCTTTATTGGTTATTAATCTTCAAATATTAAAAACTGCAAGGACAAATCCATCAATTATTTTACGCTATGAATAATATAATAGTAGAATACCAAATCCGCATGAGTTAAATTCCAATTTCATATTAAAACATTATTCAGCCTATTTACAAACACTTTGGTAAGACAAGCTTACCAAAAAGTTTGTAATCTAACCCAATATTTCCTTCTCTTAAAAAATGTTTTTAGTATTTCATAGTTTAATATTCTAGGAACTTGATAGGCTTGGTCTTTTCTCGCCCAATTTATAACAACACATCAGCCTAAATGCGGGGATTTATTCCCTTTGGTCGTGAGAACGTTGCGCTTAGTTGGTGGTTTGCTGACTAAATGTTATCTTCGGTTAGGTTTTCAACGGGGGACTGACAAGTAGGGCGGGGGGAACTTTTCTCATGAGCCGAATGGCGAATAAACCCGCCCCCTTCAAATGCCAAGAACGTTGTGTGTAAGTGTAAGAAACCAAACGCCAAAATTAATAATCAAAAAAACGGATAAAATGAAAACTAAATCGACATTCAAAAGCCTCTTAACCATGTCACTAATTGCTCTAACCTTATTACCTTTAAGTTCTGAAGTAATTGCACAAGAACAGAGTTCATCAGACTTGAAAGACTTTAAAATCACAATTGAAAGGACTGATAACGGACTTAAAATGCACAGTTCTGAAGGAAGTTCTTGGGTTGATTTAAGTTTTAGTCTTGCTAATGACAAACCACAGGCAATAGACGAATATGGAATGACACAGTTAGACAAGGTATCATCTAATAAAGATTCTAATCTTGCGGATTACTTATTCACCATTACCAAAACAAAAGACGGAATATCCTTAACAGGTATTGAAGGAACTGCATGGAAAGAATTAAGTTTCACACTCTCTAAAAATAAAAAACAAATGATTGACCAATCCGGAATGACTGAGTAAATATAAAACACCTACACACAACAACTAAGGATTCGGATGGTGGGCAGCACCACCTCTGAATTCCGTGTTAACGAGACCGGTATTATGGGTAAATGATATAATTTTAAAGTGTGATTAAAATACTTTTATACTCCATCATAATTGATAAAGCTTTACCTTTTTTAAAACATAATTTATAAACGGTATGTTTAATAGATCGATGCGGGAGTCTTTCTTTGTGTTTTTTTAGTTTTGCAAGTAATCTAACACCTGCTCTTCATCCAGTTCTTCCGGACTACAGTTAAATGTAATACCATTTTGGCCAGGCATCGGGTGTAATTTGATAAAGTGCTCTTGCTTTTACCAGAAACTTCAATGTGCCGCTTGAGTTTTAAACAGAGTTCATTAAATTTAGGAAGTGAAAAACAAGCGCGTTCAATTAAAGTGATGCTTTTTTTCATAACTAATAATTATTGATGAATAAACCTAAAGATACAAAGATTTTTTCTTTAGCTACCTTTAGGTTTTGTTCAACTAAACATATTAAACTCTTTGTTTTTACGTTAACTTTAGTAATCAACTTAATATGTTGATTATATATCAAATAAACCTAAACACTAAAATAAGTAAATATTATGATCAGGGTAGAATCATTGGTTTTAATACTATTGTCACTAATAGTATTTAATAGTGAATCAAAAGCACAGAGAAGAAATTATTTCAATAAAGTTGATAAGGTTATGTGTCAAATACCAGATTCTTTGACATATTCCTCACAAGATATTGCAAATTATATAAATTTAAACTTTGACTCCCAAAATGAAAAAGCAAGAGCAATATTTTGGTGGATTGCTGAAAATATTCAATATGATTTAGATAAAATGTATGCTCTAAATATGCACAATTTGGATTTAAGATCTGATGAAACTCTTAAATCCAGAAAAGGAAATTGCATTAATTATGCAAATCTGTATTCAGATATGGCTAATAAGGTAGGTGTGAAAACATATGTTATAACAGGATATACAAGAAGAAAGAAACTAGTAAATCAAGATCCACATTCATGGTGCGCATCCAAGATTGATTCATCATGGTATATGATTGATCCTACATGGGGGGCAGGGTACACTCAGAATTCTCGATACATACAAAAAATGGATAATAACTTTTTTAAGGTGAAACCTCAGGGCTTTATAAAAACACATATCCCGTTTGATCCTCTTTGGCAATTCTTATATTATCCAGTTACAAAACAGGACTTTCATAGTGGAATGTCAATGTCAGAAAATGAAAATTATTATTTTAATTTTATTGACTCTATTAGAAAATATGAAAAGCAGACAGATATTGAACGACTGTTGTCAAGTAGCATTAGAATTGAGTCCAATGGAATTAGTTGTTATTTAGATTATGACTATCTTTATGATTTAAGATTCAATATTGATGTAAATTCCAGAGTACTCGATGAAGAAATGTACAAAGTTGCTGTCAATTATTACAAAGATGGTGTTCATATGTTAAATGAATATATTAGCTATGCAAATAAATATTACTTCCCATATAAAAGTGATTCTGAAATAAAGCAGATGCTTAAAGATATTAATATTGTATTTAATTTAGCCCTCGCACAGTTACAAAAAGATAATTATTTAACATCAACGATGGAAAATGAGATACATCAGTTGAAAAGATCAATAAACCAAGCATTAGTTGAATTGAAGAAGCAAGAAAATAGCTTAGTAAAATATCTTGAAATTGCAAAAAAATATCGAGAAAACTTGTCCAATTCTAATGAGAAGTAATTTTATCAAGTTAGTCGTTATGTGCTACTGAGAGAAGTATTTGTTCATAGCCTTGTTGGCGGTTTGCTGACAAAAGGATGTCCAAAAAGGATGTTGTTCAGGTTTTCAGCAACTTTTGCCAACGCCGAATGCTAATGGAAAGGTTTATTGTATTTTTAGAGTATTGAATTTCAAATTAACAGGAGATAAATTAACTTGATTTGCGCCAAATACAACTGGCGTACCATATAAAAAAGACAAAGGAATTGAAATCATAAAGCAACTATTTGATATAGGAAATTTATTTGATCAAGCAACTGATTTAGAGTTAACCCGAAAAACCTATCTCGAAATCGCAGAGACCGAAATAAAATGTAGAGACCTGAAAAATACTACATTCGAAAATGTTCTGGATGATACACATAATACAAGGATGGTTATTTCTTTAAAGGGTAAGCTGGAAAATTAGCCTTATGAATATCCAACAATACATTGAAAAACCTTATATACATTATAAAACAGGAACTGCAACTGAACATAGGTATCGTGGAGATTTGCAAGATTTAATAAAATCAATCGTAACAGGTGTTGAGATGACCAACCAACCTTCAAAAGTAACAGATTACTGAAACCCTGGTTATCTATTTAGATACACTTTTTGACTAGAATCACTGGCACAAAAAGAACTGTGGTATCCAATCGTTCGGAAAACATAAAAACATAGATTGTCTTTCGTTGAAGGTTTTAACAGTCTGCTTCGCTTCTGTTATACGAACAGAAAAAACTTGTTCATATCTCGATTCCGGGAATCCTCATCGAAATTTTGAAATGGATGTTGCCGGGGCTCATTTGTCTGGGCCATAACAATTTTCCATATTTTCATAAAAAAAAAGAAAATTTATCTATCTTTAAAACTAAATTTTTGCAAACCCATCATGCATAGGACACAACATTAAAAGATTATTTTATGAATAAATTATTTCTGTTACCTATTGGAACACTATTTTTCTTTTGGAGCACGATAGGGGCTCAATCACAAACAGTAGAAGATGATTTTGAAGGAAATGGAACCATTACCTCCTGGTATGGAGATAATTGTAATATCAACACCAGCTTAACCAATCCGTATTCGCAAGGCATCAATACTTCGGCTACTGTGATGGAATACCATGATGTGGGAGGTCAGTATGCAAACGTTCGCTTTGACGTAAGCCAAAACTATGATTTATCTTCCGGTTCTGTTTTTAGTATAAAGATATATGTTCCAGGCTCAGGATTAACTGGAAGTCAAACCAACCAGGTGTCTTTAAAACTGCAAGACGGCACATTGACGGAACCATGGTTAACACAATGTGAAATAATAAAGCCCATTGTATTGGATCAATGGCAAAGTGTGAGTTTCGATTTTTCAAATGATGGATATATCAATCTGGACCCAAATTCACTACCCCCAACGCAAAGGTCTGATTTTAACAGGGTACTGATACAGGTAAACGGCGAAAATAATTATGACCAGGTGCTGGCTTATATTGATGACGTTTCTTACAATGCTTCACAGCCTGAGGAGGATCCTGAATATGATTTGCTGGTGTGGTCGGATGAATTTGATACAGATGGAGCCATAGACGATACCAAATGGCATCAGGAAACGCTACTTCCCACAGCAACAGGATGGCACAATGGTGAGATACAACACTACACTGACCGGACCGATAATGCAAATGTTAGCAACGGAAAGCTACACATCATTGGTAAAAAAGAAACATACACCGACCAGGGTGTTACAAAAGAGTATACCTCAGCCAGGCTGAATTCCAAATTTGCATTTAAATATGGAAAAGTAGAGGTACGTGCAAAATTACCCGCTGGCGTTGGTACATGGCCTGCCATATGGATGTTGGGCAAAAACCTGGAGAGTGATGGTACCTGGTGGGATCAACAGGGATATGGTACCACCCCCTGGCCGGACTGTGGTGAGATAGATATTATGGAACATTGGGGCGCCAATCAAAATTACGTACAAAGCGCCACCCATACTCTCTCAAGCTATGGAGGTACAATTAACAAGGGAGGACAAACAATATCTACTGCCACAACTGAATTTCATACCTATACGCTCAGGTGGTATCCTGAGAAACTTGTGTTCAGTGTGGACGGTGTTACGCATTATACCTATCAACCGAATGAATTCAATAGTGACACATGGCCTTTTAATGCAGAACAGTACTTACTCCTCAATTTTGCGTTTCTGCCGGAAATTGACGCTGGTTTTGTAGCAGATACCATGGAAATTGACTATGTACGGGTTTATCAAAGCAATCCTACTGAACCTTCAGAGGATCAAATTTCTCCCTACACAAGCGATGAAAATACCATTTTGCTAATGCATTTTGATGGTGACCTGACCAATGCTTCTCCGCTGAGCGAGGATGGTACTGCCATTGGAAGTGGGTTGTCATATAGTAGCAATGCTCCTGAAAATTTTAATCAATGCATCCGGTTGGATGGCTCCTCTTATCTCACGGTGCCTCATCATTCAAACCTAAATTTAAACGGAGATTGGGCCATTGAAGCATGGATTAATATCACGGCATTCAACTCATCAACTCAGTCTTTGATTGTGCAAAAACCCGGGGATACGGATAGCTACTTCTCCAACTATGCACTGGAATTAAATCCATGGATGGATAATATTCTGCATGGACTCTATTTTATTAACGAAGAAGCCCGCGTTGATGTAAGAGACATGTCGCCTGAATTAAATAAATGGTATCATGTAGCATTTATAAGGAATGTCTCCAATTCGGAAATTTTGATCAATATCCACGATTCAACAGGAACGCTTATTTCTTCGACTTCGCAAAACGATCCGGGTACAGGCGTGTTGTTAAATACGCAGGATCTTAGAATCGGGGAGGCGTTTGAGGGTTCTATTGATGAACTGAGAATTAGTAACGTAGTCAGGTCTTTCCCGCAGGTAATCGAGGAACCTTTCCCCACAGCTCTGGATCAGGAACGCATTGAAAATAAGGTGAAAGCCCTTAATCTGCATAGAAAAAAAGATAATCCTTCCGAATATCAATTAAATATTGCTGTATTATCCGCAGCAGAATATGAGTTGCAAAAGCCAGCGGATGCTCTGCCTTTCGATTGCGGTTATGTCAATGATCAAGGGAAAGTTTATGTGAGTGAACCAACTACTGCCGAGCAGTTGGAGGTATTTACGGATATTGATCTGGCAGCAATTTACTACATGTGTCAATCTTTTCTTCAGCATTATTACCTGACTACCGAAATGCCCCTTTGGTTTAAAACCGGCTTTGCGGCTTATGAGTCGGATATGCGCATGGATGATGCAGTGGTCAAAACCGCCTACAATAACTACAATGGAACGCTTACCTCTTTTGATGCCTTAAATGATCCCACCACGTTTGAGGAAAATAATGGGTTGGCTGTTTCATATTTGTTTGGTGAATTTATGGGGGTGTACACCCCCTGGAAATACTATTTATTTAGCGAAGTAAATGCAACCACTGTTACTCCGGCTTCGTGGTGGGATAATGTAGAGTCCATAGATAAGCTTTTCTCAATTTGGTCTCGCTATTTTAACGTAAGAATTCTTGAAACCAATGAACAAAACAGGATAAAACTGGGAAATGAAACCGAACATTTTAAATATTATTATCGAGAAGCAGATGATTTTTGGGCTGCCTCCTTTCCCACATTGCTGGAAGATGCGCTCAATGAATACATTGGGTTTTTTGGTTTTAATGTGTATGAAAAATTCAGTTACATTACCATGCCTGAATGCGATTATTTTGCAGCAATTAATGGATTAGATTGTATTAACCGATATACAGGAGGTACGGCATGGTCCTCAGGCCTTTCAACTACAACTCCGAGTAATTCGAATGATATTTACATGTTTGAACATCTTATCAGACACGAACTAGCGCATTTGGTGCAAACCCATTTACCCGTAGGTAATATGACAGCCTGGCTGAATGAAGGCTTTGCCGAATTTTTATCACGAACACCCGATACGCAGGCAGAAAAGGAGGCATTAAAAAACCAAACCCAAAATGCGCTCGATAATGGCATCAATTATTTTGGTCATTTACCTACTTTTGAAGATACCAAGGTTTATCCCGGGCAATCAAATGTAGACTATTATTTGCTGGGTCGGATCATGCTTAACTTTATTTATGAAAAAGGAGGTTATGCCGCAGTAAAAGATGTTATGCTCAATTATGAAACGGGTATCGCCAACCTGGGATTTTCTTCCCTGGATGATTTTATGAATGCCTATTATTATTATCTCGATATAGAATACCTGCAAAAAGAAGTACCCGATTATTTTACGGATTACGACCTGTTTATTGCAAAGCTTACCGAATTAACCAGTTCAGTAGATTATGCATCACAACTGGATGTTTTTTGGAATGATCTGCTTGCGACCGGAAATTTCCCTTTTACAATCGGAACAAGGGTTGCATTTCTTTACCGTGGAACAGCAAACACAGTAAGCTGGGCAGGAGATTTCAACGAATGGGATGCGAACGCCGATACGGGAACACAACTGGGGGTGAGCAATATCTGGTTGTTAGAAAAGGAATTTCCATCAGATGCACGGTCGGGATATAAAATAGTTAGAAACGGAAGTGAGTGGATAGCAGACGAGAATAATCCTTATCCGTTGTTGGCAGAATACGGAAACTCAGATCTAAGGATGCCTGATTATCAGATACCTCCGGAAACCATTGAACGACCATCGATTCCGAAAGGTACATTATCTGAAAATTTCCAGAAATACAGTACGAATCTGGGCTACACTTGCCAATACAAGGTGTATACTCCGGCTGGGTACAGTGAGTTATCCGATTTGCCGGTAATTTATGTTACGGATGGACAGGATTTTTCTGATCCCTCAAGAGGTAAAATGAAAATTATACTTGACAACCTCATTTATGACGGAACTATTGAGCCGGTTATAGCTGTCTTTCTGGATCCGCGCGATCCCAATAATTTAGGCCACAACCGGCGTTCTGATGAATACCGGAACAACATCAACTTTGTAGATTATGTAACCCAGGAACTTGTTCCCGATATTGATGCAGATTATAAAACAAATGCCACTGCAGGGGCAAGAGCCATCGCCGGTTTTTCGTACGGAGGATACAATGCTGCTTATTTTTGCGCCATGGCCCCGGAATACATTCAAAACACAGCTATATTGTCACCTATTATGCATCCCAATCCTCCCGAAAGTGGATACAGCATTAATGAAGACATGATGGCAGCGGATTTGGTTAACACGAAAATATACATGAGTTATGGAATATTTGACACCAGGGAGGTCGGTTACTTCAACCAGTTAAAAAATATCTTCGATCAAAAAGGAAAAGCCTTTGAATATGACATTGTAAATGAAGGCCACACCATGTCCAATTGGAGTGGAGTGATAGGAAATGCCCTTCAATATTTCTTTTCCAATGTTCAAAATTCGGCCCCGGTGATTTCCGAAATTCCGGACCAAACGGAGGCAGAAGGGAGTAGTTTTGCAACCATCTCATTGGATAGTTACGTGAGTGATGCTGATAATACAGATTCAGAAATAACGTGGTCATTCAGTGGAAATACAGATTTAACAGTTGCTATTGATGCAAGCAGGATTGCAGAGGTCACCACACCAAATTCAGAATGGAGCGGAAACGAAACAATTACATTTACAGCCTCCGATCCAAGTGATGCTAGTGCAAGTGTACAGGTAACATTCACGATGACTCCTGTGAATGATACCCCGGTAATGACTGATATACCCGATCAAACAATAGAAAAGGGTAATTCATTTACAGCCATTTCACTGGATAATTATGTGAGTGATCAGGACAATGCTTATTCTGAAATCACCTGGACTTATAGTGGAAATGATGAATTACAGGTAGCAATTGATGGAAACAGGGTTGCAACGGTTTCAATGCCACAGCAAGATTGGACGGGTAGTGAAACCATTACTTTTACAGCGACCGATCCTCAGGGAGAATATGGAAGCGATGCGGTAGTGTTTACTTCAAATGTAGGAACTGCCATAGTAGACCTCAATGATGACTTCAAGGTTGCTGTATATCCAAATCCGGCATCTGAAAAAGTCCATATTAAGGTTGCTGAGGAAATGGATTTTTACATTTTTACCATTTCGGGACAGAAGATATTAGAAAAGAAATTTTTTCAGAGTGGATGGATCGATGTTTCCGATTTCAGAAAAGGGATTTACATCGTATCTATAAAGTATAAAAATGGGATGATCAATAAAAAGTTAATCGTTGAATAAATAATTAATTTAAAAGTTCTGTTAAGTATAATCGCATAGAAAAAAAAGGGGTTGTCTAAAAAGTCATATTTTCCTTTATTTTGTAAAGAAAATATGGATTCCTTAACACAAGAAGCTTCCGTTGTAAAGAAATTTTAAAAATCTTGACAAGCATGGTGGCAAAGTGCACAATTTGTAACAACACATCAGCCGAAGTACGGGTTTTTTGGCGGTTTGATGACCGTCTGCCTGCATGCCTAACGGCACGTAAACAGGCAGGCAGGAGAATTATATTAGCAGTGGTTTTTACGGGAGACCAGTAGCCGCAGCGGTGGAGCTTTTCTCATGACCAAAGGGGAATAGACCCGCACGCCCCAAACGCTGGCACCGTTAGCATGCATTATTGACGATTTGGAAAGCTAAAATAATAGATAATGATCATAAAAAATTAAAATAGAAGCAAAAAAAAACTAAAACAATGAAAAGAAAAATAATTTTTAAGTGGTTATTAGCTCTTACACTTGTCAGCTTTTTTCCACAAGCCTATTCACAAGAAAGCAAAACATTAGCAAACATCACAAAGGTTATCGAAATATTTGAGCAGGGATATCTCGAAAGAGATACTGCCAAACTGAATGAATGGTGTAGTGCAATACTTTTTGATAATGTTGAAATTATTGGTACCTACTCTATGCATATTGATACCCGGGAGTGGTGCACCGGAATGGAAAAGGCAATTGAATTATTCCGCAACGACTGGTTAAACTGGGGTGATTTAACTATAAATTTGGATAATGCGCATATTAATTACGATGATAAACTGGCTTGGGTGAGCTTTGAAGCAACACTAACCAAGTCGCCGGAAAACTCCAATGGCAGAACAGTTGAAGAAAGTGCCGGAAATTTATTACAATCGGTGCATGCAATTTCTCCAAATGAAGATAGTATATCCAATAAATTTAAATTGTTAGAAACAGCATACCTGGCCAACCTTGTGCTCTATCAATACGAAC
>Ga0102925_1001182_pt1 | contig 14426 bp, 13 predicted proteins | sample SalPonR1_A_D1_MG_FD_78216 | JGI IMG/M metagenome (GOLD analysis project Ga0102925, IMG submission 78216) | Salt pond soil microbial communities from South San Francisco under conditions of wetland restoration - Salt Pond MetaG R1_A_D1_MG | ecosystem: Environmental > Aquatic > Marine > Intertidal...
CAGGGCCTGGGCGGCGAAGGCCTCGTTGGCCTCAACCAGGTCCAGGTCATCCAGGCTCCAGCCGGCCTTCTCGAGGCAGCGGCGGGTTGCCGGCGCCGGTCCGATGCCCATGATCGACGGGTCGACGCCGGCATTGCTGTAGGCCTTGATGCGGGCCAGCGGCTCCAGGCCCAGCGACTTGGCCTTCTCGGCGGAGCAGAGCATCACCACGGCGGCGCCATCATTGATGGAGGAGGCGTTGCCGGCGGTGACACTGCCATCTTTCTTGAAGGCAGGCTTCATGCCGCCAAGCTTCTCGGCGGTCACGTCGCGCGGGCCCTCATCGGTATCGAAGACCACCGGGTCACCCTTGCGCTGGGGGATTTCCACCGGAACGATCTGCCCCTTGAACCTGCCTTCCCTGATGGCGGCAGCGGCCTTCTGCTGGGAGCCGGCGGCGAACTCGTCCATCTCCTCGCGGGTGATGCCGTACTTTTCGGCCAGGTTCTCGGCGGTGATGCCCATGTGGTAGTTGTTGAAGGCGTCCCACAGGCCGTCGTGGACCATGGTGTCAATGGCCTTCCAGTCGCCCATGCGCTGGCCGGTGCGAGAGTTGGGCAGCACGTGAGGCGAGGCGGACATGTTCTCCTGGCCGCCGGCCAGCACCACGTCGGCATCGCCGAGCATGATGGCCTGGGCACCCAGGTGCAGCGCCTTGAGGCCCGACCCGCACACCTTGTTGATGGTCATGGCCGGCACCGCATCCGGCAGGCCCGCCTTGATGGAGGCCTGTCGGGCGGGGTTCTGGCCGACCCCGGCGGTGAGCACTTGGCCGAGCAGTACCTCGTCGATCTGGTCTCCGGCGACGCCGGTGGTGGAGAGGATGTCCTTGATGACATGGGCACCCAGGTCGCTGGCCGGGATGCCGGCCAGGGAGCCGCCGAAGGTGCCGACGGCAGTGCGGCGAGCGGCAACAATCACCACGTCTTGCATGGGAGATACTCCTGAAGAATGACTAGCGGGCTTGCGGCCATGTCTAGAGGACAACCTGAGCTCTCGGCGGTCTCAGACAGAGCCGGGTCCTTCAGCATAGGGGACGCTTGTGCGTCGCGGCAATGCTTCCATGGCCCAAAGCGCAGGGAAGCGCTGGGTAAGCGGCATGAGAAGGGGGATATGGCACCCCGCCGGGTGCCATGACGGCCGGATGTCAGGCCAGCTGAACGGGGATGGCGTTACTGGTGTGACTGACCACATTGCCTTCCTGTAGATAGACCAGTGCCGGCGCATGCGCCTCGAGCTCGGCCTCGCTGTAATGGGCATAGCTGCAGATGATCACGCGCTGTCCGGCATTGGCCAGGTGCGCCGCCGCGCCGTTCACCGAGATGACTCTGGAGCCCTCTTCCGCGCGTATGGCGTAGGTGGTGAAACGCTGGCCATTCTCGACGTTGTAGATCTGGATCTGTTCATTCTCGCGGATGCCGGACATATCGAGCAGCTCACCGTCGATGGCGCAGGAGCCCTCGTAGTTGAGTACGGCATGGGTAACGCGGGCCATGTGCAGCTTGGCCTTGAGCATGATGGTATGCATGAAGCAGGGTTCCTCTGGTTGACGGCGCCACGCCCTCAGCGCGGCAGGGTCAGGCTCAGGTTATCGATCAGTCGGGTTGGGCCCAGGCGTGCCGCGGCAAGCAGCACGGCGTCGCGGGTGCTGGTGGTGACGGGCCCCAGGTCGGCATCGCGAAGCTCGAGGTAGTCCGGCGCGAAGCCGGCCTCCCTCAGCCGGGCAAGGCCATCATCAAGGGCCGGCGCGACCTCGCCGCCGGCCTCCAGGGCATTGCGCAGGGTGCACAGCGTGCCGTAGAGCGTCGGCGCTGCGGCGCGCTGAGAAGCGTCAAGGTAGCCGTTGCGCGAGGAGAGGGCCAGGCCGTCCGCAGCGCGCACGATGGGCACGCCGACGACCTCTACGGGGAGATGCAGATCGGCCACCAGGCGCCGGATCACCGCCAGCTGCTGGTAGTCCTTTTCGCCGAAGCAGGCCACGTCGGGCTGCACCAGATTGAAAAGCATGGTGACGATGGTCGCCACGCCGTCAAAATGGCCGGGGCGGTCGCCACCGCATAGCCCCTCGCTGACATCGGGCACGCAGACTCGGGTCTGGGCTTCAAGGCCGCGCGGGTAGACGGTCGTAGTCTCGGGGGCGAACAGCAGGTCGCAGCCAGCGTCTTCGAGCTTCGCCTGATCCTCGGCCAGGGTGCGCGGATAGGCATCCAGATCCTCGCCGGCACCGAACTGCAGAGGGTTGACGAAGATGGTCGCCACGACGACGTCGCCACGGTGGCGTGCCTCTGCCACCAGGGCCAGGTGGCCGTCGTGCAGGTTGCCCATGGTCGGTACCAGGGCGATGCGCTGGCCTCGGCGCCGGCACTCGTCCAGGGCCTCGCGCAGGGGGGAAATCTCTCGCAGGGTACGCATCGCGGCGAGCTCCTCGAAACGCGGCTTAGAAACAGTGCTCTTGGGCGGGGAAGTGACGTGCCTTGACGTCCTCGTGGTAGCGGCGGAAGGCGCCCGTGATGTCCTCGGCCTCGGTCATGAAGTTCTTCACAAAACGTGGCGTACGACCGTGGGTCACGCCCAGCACGTCATGCATCACCAGGATCTGGCCATCCGCGTCAGGGCCTGCGCCGATGCCGATCACCGGTACCTCCAGCGCCTCGCTCACCGCCCGGCCCAGGCTTGCCGGCACGCACTCGAGCAGGATCACCGAGGCGCCGGCCTCAACCAGCGTGCGGGCGTCCTCGAGGATCCGGGTCGCCTGCTCGGCCTCGCGTCCCTGCACCTTGTAACCGCCCAGCTGGTAAACCGACTGGGGCGTCAGGCCCAGGTGGGCACAGACCGGCACGCCACGTCGGGTCAGCTCGCGGATGCCATCGGCCATCCAGGCCTCGCCCTCGACCTTGACCAGCTCGGCCCCGGCGCGCATCAGCGCACCGGCATCCTGGAGCAGACGCTCGGTGCTCGAGTTGCTCATGAAGGGCAGGTCGACCATCAGCAGGCTCGCCCTCTTGCCGCGGGCAACGCAGCGGGTGTGGTAGCAGATCTCGTCGAGGGTCACCGGCAGGGTGCTGGCGTGGCCTTGCAGGACCATGCCGAGGGAGTCGCCTACCAGCAGCACCTCGATGCCTGCCTCGCCAGCCGCCCGGGCGAAGGAGGCGTCGTAGGCGGTCAGGCAACTGAACGGCTCACCGGCGCGCTTGAAGGCCTGCAGCGTGCTCAGGGTGACGGTTTTCATGGCGTGCTCTCGTCGTCTTAGTCGTGGGAGGCCTCTGTCGGGCCGTCCTCGGTGTAACCTGCGATTGTTACCCGAGTCATGCCGAAGTGTCGATAGGTAACAGTTCCCGGTGTTTCTCAGTTGTCCGGTAACACTGGCCGCAGATCCTCGGTGTCGAGCCCGGCGGCCAGTCTTGCCAGGGAGTGGCCATCGACAGTCAGGCTAGGGGAAAGCTCGGCCAGCGGGACCAGCACGAAGGCGCGCCGGACCATCTCCGGGTGGGGTAGCGTCAGCCGTGGCTGCTTAACCCGCTGGTCATCGAAGAGTAGCAGATCCAGATCCAGCGTCCGGGGCCCCCAGCGGCGACCGCGCAGGCGGCCGTGGCGCTGCTCGAGGGCCTGCAGCTGGTCGAGCAGCGCGAGCGGCGAAAGCCATGTCTCCAGCAGCGCCACGGCATTGATGTAGTCGGGCTGGTCGGCGGGCCCCACCGGCGCGCTGGCATAGAGCCGCGAGGCGGCGACACGGCGCGTCAGTGGCAAACGGTCGAGCTCGTCAACGGCACGCTCGACGTGTTCCCGCGGGCCATCGAGGTTGCTGCCCAGCCCAATCCACGCCTGGTGGCGTTGCGGGCTCATGTGTCGCTCGCGGAGCCCCGCGGCTTGCGGCGGCGACGGCGGCGCTTGCGCGGCGCTCCGCTGCCCGCCGGGTCGGCACCCACCTTGCCCAGCAGGCGGCGCTGCTCGTGTTCGTCAGCTTGCTGGAAGGCAGTCCACCAGTCACCCAGGCCGGGTTCGAGCTCGCCGGCGCCCTCGCGCAGCAGCAGGAAGTCGTAGGCAGCCCGGAAGCGCGGGTGCTCGCGGGTCTGGAACACGCGCTTGCCTCGGCGCAGCGGCAGCCGCTGCTGTAGATCCCAGATGTCGCGCATTGGCAGACTGAAACGCTTGGGGATCGAAACATGCTGGAGCTGGCGCGACACCACCTGCTGAGACGCCGCCTGGAGCGCGGGGATGGGCGGCATGCCCTCGGCCTCCAGAGTCGCCTGGCGCTGTTGGACGGGACCCCAGAGTAGAGCGGCGAACAGGAAGGCCGGGGTCACCGGTCGATCCTCGGCGATGCGCCGATCGGTGCTCTCCAGCGCCAATTCGACCAGTCGCTCGGCCCAGGGCAGCTCTTCCATGGCTTCGTCGGCCTCGGGGAAAAGCATTGCGAACAGCCCGTAGTGGCGCAGCATATGGAAGGTGGTCACGCCCTGGCCGGACATGAACAGCTTGAGGACCTCATCGAACAGCCGCGCCGGGGGAATCTGCAGCAGCAGCGGCGCGGCATCATGGATGGGGGCTTCGGTGCCCGGGTCGAGGTGGAAGTCGAGCTTGGCGGCGAAGCGCACCGCCCTGAGCATCCTCACCGGGTCCTCTCGATAGCGGGTTACCGGGTCGCCGATCAGCCGCAAGGTGTGGGTCTCGATATCGCGGACCCCGTCGGCGAAGTCGTGGATCGAGAAATCGGCGATATTGTAGTACAGGGCGTTGACCGTGAAGTCGCGGCGCAGGGCGTCTTCCTCGATATTGCCCCAGACATTGTCGCGCAGCAGCAGGCCATCGTCGGACTGCTGCGAGATATGGTCGGCATGATCCTCGTTGGGCTTGCCACGGAACGTGGTGACCTCGATCACCTCGCGACCGAAGCGAACATGCACGATGCGGAAGCGTCGGCCGATGATGCGCGAGTTACGGAACAGGTCCTTGACCTGATCAGGCGTGGCGTCCGTGGCGACATCGAAGTCCTTGGGCATATGGCCCAGCAGCGCGTCACGGATGCACCCGCCGACAAGGAAGGCCTGGAAGCCAGCATTGTGGAGGCGGTAGAGCACCTTCAGGGCGGCGTCGCTGAAGTGCTGACGCGAGACGGGATGTTCCGGGCGGGGAATGATGCGCGGCCCGGTACTGCCGGCCGGCGCATCCTGTGGACCGAACAGCGACCTGATGCGCTCGCCCGGACTCTGCAGAAAGCGGGTAAAACCTTTGATCATGCGGCGATATCGACTCGCAGGACGCGGAAAGCGTTGAGTGTAGCCGACCACTGACACCTTGCAAAGCGCGGCACGGTGCCGAGGGCGACCAGAAAGCAGAAAGGGGAGGCCACTGGCCTCCCCTGTAAGCAGGATGCAGCATCCCTGCTGCTGATTCTTTTTCGTGATGGCGCATCGCCCTGAATACGCACCACAGTCACCAAGGAGTGTTCAGGCAAGCGGTGTTGTTGTGTTTGTTGATGCTCCTGACGGTGACCGCCTCGTATTCAAAACAATCTTCCAACCACGACGGCATGAAAGTATGCCTCCTCCCGGCTTGTTGGTCTTGTTGCCGAGAGTGCACCTCGACGGCCCGTTGTGATTGTTGGTCGGCCGTACCCGGGTGCGTCGCGTCCTGATGGCTCCGGTGCTTCGAGCAGCTTGTTCTTGTTGGGGCCCGAAGGCCTCGCGCCGTGCCGATGCTGTTCTTGTTGTCGGCAAGCGCCGAAGTCGTAGGGGCCCGGGTATCTTGTTGTTGTTGTCGGGTCGGGCCCTGTCACCTCGGCTGTCCTCTTGTTGTTGTTGGCAGCGGGTGACATCCGGATTTGTTTTTCTTGCCCTAGATACAGCAGGCCGCGTGCCAATGGCGAGTAAAAACTTTAAAATCAATTATTTATAGATAATTAGAAAGGTTCACGTCCTGCCCTGAGGGTGGAGTGTTACCCGATTGGCCCCGTTGCGGGGCACGGGCTGTGTGGGAAGGTAACAAAATGGTGCAGACGGGACGGCGGGAAGGGAAAGGGCAGGCCCCTGGACGATGCCGCAGGAACTTGCACCATGGTCGCATGGCCGGATGCCTCAGCCCGTGCTGCGGCGCGGGCTCTTCTTGCGGGGGATGCCGAGGCGCTGACGGCGCTCCCACAGGCACTTGCGACTGATGCCAAGCTTCTGGGCGAGCTCGGTCTCGCTCATCTGGTCCTGGTGCTCCAGCACGAAGTGCTGGAAGTAGTCTTCCAGGGAGAGATCCTCGTCGCCGGCGGTCTCCGCTTCTGCCTGGCCGGCGAGAGCCGGCGCGGTTGGCGCCGGCTTGCTCGGCAGCGGCGTCGTCGGCGCAAGTCCCAGGTCGTCGGGATGGATGAGGTGGCCCTCGGCGAGGATCACGCCGCGCTCCAGGGCATTCTCCAGCTCGCGCACGTTGCCGGGCCAGGGGTAGTCGCGGATGGTGCGCCGGGCGGCCCGCGAGAGTCGCAGCCCGTCGCGCTCGTGGCGCCGGCAGGCCTTGTCGAGCAGGACATCGGCGATCTCGAGGATGTCGTCCTCGCGCTCGCGCAGGGCCGGCAGGTCGATCTGCATCACGTTGAGTCGGTAGTAGAGGTCGAGGCGAAACTCGCCGGTCTTCGACAGGCTCTGCAGGTCGCGGTGGGTCGCGGCGATCAGGCGCACATCGACGTGGCGGGTCTCCACCGAGCCGATCTTGCGAATCTCGCCCTCCTGCAGCACCCGCAGCAGGCGAGCCTGGGCGTCGAGTGGCAGCTCGCCGATCTCGTCGAGGAACAGGGTGCCCCCGTCGGCGGCCTCGACCAGCCCGGTACGCGCGGCACTGGCCCCCGTGAAGGCGCCCTTCTCATGGCCGAACAGCTCGGATTCGATCAGTGTCTCGGGAATGGCGGCGCAGTTGACGCAGACCAGCGGTGCATGGGCGCGGCGGCTCTGCTGGTGCAGGGCGCGGGCGACCAGTTCCTTGCCGGTGCCCGATTCGCCCTGGATCAGCACGGTGACGTCGGCCGGCGCGGCCTTGCGAATGCGCGTGTAGACCACCTGCATGGCGGGGCAGTTGCCGATCATCGGCTGGCGGGTACCGCCGGGCTCGGTAATGTCGGGCGGCTCGCCCTGCTGCGCCGCCTGTCGGTGCAGCACCCGGGCCACGGTCTCGAGCAGCTCGTCATGGTCGAAGGGCTTGGCCACGTAGTCCACGGCCCCGAGCTTCAGCGCCTCCACGGCGGAGCGCATGCTCGCATAGCTGGTCATGATCAGCACCGGCACCGGGGCGGCGCGGGCGATCAGCTCGGTACCGGGCTCACCCGGCAGCCGCAGGTCGCTGATTACCAGGTCGAAGCCCTGAGGCTCGAGCGCCAGAGCCTCGGCCACCGAGCCGGCCTCGCTGACCCGGTGGTCGTGGCGCTCCAGCAGCCGCTTCAGGGCGCTGCGGATGATGGCTTCGTCTTCAACGATCAGGATCCGGCTCATCGGTGCGTTCACCATGCTCTGGGTTGAGGGGCAGCCACAGGTGGATGCGGGTGCCCTGGAGCTCCCCGGGGGGCGGGGAGTCGATATCGATCTGGCCGCCGTGCTCGGCAATGATGCTATAGACCAGCGGCAGGCCGAGTCCCGTTCCTTCGCCGGGGGGCTTGGTGGTGGTGAAGGGTTCGAACAGGTGGTCGCGCACCCGCTCGTCGATGCCGTGGCCCTGGTCGGTGACGGTGAGGTGAAGCCACTCGCCCTCGGGGGCCGCATCGATGGTCACCTCGCTGCCCGGAGCACTGGCATCGCGTGCATTACCGAGCAGGTTGACCATGACCTGCAGCAGCCGCTGGGCATCGCCCTTGACCTCGAGGCCGGCCGGGCAGCGGTTGCGATACTGGATATCCTCCCCCGAGCGGGCGAGGTGGATCAAGTGCAGGGCCTCGTCGGTCAGCGTGTCCAGCGATACCGGGGCGAAGGCCCGACCGGCCACATGGCGGCCGCCGTGGGCGAAACCCACCAGCGATTCGACGATGCGCGAGATGCGCTCGGTGAGCTGCTGGATCTGGGTGGCGGTCTCCAGCACTTCCGGTTCGTCGGTGTCGTAGCGCAGGTTCTGGGCCAGCGAGGAGATGCCGGTGACGGGGTTGCCGATCTCGTGGGCCACGCCCGCCGCCAACTGGCCGATGGAGGCGAGTCGCGCGGCGTGCACCAGCTCATCTTCCAGCCATTTCATCTCGCTGTGATCCTCGACCAGGATCACGGTGCCGCCGCGCATCTCCTCGTCGGCCTCGAGCTCGGCCTTGTGCAGGCTCAGATAGCGGGTGGTGCCGGCAAGTGTTACCGGCTGCTTGTAGAGCTGGTCGTCTTGCTCGAGCAGTACGCGTCCCAGCAGCTCCCCCCAGGGCGCTGGCAGGCCGTCGCGGCGCGAGCCGACCACGCTGCTGCCGTCGATCCCCGAGAGCTCGGCGAGGGCGTCGTTCCACATCAGCAGTTCGTCGTCGACCCCGAAGGCACACAGGCCGACGGGCAGCCGCGTGAGCATCCGGCGGTGATATCGACGCAGCCCGTCGAGTTCCCGGGCCAGGCCGGTCAGGCGGGTGCGATAGGCTTCCAGGCGGCTCTCGACGAAATGGATGTCGTCGTTGGGCTCCAGGCCGCCACGTCGATAGGGCAGGTGGCGGTCGACGATGTCCTGGGCCACCGAGGGCCCCATCAATCCCGAGAGGTTGGCCTGGATGCGGTCGCGCAGCCGGCGCAGCGCATAGGGCCGGCCATCCAGCGGCGACAGGCCCAGGTCACTCAGGGCGCGGTCGACCTCGCGAGCGGCGACCTCCTCGCCCAGCGCGCGTGCCAGGTGGTGCTTGAATTCCTCACCATTGCCGGCCACCAACGGCAGGCGCTTGGGGCGTATCACCGCATCCACGGAGCAGGCTTCGGCCGCGGCCTGTTCACCGGCGGATGTCGGTGTGATCAGCGAGACCAGGATGAGGGTCAGGATGTTGGCCGCCAGCGAGACCAGGGTCACCACATACCAGACCGGCTCGCCGGCCAGCGTCTCCAAGCCCGGTGGCAGCAGTACCAGGGCCGGAAGGTCGCTGAGCAGGGGCACCCAGGTGCCGGCAAGCCACACCAGCACGCCCGCCGTCAGCCCGCTGACCATGCCCTTGCGGTTGGCGCCGGGCCAGTAGAGCAGCGCTAGCATGCCCGGCAGGCACTGGGCCATGCCGATGAAGGCGGCCAGCCCCAGGGTGGTGAGGTCGTGGTTCACGCCCACCAGGCGGTAGAAAAGCCAGCCGCCGAGGATCACCGCCACGATCAGGGCGCGGCGCAACCAGCGCAGCCAGCGGTAAAGGTCGGGCTGGTCCACCGGGGGATGAGCGACCAGCACCAGGTGATTGAGGATCATCCCCGACAGGGCCAGGGAAATGATGATCATGGTGCCACTGGTGGCGGCCAGGCCGGCGATGAATACCAGGCCTTGAAGCCATAGCGACTCCGAGAGCCCATAGGCCAGGTAGGCAGGGCCGATCTCGGCAGCATCGACCCCCAGGCGCTGGGCGGCCCACAGGATCAGTGGCACCGGCAGGGCCATCAGCAGCAGGAACAGCGGCAGCGTCCAGCCCGCCTGGAGGAGGGTGCGCCGCGAGAGGGTCTCGGCGAAGGTGATGTGGAACATATGCGGCATCAGGAAGGCCGCGGCGAAGAACAGCAGCAGCAGCGTGCGCCACTGGGCCGGGTCGAGCTGGATGACACTGGCCTGGGCCGCGCGTCCCGGGCCGTCCAGCCAGGCCTGCAGGTCCGCGGGGCCATCGAAGACCACGAACAGCGCGAAGGCGCCCAGGGCCAGCATGGCGGTGAGCTTGATCAGTGACTCCAGGGCGATGACCGCCAGCAGGGTATCATGGCGGGCGTGGAGCCGGGTGTGACGAGCACCGAAGAGGATCGCGAACAGTGCGATCAGCGCGCAGAACAGCAGCGCCAGCAGGGCCGGCGAGGCGGTACCGGTCATCAGGTGGATGGTGTCGCCGAGGGTTTGCACCTGGAGGGCCAGCAGTGGCAGCACGGCCAGCAGACTGATCAGCGTGATCAGGGTGCCGACCCAGCGCGAGCGGAAACGAAAGGCAAACAGGTCGGCCAGCGAGGCTAGCTGATAGGTCCGGGTCATGCGCTGGATCGGCACCAGCAACACCGGAGCGAGCAGGAAGGCGCCGGCCACCCCCAGGTAGTAGGCGAGGTAGCCATAGCCGGCGTTGCCTGCCAGCTCCAGGCTGCCATAGATCGCCCATGCGCTGGCATAGACGCCCAGCGCCAGGGTGTAGACGGTCGGATGGCGGGCGATGCGCGTGGGGATCCAGTGCCGCTCCACCGCCAGGGCGACCAGAAACAGCAGCAACAGGTAGCCGCTACCGAGGGCCAGCAGGCCGCCGAGGCTAGCGCTCATCCAGCCTCCTCTTCTGCTCCAGCCACAGGGTCAGGGTGATCAGTACGCCCCAGATGACGAAGGGCCGGTACCAGGCCACCTCCGGGCTGGCCCAGCCGCTCATCAGCAGCGGAGAGAGCAGGTAGCCGCCGAAGACCAGGAACAGCATGATGCGGTAGATGTACATGGCGGGCTCCTCTCAGGACGTCGCCGCGTCGGCCTCGCGGTGGGCCTCGGCGCTCAGTCGGGCAATCTTCCAGTGGTCGATGGCCCAACGCAGCTGCTCTGCCACGGGCGCCGTGGCAAGCGCACGGGGTGGAGCCTGGTCCAGCGCCACCAGCGCCGCATGCAGTAGCGGGCGCACCGCCTCGTCCTGTTCCGGCAGGGCCGGCGCCAGGTTCTGCTTGGAGAGCTTCTGGCCGTCTTCGCCGATGATCAGTGGCAGATGCAGGTAGCGAGGTTCGGGATAACCCAGGGCGTGCTGCAGCTGGCGCTGCCAGGGCGTATTGTCGAGCAGGTCGAAGCCGCGCACCACATCGCTGATGCCCTGTTCGGCATCGTCGACCACCACGGCGAGCTGGTAGGCCCAGAAGTTATCCTTGCGCCGCAGCACCACGTCGCCGAGCTCGGCCGGATCGAAACGCTGCTCGCCGAACAGCCGGTCCTGCCAGACCACAGGGCGCAGGCCCAGGTCGCTGCGCAATCGCCAGGCCACCGGCTTGCCGGGATCGCATACCCCGTCCCGACACCAGCCGGGGTAGATGCGATGGTCGCGCCACTGCCGGCGCGAGCAGCTGCAGGGATAGGCGAGGCCCAGCGCCTTGAGCCGCTCGAGCGCGGCAGCATAGGCCTCATGGCGGTCATGCTGCCAGGTGACGGGACCATCCCAATGCAGGCCGAAGGCGTCTAGCTGGCGCAGGATCGTATCGGCGGCCCCGGCGGGGCAGCGTGGCGGGTCGACATCCTCGATGCGCAGACGCCACACGCCTCCTGCTCGGCGGGCATCCAGGAAGCTGGCCAGAGCCGCCACCAGGGAGCCGAAGTGCAGAGGCCCCGAGGGAGTCGGCGCAAAGCGTCCATGGTAGTCACTCACCGGTGTCCTCCTTCGTGCCAGGCCGACACGTAAACGGGCACCCTGGGGTGCCCGTTGCGAAGTAAGATCGCGAGGATCGGCATGGTTGGCTTAACCGCCCAGCTGCTTTTCCTTGAGCTCGGCCAGGGTCTTGCAGTCCACGCACAGCGTGGCGGTGGGTCTTGCCTCGAGCCGGCGGATGCCGATCTCGACGCCGCAGGCCTCGCAGAAGCCATAGTCGTCCTCATCGATCTTCTCGAGGGTCTCGTTGATCTTCTTGAGCAGCTTGCGCTCGCGATCGCGGGTGCGCAGTTCGAGGTTGAAGCCCTCTTCCTGGGTGGCACGATCGGCGGGGTCGGCGTAGTTGTTGGCCTCCTCCTGCAGATGGCGCACGGTGCGGTCGACCTCTTCCATGAGCTCCTGTTTCCAGCCCAGCAGGATCTGTCGGAAGTGCTCCAGCTGCTTCTCGTTCATGTACTCTTCACCCGGCGCCGGCTCGTACGGGGTGAATTTCTTGGGAGCATCCATCTTCTTTTCAGCTACTGGCATGGGGGCTGCCTCGTTACTTGAGTGACTACTGATCAATACCCGCCGTGATGCATGGTATCTCACGCCAAAGGGGTGCTTGTTTAGCGTAAAAAAAGCGGCCGTGCAACTACTTCCGCTATCGGGACTGCGCGCGCACGCCAAAAGTCGTAAGATGCCGGTTTTGACTCCCGGCCGCGGAATAGACGCCCGTTGTGCCGCGGCGTGTCGAGAGGAGCCGAGCATGTCCTGGAATCCGCGCGTCGAGCGCATTGCCCCCTTCCGCGTGATGAGCCTGCTGGAGTTGGCGCAGGCCCGCGAGGCCGCCGGGCACGATGTCATCCACCTGGAGGTCGGCGAGCCCGATTTCCCGACGCCCGAACCGGTGGTCGAGGCCGGCCGTGCCGCGCTGTCGGCCGGTCATACCCGCTACACGCCGGCGGCAGGGCTGCCGGCATTGCGCGAGGCGATCGCCGGCCACTATGCCGAGCACTTTGGTGCGGCGGTCGACCCTAGACGCATCCTGGTCACGCCCGGCGCCTCCGGGGCGCTATTGTTGGCCAGTCAGTTGCTGGCCGGCCCGGGTGATCGGGTGCTGATGGCCGATCCCAACTACCCCTGTAATCGCCACTTCATGGCCCTGGCCGGTGCCGAGGTGGATGCCGTGCCGGTGGGGCCTGCCAGCGGCTGGCAACTGGATGCCGGGCTTATCGAGTCCCACTGGGACGACGCGACACGCCTGGCGATGCTCGCCACGCCCTCCAATCCCACCGGACATATGCTCGATCGTACTCAACTGATGGCGGTCGCGGAGAGCGTGGCGGCGCGGGGTGGTCATCTGCTGGTGGACGAGATCTATCAGGGGCTCTGCTATGACCTGGAGCCGCTCTCGGTGGCCTCGCTCACCCCGGATGCCTTCGTGGTCAACAGCTTCTCCAAATACTTCGGCATGACCGGCTGGCGCCTGGGCTGGCTGCTGGCACCCGAGCCGGCGGTGGAGCCGCTCGCCCGGCTGGCCCAGAATGTCTTCCTGGCCGCCTCCACCCCGGCCCAGCATGCGGCCCTGGCCGTGTTCACGCCGGAATGCCGTGGCATCCTCGAGACCCGGCGACACGAGCTCGGGCGCCGCCGCGATGCCCTGCTGGCGGGGCTTGCACGCCTGGGCCTGGCGCCCGCGCTGCCGCCCCAGGGCGCCTTCTATCTGTGGCTCGATATCTCGCACTACAGCGACGACAGCGAGGCCTTCTGCCAAGCGCTGCTCGAGGAGGAGAATGTCGCCATCACGCCGGGCACGGACTTTGCCCTGCACGGCGGTGAGCACCATGTGCGCATCGCCTTCACCACCGGCGAAGCGCGGCTGGAGGAGGCCGTGAGCCGCCTCGAGCGCTTCCTGGCGCGCCGCTGATGGAGTATCCGACCCTGGTCCCCGGAACCCTGCTGCGTCGTTACAAACGCTTCCTGGCCGATGTGCGCCTCGATGACGGCCGCGAGGTGGTGGCCCACTGCCCCAATACCGGCTCCATGCGGGCGGTGAACGTGCCGGGCTGCCGGGTCTGGCTGTCGCCCAGCGACAACCCGGCCCGCAAGCTGGCCTGGACCTGGGAGCTGATCGAGCTGCCGCAGTCCGACGGCACCACGGCGGCAGCCTCTGTGCATACCGGGCGAGCCAACCGCATCGTCGAGGAGGCGTTGCGTGGCAACGCGGTCGAAGAGCTGGCCGGCCATGCGATGATCCGGCGCGAGGCGACAGTCGAGGGAGCCCGGCTGGATTTCCGTCTCGATAACCCCGAGCACGGCTGCACCTTCGTCGAGGTCAAGCAGGTGACCCTCAGGGAGTCCGATGGCCATGGCTACTTCCCCGACGCGGTCAGCCTCCGGGGCCGCAAGCACCTCGAGACGCTGGCCGCCCTCGCCGCCCAGGGACACCGTGCCGTCCTGCTCTTTTGCGTGGCCCATGAGGGCATCGAGGACGTGGCCCCGGCGACGCATCTGGATCCGGCCTATGCGGCAACGTTACGCGAGGTGGTCGGCCTGGGTGTGGAGGTGCTGGCGCGGCGCTGCGAGGTGATTCGCGAGGACGGCGTGCCGATGGCGATCCGGCTGGGACGCCGCTTGCCGGTCTCACTCTCCCGCGAGGTTGGCCCTGCCGTTGTCGTCGATTGAATCAGGCGGCGCGCGGGGTCAGCGGTCGATATAGAAGCGCTGGATGAAGCTGACCTCGGCGGGTTCGGCATTGCGGTCGTAGCGCACGCGCAGGTCGAAGCGCATCGGCTCGTCTTCGCGGATGCGGAAGACCGCTACCTGGGAGGGCGTATCGCCGATGCGCAGGCTGCGGAACGCCAGCGGCGCGGTGTCGCCCTCGTCGAGCCCGCCGATGCGACCGTCGACCGGGGCGATGACCGGACGGGTC
>Ga0102925_1001187_pt1 | contig 14390 bp, 10 predicted proteins | sample SalPonR1_A_D1_MG_FD_78216 | JGI IMG/M metagenome (GOLD analysis project Ga0102925, IMG submission 78216) | Salt pond soil microbial communities from South San Francisco under conditions of wetland restoration - Salt Pond MetaG R1_A_D1_MG | ecosystem: Environmental > Aquatic > Marine > Intertidal...
GCGGCGGCCGAAGCCTTGTCGCGGGTGCGTGATGTCATGGGCATTGCTCGCGGATGAAATCGGCCAGCCGGTCGATGGCGCGACCGGATTCGGGGGTAAATGACAGGGCCTGCCAACCGTGCGGCATGCGATCCCAGATTTCGATTTCGGCCGCGACGCCGGCCGCCCGGGCGCGTTCGGCGCAGATTCGGCTGTCGTCGAGCAGGATCTCGGTGTTGCTTGCCTGGAAAAACAGCGGCGGCAGGCCGGTGAAGTCGCCCAGCACAGGCGAGACGTAGGGGTGAGCGGTCAGCTCGGTGCGACCGCCCAGGTACAGGCGGCGAATCTCGTCGCCCTGTTCGAGGCTGAGCAAGGCATCGCGACCGGCGTTGTCGAAGCGGGAACCGGCTTCGCGATGCTCGGTGAAGTCGGCCGCCGGGGACATCAGCACGGCGCCGGCCGGCATAGGCGTCCCCTGGTCGCGCAGGGAAAGCAACGTGGCCAGCGTCAGGCAGCCGCCTGCCGACATGCCGCTGATGAATATATGCTCGGGCGCGATGCCCAGCTCGAGAAGCTGGCGGTATGCCTCCAGGCAATCTTCCAGCCCGGTCGGGTAGGGGTTTTCGGGGGCCAGACGATAGAACACCAGCCGCCCGCGGGCGTGCGCGGCGCGGCACAGGCGCGCCAGCAGAACGCGCTCGGCGCGCTTGAACCGGGTCATGAATGCACCGCCGGGCAGGTGCAGGATGACGCGTTCGGTGGGTCCCGAGACGGGCGTCAGCCATTCCGCATCGCAGTGTTCCAGTCCGGGTTCGAGGTCGATGCGCACATCGTCGGGCACATCGGGAAAGAAACGCTCCATTCTATTGATCTGGTCGCGCATGTCCTCGATGGACAGGTCGCGCTTGAGTGCCTGGCGAATGGTCAGGCGACCGAGCAGCTTGGCGGTTCGTGTCTGCCAGCTGACCACGTTATCGGTTATGTGCCTGAATGTTCAATTATGAGCCCTGAGTTTTATTGGCAGTCGTTCATTCGCTGCCAATAGTAATCCAATCGGCCTGTCGTGTTTTTCAGTCTTTTGCGGCGAAGTCATCCGGTCAGTTTTCCGGCGTCGCCTGCTCCAGCTCGCGCCACGCCTGCGCCACGTGATCGGCCAGGGCGGGCAGGTCGTGCAGGCTGGCGCCGTTGCCGACAAAGCCGAAGTCCATGCTTCCGTTACAAGAAATGACGGTGGCGTTCAGGCCCACCCCGGCCGCGATTGCCGACACCGGGTAGAGGCCGACCAAAGGCGCGCCGTTGAGGTACAGCTGACGATCCCAGCCGGGAATGTTGGAAATGACCAGGTTGGCCGAGGGGCGGGTGACCCGGTCGGCGTGGGTGACCGCACCCAGGCCGGCGATGGCCATCATGCCGGCGGCATGACCCAGCGCGGTTTCCCTGGACATGCCGCGCACTTCTTCCTTGGCCTCGTTCATCGATTCGGCCACCTGAACCAGGCGCTCGGCCACGCCGGTGCCGGGTTTGCCCATGCGCACGAATACCGCCGAGACCTTGGTGCCGTCGGAACCGTCGTCTGTTTCCCGCAGCGAGACCGGACACATGGCAACAAGCCGGTGCTCGAAAGGCTGGTTCTGCTCGGACAGGTAGCGATGCACGCCGGCGTCGATCACGGCCATCGCCACGTCGTTGAGCGTGGCGCCGTAGTGTTTGCCGACCCGGCGCATGGCGTCCAGGGGTAGAGAAAGCGTGGCCACCGTGCGGGCGTTCAACACCGGTTCGTTCATCGGCCCGCGATGCGCCGCGAACGGCACGCTGCCTTGGGTCGACAGCCCGATCCGGTTCCACAAGCCCTTTCGCAGGCTGCCGAGCAGCGCCATGTACTGGCTGGTCGCGTTGGTGCTCAGGCCCAGCAGCCGCTTGACCAGGGCCTTGGGCGGGCGTGGCTTGCGCACGGCTACGTCGACGGCAAACAGAGGTTTGGGCACGCCCTTGTGCCGGGTGGTGCGCAGGCTTGCATTCACCCGGCGCGCCGCGCTGACGCCGTCGATTATGGCGTGATGCATCTTGACGAAAACCGCGAATCGCCGGCCCGGCACCTGGTCGATGACCCAGACCCGGAACAGCGGGCGTCCGCGATCGAGCATGGTCTCGTGAAGGTCGCCCGCCAGATGGAGCAGATCCTCGTAGCGTGCGCCGGCCGGCATGGCGATGTGCTGGACGTGATAGCGCGGGTCGTAGTTATCGGCCTGCTGCCAGCGCGGCGTGTGCGTGCCGGAAAGTTCGGGCACGCTGTCGAAAGGCGGTGTTGGTCGGGCCGCGCGATAGGCCTCGACGATTTCCTTGACCAGCCCGCGCCGACCCCCGGGCTTTTCAAACAGCACCAGGCCGCAGACATGCATCGGGTTCGACTGCGTCTCGGCCAGCAGCATCATCAGGTCCATCAGCGGGATCTGTTTCGACAAGACGCCTTCCGAATTCTTGAAGTGTACTGCTCGATTTTACTCGATGGTATCAGCGAGTCGCCGGGCGGCCAGCTGCCAGGTGCCCCCGGAGGGCCCGCAGACTTGTTCGGAGACTTCTCGACCACCATGTCATATTCGGTGGTCGTCGATCCCGACGCTAACAAGTACCGGGGTCGCCGAGGTAACGGCAAGCCTCGAGACAATCGGGGGCGACAGCCCGCCGCAGGGGCGGCATCGGTCTGGCAAGCCTGCCGTTCGCCGAATGGAAAGATGATTTACGCCGGGTATTCGCCACCGGGTTTTCGATCCGGCTTCAATCGATGGGGCAGTTTCCCGCGAAGGAGGATGCGATGTTTGTGGAAAAAATCAAGAGCGAGGGCCTCGCGCACTTATCCTGGGTGATCGGCAGCGACGGCAAGGCGGCGGTGATAGATCCTCGCCGCGATTGCGAAATTTACGCCGAAATTGCGGCGGAGAAGGGCTGCCGGATAACCCATATCTTCGAAACCCACCGCAACGAGGACCTGCTTTCGGGCGCTCCCGTGCTGGCCGAGCGAACCGGTGCCGTGGTGTGCCACGGGCCGAACGCGGCCGGCGATGTGGTTTACGCCGACACCGTGAGCGACGGAGACGAGTTCGACATCGGCAGCGTACGGCTCCGGGTGCTGGAGACGCCCGGTCATACCGACGACAGCCTGTCGTTCGCCTTTTACGACCCGGCGTTCGGCGAGCAAGCCGTTGGCGTTTTTACCGGTGACGCCCTGTTCGTCGGCGACGTCGGCCGCACCGACTTCTATCCCGACCGCGCCCGCGAGGTAGCGGGCCTGCTGTACGACAGCCTGCAGAAACTACTGGCGTTGGGCGACCAGGCCGTGATCTACCCGGCGCACGGCGCGGGCTCGGTCTGCGGCAATGCAATGGCCGATCGCGAGGTCTCGACAATAGGTTATGAACGCCACAACAATTCCCGTCTTCAGATGACCGATCGCGACGCGTTCATCGAGGCGAAGATCGCCGAGCATCATCGCCAGCCGCCATATTTTCGACACATGGAGGCGGGCAACCTGGAAGGGGCGTCCGCGACAAGGCGGCCGCTGCGGCCCGCTGCGCTCAATACCCCGGACTTTCTGGAAGCGGCCGCACGCGCCACGGTGCTCGACGTACGCAGCGCATCGGCTTTTCTGGGTGCGCACCTGCCCGGAAGCATCGCTATCCCGGATCACATGATCGCCAGCTTTGCCGGGTGGTTCCTGTCTCCCGAAGACGAACTCGCGCTGGTTGCCGAGAACCCCGATCAGGCCGAGCGCGCGGCCACGGCACTGGCGCGCATCGGCTACGACCGCATCCTCGGTTTCCTGGCCCCGTCCCTTGCCGGCTGGGCGTCGGCCGGGCAGGCGTTCGGCAGCTTGCGCGTGGTCGATACCGCTGAGGTGAAGCGGCGCGTGGAATCTGGTGACGGGGGCTGGACGCTGCTGGATGTACGCGACGATGACGAAGTGGAAGAAGGTCGCGTTCCCGGTGCGCACCACGCTTACGTGGGCGAACTGCCCGACGCGGTCGAGGAACTCGATAGCGGCCGCCGCTACACGGTCATGTGCGGCAGCGGCAGCCGCGCCACCATCGCGGCGAGCCTGCTGCTTCGCAATGGATTCAAGCAGGTGGATCTATACCTGGGCTCCTTCTCGGCCTGGTCCGACAAGGGTCTGGAGGTCGAGGATTAGAAAATTGCCGATCAACCCTGCGCCCGGCGCAGGGTTGTTCACGGGTCTCTCGGCTTTTTGTCCGGAAAGCGGCTGTAGCATCAGCCTTACGCTCCCGGCCACACTCAAGCGCCGCAACGTCGTTCGCGTCGCCCCAGCTTTCCCACTACCTTGTTCCTGCCCCGGATTTCCGGCATTGTCGGCCCGATCGAGCAACCGGCCGTCGCCGGTCGGCGTCGTATGCAACCAGACGGGGGCGTCAGTGCCCGCGGATTGCCGGAAAGCACGCGGGGCTTGACCTGACCGAATCCGAGCATTCCGGCGATCCCGATGGCCCGATGCCGGTCATCTCCGGCGGCGTGAAGACGTGTTCTTGCTTCGGATCGGCGAATGACTTGCCCGCCGCGGTTGGCCTGGAAGGGCCTCGGCGATATTGCATGGACCGCCCTGAGTATTCATTTTCTCTTATTAAAACAGAAGCTTGAAGCGATTCTTAAGCGCTGGTTCGGAACGTTTCCGGATGTTTTGGCCCGGCTTCAGGACATCGACGCAGGCAGCGCGGATGATGCGAGCCACATTCATCACGTTCTTGCGGGAATCGCGCCATGAACCTGTTCAAGCTCAGTCACGCCAACCCTGCGGCCACCGTAGTCGCTTTCCTCATCGTCGGCATCATGGGGGTCGTCGCGCTGGTCAACCTGCCGGTGCAGCTCACGCCCAACCTGGAGCGGCCGAAAATTTCGATTCTCAATTTCTGGCGGGCGGCCGCGCCGGCAGAAATGGAGGCCGAGCTGGTCGAACCACAGGAAGAAGCGCTGCAGGCCATCACCGGCCTGGAGTCCATCCAGTCTTCGGTGCGCGCAGGCATGAGCATCACCATCCTGTCTTTCCAGGTCGGGACGGACATGCAGATGAAACTGATGGACGTGATCAATGCGATGAACCAGGCGCCGCCCAGGCCGCGCGAGGCCGAGGAGCCGATGATCAGCCTGGGCGGGCTGGAGCAGCCCCTGGCTACGCTGCTGATCCGCAAGACCACCGAAGACGCCGACGGCGATTTCACCGCCGACCAGGAATTGATCCGGCAGGCCGTGGAGCCGAGGCTGCGTTCGATCCCGGGCGTGACCAAGGTCGGGCTCAACAGCTTCCGCGAGCCGCAGATCGAGATCGTGTTCGACCCCTACCGCATGGCCGCACTCGGTCTGCAGCTGGACAGCGTGCTGGAGAAAATCCGCAACGCCGGCAATGTCTCGGGCGGTTTCGCTTCCGTCGGCCGGCGCGAATACACGGTGCGATTCGCCGGTCAGTACGTCGCCGACGAGTGGGCACAGATGATCGTCACCTACAACGACGGCCGGCCGGTGCGCCTGGGCGAGATCGCCGATGTCCGCCAGGGCCACGAGCCGTTCAGGGCCTTCGCCTACCGCGACGGTTATCCGGCCTTCTACATCCAGCTGTTCGCGGCCACCAACGCCAACACCGTCGATATCATGACCGAGCTGAAGAAGCGCATCGCCGAGGTCAACGAACAGAAGCTGCTGAACGCGGATCTGGAATTGATTCTCAGCTTCGATTCCTCCGAGCACATCAAGCGTGCGGTGGCGCTGGTTCAGGGGAATCTCGGGCTGGGCATCGTTCTGGCCATGGGCCTGCTCTACCTGATGCTGCGCGGCTGGCGCTCGACGGTGCTGATCGCCATCACCATCCCGGTATCGCTGCTGGCAGCGCTGCTGGTACTCGACCTGCTCGGGCGCAGCCTCAACATCATCTCGCTGGCCGGCCTGGCGTTTTCCGTCGGGCTGGTGCTGGATGCGGCCATCGTGGTCCAGGAGAACATCGTGCGACTGCTGCAGCACGGTAAGCCGTTGAAGAAGGCAGTGATGCAGGGCACGACCGAAGTGGCGCCGGCGCTGTTCGCTTCCACGTTGACGACGGTGGCGATCTTCACCCCGATCGTGTTCATGCAGGGCGTGGAAGGGCAGCTGTTCTTCGACCTGGCGGTGAGCATGGCCGTGGCCGTGTGCGCCTCCATGCTGGGCGCATTCTTCCTGGTGCCGGTGGTGGCCGGCATTTTTTTGCGACGCAAATCCGACGGCGCTCAGCCGCCGCGGTTCTGGCACCGGCTTTCGCGACGCTATCTCGCACTGACCGGCAACGACAGGCGCGCTGTGCTTTGGCTGCTCGTCCTCGGACCGGGCGCGGCGGCAGTGATCTGGGCGCTGGCACCCGAGACCGACTTCCTGCCCGAAGCCAAATGGGAAGGCATCATGACCGTGTTTTCGGTGCCGCCGGGCGCCAGCTACGAGACGCTGGAAGACGAGATCGGCAGCACGATCATGCGTCGGCTCGAGCCCTACCGTTTCGGCGGCAAGTCGCCTGCCATTCGTGGCTACAACCTGGCCATGGGAGAGGGCGGCAAGGTGCTGTTCGTGTACCCGGAGAACCCGGTCGAAGTGCAGGAAGTGCTCGATCTCCTGAGTACCGAGATTCTTGTGGGCTTGCCCGACACGCGCGCGTTCTCCTTCCAGTCCTCGCTGCTGAGCCTCAACATCGGCGGCAGTCGTTCTGTGTACCTGAACTTCAACGGCGAACTCGACGACGCTTCTCGGCAGGTGGCAGTACAAACCATGAAGCGCATCGGCAGCGAAATCCCCGGTGCGGGCTTGCGGCCGCTGCCCGGCTTGAAGGCGGCGCAGCCGCAATTGATTCTGCGCCCCGACGATCACGCCGTCGCCGAGGCCGGTCTGGATCGCAGCCAGGTCGCCGGCATGGTGCGCGCGGCCACTTCAGGCCTGTACGTGGGCGAGCAGTTCGACGGCAGCCGGCGCCAGAACATCATTCTCAAGGCGCCGCGCTGGGCAACGCCCGAGCAACTCCAGGCCGTGCCCATGGCGACACCGCGGGCCGGCGTGCAGACCCTGGGTCAGCTGACCCGCACCGAGCGCCAGGCGGGCCCGACGCAGCTTCGCCGCTACAACGGCGAGCGGACGTTCACGCTGGCAATCACGCCGCCAGCGGACATGTCGCTGGAGGCAGCGCTCGAAAAGCTGGCGCCGATCATGGCCGACGCGCAGGCACAGGTCAGTTCGGGCATCCACCTGATGCTCTCGGGCGGTTCCGACGACCTGGCCGACACGATATCGACCATGGCGTGGAACTTCGCCTTCGCCGTGCTCGTGCTGTTTCTGCTGATGGCCGCCCTGTTTCGATCGACGATCGACAGCCTGGTGGTTCTCGCCTCCATGCCGATGGCACTGGCCGGCGGCGTGCTGGGCCTGCGCGCGCTCAACCTGTTCACCTTCCAGTCGCTGGACCTGCTGACCATGATCGGTTTTGTGATCCTCATGGGCCTGGTGGTCAACAACGCGATCCTGCTGATCGATCGCGCCCGACGCGGAATTGCGGACGGTCTTTCGTCAGACGAATCCATTCGCATGGCCGTCGAAACCCGCGTTCGACCGATCTGGATGAGCACGCTCACCTCGGTGGTCGGCATGCTGCCGCTGGTGCTGGTGCCCGGCGTGGGCAGCGAGATCTACCGCGGCCTGGCCGTGGTGATCGTCGGCGGCATGCTGACCAGCACGCTGTTCACCGTCGTCTTCATGGCATCGGCGCTGCGGCTGATCGCGCGTCTGCGCGAGCGGCGTGGCGATGCCGGGCTCGAATCCGCTATCCAGCAGTTCTGATCAATCATCCTGAAATTGTCCTCAAACGGAGTCATCGCCATGAACATCGCCAATCGCATCATGAACATACTGTCTTTCGCCCTGCTGGCCGTCGCGCTGCCGAGCGCCCCCATCCTCGCCGCCGAGCGGCCCGTGGTTTCGGTCGTGACGGTGGCCGCAGACGAGGTCAGCCCGACCCTGATGGTCACCGGTACCGTGCAGAGCCGCTCCGACTCGGCCGTGTCGGCCGGCATAGCCGGTTCGCTTACATGGGTGGCCGAACCCGGTACACGCATGGTGCGGGGCGAACCGATTGCCCGGCTCGACGAGCGCCCCTTCCAGCTGGCGGTACGCGAACTGGAGGCGAGGATGAACAAGAAGCAGATCGAGATCCGCCGTTTCGAACGCGACCTGGAACGGTACCGTCTCTTGCACCGGCAGCAGTCGATTTCGTCGCGCGACCTCGACTCGCTGGAGGCCGATCTGGGCATGGCGCGTTCGGATGCCGAACTGCTGCAGGTCGAGATCGACCGGGCCCGAGAAGACCTGGCCAGGACCCGAATCGTCGCACCTTTCGACGGCATGGTTACGCAACGCTTCCAGCAACAGGGCGAGAGCGTCACGGCGACACAACCGGTGGCCCAGCTGATCAGCACCGAATCACTCGAGATTCGTTTTCACGGACCGCTGGCGCACAGCGAATTGCCTTCTGCGGTGGGAAGCCTGCGCGTGCATTGGGGTGCGGGCAGCGCCGAGCTGGCCGTGCGGGCGACCGTGCCGGTCAGCGACGAACAGTCGCAGAGCTTTGTGGGCTTTCTGGCGGTGCCGGCCTCGATGGCCTCGAAGTTCCGCATCGGGCAACTGATCAGCGTGGCAGTTCCCACCGCGTTGCCTTCGAAACAACACATCGTGCCGCGCGACGCCCTGGTGCTGGGGGAAGAGCATATCCGCGTCTTCGTGCTCGACGAAGAGGGGCGGGTCCGGGCGATTCCGGTCGAGGTCGGCGCCGATCATGGTGATTTTGTCGCCGTGGAGGGTTCGCTGGCGGCCGGCCAGCAAGTGATCGTGCGCGGCGCGGAATCCATTCGCAGCGGCGACCTGGTGACAGTGCTTTCACCGGAGGAATTTCCGGTGACCACCTTGAACAGCCAGAAAGCTTCCTAGGAGACTGTCGGATTCAACCGATCGTAGCGAGGAAAAGTCCGGTTGGAGCCAGATTTTTCGATCTTCTGAGGCGAATAGTGGGACTATTTAACGAAAAAGAGCGGAGAATCTGGCCCAATCCGGCTTTTACGCAGTAGATCAGCGTTAAATCCGACAGGCTCCTAGTAATTGAACCCGGGATCGCCTGCCCGCCGCGGCAGGCGATCGAGCAGGTCGGTAAAGCGGGGATCGTTACGCAGGGGCAGGTAGACGGGATCGACGTTGAGCAGCAGCACCTGCGGCTGACGTTCATCGATCGCCTCGTCCAGCCAACGGAAGGCTTCGTCGTGGCGCCCGGCGAGAATCGCGTAGCGTGCCCAGCTCATCGGCGGCACATAGTGACCGATGTTGGCCTCGAAGCGTTCGTCGAGCAGTCGTCCGAACAAAGGGGCCAGCCCCTGTTGCCGGTAGAGTTCTGAATACCGGCCGATCTCTTCTTCTTCCAATCCGGCCTTGCGCAATAGCGCGGGCAGCTGTTCGAAGGCCAGTTCGTCGTCGCCCAGCACCAGTGCGATCCGGTGCAGCATCCGCTGAACATAGTCGGACTCAGGCTCGCTCGTCATCAGTCTCCGCACTTCAGACAGCGCGCGCTCCAGTTCGCCGCGCATGTAGTAGACATACGTCATGTTCACGAACTGGTACCAGGCGGGATTGGCCTCTCGCAGGCGCTCCAGTACGTCCTCGGCACGCTCGAATTCCCCAAGCGTGAGCAGAAACTCGCTGTAGGGCAGGTAATTCATCGGGTCGTCCGGCTTGAGCGCGATCGCCCGCAGGTAGGCTTGTTCGGCCAGCTCGATGTTCCAATCGGCCAGCAGGTAGAGCTCCGCCTTGCGCACCCAGGCCCGGGCATTGTCGGGATCGAGTTCGATGACGCGGTCGAGCAGCGCATGTACTTCGTCGGAATAAAGTTCGATGTCGAGGTGGCCGGCGAGGCCGCTGAGATCCAGCTTGGCCTCGGCGATCCCGAGGTAGGCTTCGACCACGCCGGGCTGGCGCTCCAGTACTTCTCTGAAGTCGGCAATGGCCTGGCGCAGAACCTCTGGCTGCTCGCTGTCGAGCTGTGCCTCGGCCCGTTCGAGCAACGGGCCGATTTCACTTTGCGCGGCCTCTTCGGCCGGTATGGCCGGAGACGGTGCCCGGTCAAGGCTGAACCACCAACCCCCGATCGCAGCCAGTAGCAGGCCGACTGCGATGAAGGCCGAAAGCTGCCACCGGCCGGCGCGCGGTGGCGCGGTTGCGGCGGCGCGTTCGGGATGCACGGCGGTTCGACGAACGTCGGGTAGCCAGAGATAGCCTGTGCCGGTCACCGTGCGGATGTACTTCGGCGCGGCCGCCCGGTCGCCCAGCACGCGTCTGAGCTTGCTGACCGCAACCGAAAGGCTGTCCTCGTTGACGATGCGGCCCGGCCAGATCTCCTCCATCAGCCAGGTCTTGGTCAGTACCTGTCCCGGCCGGCGGCAGAAGGCATGGAGCAGGTCGGCGACTTTCTGCTCCAGGATGATGTCCTCGTCATCCAGGCGCAATCGAGCCTCGCGGGGCGCAAAGGTGGCACTGTCGAAAACGTACTGAACCGGGTTGTCCATGAAGAATCTTGGTGTCGGGCGCGCGCCATCGAACGATGGTCGGAACCCGCAATGATAGTCGAGTCTCTTCGGTGATGCCCTTCCGATATCGCCCATGCGTGCTGCGGCAGACAAACAGGGAAATCTACACCTTTCCCTCAGCGCACGACTTTGTTGCCGAGGCCGGTAGAATCCAGCGAAGATTCGAGGGCGCTGCGAGCAGCCCGCCTGTTCCCCCGCTCACCTGCCGCGGGGGGGGGCGAGCTAGTATGCGATGGCGAGACATTCCGATCGTCATGCCACGTCTCGCCCATGAGCAAGGAGTTGTTGATGATCCGCAAGGTTCTGGTTGGCGGTCTCATGAACGGCTTCAGCGCGCAGTATGCGTATGTTCTGCCGGACCAGGTGCTTTCCGATCCAGTGCCGTTTGGTCACTCCAGACAAGCGAGCTGAAACGAGGCGGAGCGCCCGCAAAAGACCCGTTGCCTCCGTGGCCATTCAACAAGAGGTTTCCTGGTTAACCCGGAGCGAATCCGTGATGTGTGGATGGGTTCGTGCTTGAATTGGCGGCGCATATCACCAGCTTTCAGCGTCACCGGCCATGACCAGATAAGTGTGTTTATACTTATTCGGGGCTGTGGAGTATCGATCGCGCTGGTGATCCAGTCATCCGATGCGATGACACGACAGTTGTCCCTGATTCTGAATGCCGCCGGAGAAATAGCGCCGTAACCCGACATACGAAATCTCATGGAAAAAATCCTCCAGCCGCTCTTCGAGCTTTCACCGTTCACGGTTTATCTTCTGATCGGCGTGTTCTGCTGGACCGAGGCCGCATTCTTCCTCGGTTTCGTGACGCCGGGGGAACTCGCCGTGGTGACCGGCGGAATCCTCGCATCGCGCGGCCAGATAGAGATAGACATACTGCTGGGCGTCGTCGTGCCGGCGACAGTTGCGGGCAACGCCACGGGCTTCTACCTGGGTCGCCGCTGGGGCAATGGATTGCTGGAATGGGCGCCGCTCCAGAGGTTCTTCGGCGGTTCGATTCGAAAGGCGCAGGACTTCATGCTCCGCAGAGGCGAGTGGGCCATCGTGCTGGGCCGGGTCTCTACCCCCACCCGAATCATCGTGCCGTTTCTCGCCGGCGCTTCAAAGGTCAGCTATCGCCGTTTCGTACTTCTCGATTTGCCGGCGAGTCTGATATGGGCGGTCGTCTGGATCACACTCGGATTCGTGCTCGGAGAGTCCTGGGGAATCATCAAGGAAGTGAGCGGAACAGCGGCGCTTCTGGTCTTGATCCTCTTTCTTGCGGGCGTCGTCATTCGCTGGGTGGCCGTCTGGCTCGCGGCGAATCAGCGCCGCGTGCAGGCCTTGTTTCGCTTGACGCTTCGGACGACGGGCACTCGTGCGCTCGCGCGCACGCTTGCCCCCGGATTCCGCTGGCTGGGGCGGCGGCTCAACCCGCGTGTAGCAAAGGGGCTGAGCCTGACGATCTGCTTTATCGCCCTCCTGGGCGCAATTGCAGGCATCGGATTGATGTCCAGCCAGAATCAGGTGGCGCGCGGATTGGCGGTTATCGACTTTCCTGTACTGGAATGGATGGGCGACACCCGAACCGAGAAGGCGGTTTCGATCGCACGCAGCGGGCTCCGCGCATTTCACTGGCCCGGCGTCTTCGTGATGGCCGTGCCGCTTATAGCGCTTGTTTTCTGGCGTGCGGGATGGGCCGCGGCGCTTCGGATCGGCTTTGGTGTCGTCGGCGCTGCCGGAGGCGCATCTTTCCTCGACAGCATGGTGCTCGAAGGCCATGTACCTGGTGCTGAGTACCCGTCGGTACCGGTCGCCGTCTCAGCAGTGCTGCTGGTTCATACGACGGCGCTCACCGCTAGAACGCTGGGTTGGGAGCGCGCGGTCGCCTGCGCCGGCGTCGGCACGTTCATTCTCTGCACGGTGGCGCTGGGAACGGTCGTGGCCGGATGGGCCGCGCCTTCCGGTATTGTCCTGGGGCTGGCCCTGGGCATGGCCTGGGCCACCGCGCTGGAACTTCCCTGGACGGTCTTGCAGTCGGAGCGCATTTCGCCGAAGGCGGATCAGGGCGATCCGGCCTCTCACCGTCCAAGCGAAGGTCCGCCCGGGTAATTTCTTTGCTTCCTCGGCGCAGATAAACCAGAAAAACCGAAGTGGAACTGTCGCTGCGGGTCCGCATCGCGAAAGGGCGTGTGTTCGCGATAACACTCAGCCTGACAACCTTGTTGTTTTTATCCCCGGACTCTCCCTGCCGATGGTGTTGCTCCTCTTCGTCGTGCTTCTGCCGCTTGCGCGGTTCATTATCCGGCGGCTCGTCGTCCCGCCGACAGGACTACAGGTTGACCAGCCAGTAGCCGAGAAGGACGAAGACGCCAGCCGTCGTCAGAAGCGAAATCAGGGCGAACAGACCATCTCGTGCGATCAGCGCGACGCCGAATGCGCACAGCGCAATTCCTGCCAGGTTGGCGCTGAACGGAATCAGTTCCAGCACCGGCATCACCAATGCCACGCCAAGCGTCGCCGCGCCAATGGCGCGAGTGCTGGTCTGACTGACAAAGAATTCCAGGCGTCGGCGCGTAAAGCGATCCGTAAACCGGGCCGGCCCCTGGACGAACTTCAGCGTTTTCTCGAGTCGTGCGCGAGAGATCGAGCGTTTCAGCAAAAAACCAGGTAGCCAGAAGTGCTGACGGCCAGCCAGCAACTGCATTGAGGTTATTGCGACCAGCACAGCAGCCAGCGACGGCACGCCGGGAATGTCGCCGATGAGCGGGACGAGCACGACGATACCGGCGAATAACAATATGGTGCCGAACGATCGACGCCCAATTTGCAGCAGCACGGCTTCCAGATCGACCGGGTCGTGGCCGCCGTCGATAAGATGTATTCGCTCGACCAGTTTCTGGAGGCCGTCGATGTCGTCCGACATGGTGCCGTCTCTCGTCCGGGCTGGTTCGGGAAGGGCCTCGTCTTCGCGCTTCATGTGTCGGGACTCCAGATGCACGGGTCCGATATGTTAATGTAACTAAGGGGAATTTTCCGAAACAGACCTCTGGAGGACGACCAATGGCCACTGCAACTGACAAGGAACTTCAGGAACTCAAGGAAGAGTTCGCTGCACTGAAAGGCGAGCTGTCGGATATCGGTAATACTGTTTCGCAACTTGCGCGCACCGCAACCGGTGAGGGGCGGGATCGAATTCGCGCTGCGGCCGAACATTCGCGCGAGCAGGCTCGCCACACGTGGGGAGCATTCGAGAAGGAAGTCGAAGAACGCCCGATGACGAGCATCGCGGTTGCGCTCGGCATTGGCTTCATACTAGGTAAATTGCTCGACCGCTGAGCCAGACTGACGGTTGCCCAATCCCGCAATGCTGAAAAAAATGAAAAAACGTGTCGAAACCGGTGCGCTGGTTACGGCGCTGGTTGTGCCATTGGGCCTGTGCGTCTTTGCGTTTCTCGGCCTTGCCGGGTACTTCGCATTCCGGGAACACCTGCCGCCCGATCTGGCCGCGCTGGTGACTGCGGCATGCGGGATCGTGCTGATCGCTCTCATTTTCCTTATCGCCCGCATCGGCGGTGCCGGCAGCGGGTCGTCGTCCCGCCGAAGGGGGCGTGGCGACAATGATGTTGAACTAGGAGAGGATCTGGAGAATTTCCTGCGTGAGCATGCCGACCCAGTGGTGGGCGACTGGGTCCGGAAAAATCCTGACAGGGCTGTCGTGACGACGCTGGTGCTGGGTATTGCGGCGGGTTATAGCGGGCAGCTTCGGCGAGTGCTGATGGATATGTACGC
>Ga0102925_1001192_pt1 | contig 14376 bp, 10 predicted proteins | sample SalPonR1_A_D1_MG_FD_78216 | JGI IMG/M metagenome (GOLD analysis project Ga0102925, IMG submission 78216) | Salt pond soil microbial communities from South San Francisco under conditions of wetland restoration - Salt Pond MetaG R1_A_D1_MG | ecosystem: Environmental > Aquatic > Marine > Intertidal...
ACGAAATACTGGAAGGCATATTCGCGGCCCGGCTCCAGGCCGGTAATTTTCTTCCAGAAATAGGCACTGTCCGGGTTCACCGAATCGCGGTTCATAAAATATTCCGGGCCAACCTGCCAGTCATTAAAATCGCCAATCAGGTAGGCATACTCTTTATAGGGAGCAAAAAGGCTAAACATCACGGTAGTGTCGTTCAGGTAGGTGATGCCGTCCTCAATGGTATCGGGGCGGTTTTGGTCGGCTGTTTGAGGATTGACCATCAATGTTTTGGTAGATGTATCCCGGACTTCGCCATCGTCACCCATCAGGGTGATCAGGTATCGGCCAGCTTGAGGAGGTGTGAATGAATAGCGGATGGTATCGTTGTTGACCGCGGCCACCTGCTGATCGTTGACATGCAGGGTCAGTTCTATGTTGCCGGCACTTTGTTCATCGCCAGATCCAATACCTTCGATATCCAGGGTTTGAGGTTCCTGCTGAAAGGTAACATCATCCCGGGGTTGAATTAGTTTCACATTGAACCGGCTCTGGTAGACCTCCACAAAGAGGTCGCCGCCGGTAGCCGTTTTGCCTTCGAGCGAGCCGTCGGAGTTTCGGAAGACGAAGGCCATCTGCTCGATCAACTCATTCTCCGGTACGTCATAGTATTCGCGGATGGTCGGCTTGATATCCAGCTTATAAAGGTTCTCTTCTACACGCGTCATTTTGGCCTTATCGGTATTCTCATCCCATTCGGCTATCACGTATTGCCAATCGGAGCTGCCGGTACTTTCTCCGGTGATCACTCCGGTATGGGCCCAGATATCGCCTGAGTAATCCTCCAGTTCCCCGTTGCCCTGGTCGGCATGGAAATAGACCGTTACCGAATCATAAGGTACGGGAAACTCGGGCTCGGTGGTTACAATCTGACCGAAAGCAGCCTGACTAAGAAAAATCCAGGCAAACAGAAGCAAGAGTAAAGGTCGGTACATAACTTGGGGGTCATTGGGTTATACAGAATCATTCAGGAAGCTAAAAAAAGGGTGCCCGGTGGCACCCTTTTTTCTTTATCAATATGTGTATTTATTGTTTCTCCAGTGAGTAAGTATAGGGATAACTGCTCAGGTCGAGGGTTATCTTGTAGGTACCAGCTTCCTCAACGGGGATGTTAGCTGCCCCTGCCTCGAGCGTACCATCGTTGCCCTCATCACCATAGTCAAGGTTCCAGGCATTATTGGCACGGAATTTCATCTCAGCGGCTGTCAGGTCGAGAGTAGCTGTCCACACACCCTGATCAGGCTGATACGTCATATCCTGGTCGCTGTCCCAGTCATTAGCCGTAGCTGAGCCGATCACGCCCCACTGGGTATCGAGCATGCTATAGGTCAGACCTCCCACATCAACATTGATCTTATAATAGCCTCCTTCTGAGACGGAAAGGTTACCGCCTGTCTCGGAGATCGTACCTTCAGCTTCACCGGCACCCCAGTCGCCACCAGCCCAGTTACGCTCTTTAGTAAACTTAAACTCTGTGGCACTTTCCATATAGACATAACCCTCATAGTTGTCGTCAAAATTGGCCGAATACAAGGCAGGCGCTTCAGCAGGGCTCCAGCCCTGGTAACCGCCGGCTACGTATATCTCGGGATAGTTGATCTCAACGATATACGGAGTAACGCTCAGAGTCAGCACTTCCGAATACAGCGTATCCACATCTGCGTTCACCACAGCGCGCAGCCGGAAGTGGATATCATAAGTTTGAGTGGAATCGTCCACACCCAGCTGGCTGGTTAGCTTGCTGTTCAAGTCACTTACCAGCACACCCAGGGATGTATTGTTGGTTTTTCCCAGTTCCACCTCATTGGGGAAACCGGAGGCCGTATCCATCTGCAGGGTATAGGTGGTAGCGGTCGATACGCCAAAGTCGGCCGCGTTCCACTCGAAAGTGGTCAATGTGTCATCCGACATGGCTTCGGTCAGCTTGAAGGAAGTGCCGCCGCTTGGGTTCTGCAAAGCAGGTCCTTCAGGATTGCTGCTGAGCTCGGGGCCGGTCAGTTCCTCTTCACAAGAGAAAAGGAAGAAGGTCCCCAGTATAGCAAATAATATGATATGAATGCGTCTCATAATTCTTATTTTTATTGGTTCATCATTAATAACCCGTGTTCTGGGTCAGGTTCGAATTGGAGTTGATATCGGAAGCGGGTATCGGGAAAACTCTGAGATATTCTCCAATGGAAGATCCTTCCTGAACGCCGCCTTTCCAGGCCCACAGGTAATCGTCGCCTGCATACATGTTGAATCGAATCAGGTCGGTTCTTCTGTGGCCTTCCCAATACAATTCACGGGCTCTTTCATTAATAAGGAAATCAAGGGTCAATTCGCCCTGGGTAATGTTTTCTGAGTCATTGCCGTAAGCCCTTTCTCTGACTTCATTGACATAGTCTCTAGCTGTTCCCAGGTTGCCTGTATTTGATCTGAGAGCCGCTTCGGCGTACATCAGGTAAGCGTCGGCCAGGCGGAATACAGGCCAGTCGGTATCGACGAATCCAGGTACAGAACCGGCATTGCCTTCGGAGGTAATGTTCTTAAACTTAGCTACCGCATATCCATTTGTAAATTCTGTGACATCGGGTATCTCAAGCTCCTGTCCGTCGGTGTGGAACATGGCCCGGCTATCGTTGGCCGGATCATCGAAGGTGTTGTAGAGCTGGGGTGTTACCCTGATTCCTGCCCAGCCACCATCAATGCCAAAGTCGTTTGCGCTCATGCTACCTCCTACTGCGGCATGGATTAGGAAATTCATTCCGCCGTAGGTCTGGGAATTGTTGCCATCAAAGACCACGGGGAAAATGATGCCGTCGGCTGTATGATTGTCGGCCAGGAAAAGCTCCTCGTAGTTGGGATCGAGCTGATAGGCTGAATTGATCACCCGCTCGGCATAGTCCATAGCTTCTGCATACATAGGCTCACCTTTATAAACTTCTGCATTGAGGTACAGTTTGGTTAGCAGCATCCAGGCAGCAGCCTTATCGATGCGGCCGTATTCATTCTGCTTGGGATCTTTGAGTGAACCATTCTCTAACACGTCCAGCAGCTCGGATTCAATGTAATCAAAAACTTCAGCACGGCTCCTTTGAGGGGGCTGGAAGGCTCCTACATTGTCTTCCTCCGTTACAAAGGGAATATTACCAAACATATCGATGGCATGCCAGTAACTGAAAGCGCGGAGGAAACGAACCTCTGAACGATAGGTCCTCACTGCGTCGGCATCGGATCCGCTGATGCCTCTTTCAGAGAGCTTGCCGTCTGAGGATTCACGAATGAATTCGTTGCAAAGGGTGATCTGGTAAAAGATCCGGTTATACATGGCTTTTACCCAACCATTGGAGGCCGACCAGTTGTTGTAGTTGAAATTAGGCAGGCCCGGGTCACTCCAGGCAACCACAGCTTCGTCAGTAGACAGCTCCTGGTGAGTCCACATGGTTCTCAGATAGGACGAGAAACCTTCGTCAATACCCTGTATGTCAGGCATTCCTGCGGGTCCTTGCTGACCTGTCAGGGAGAGACCGGCATAACATTTGCCCAGTACTTGCTGATATCCCTCTGCGTCCTCGTATACCGATGCAGAGGTGACTACGTCATCATCCAGGGGTTCGGTATTCAAGTCCTCCGTACAGGACGAGAATCCCAACATGATGACCATCGCTAAAATGGATGCTATTTTATATCTAATATTCATAATCTTGATTTTTTATTGTTTAAAAATTAGCCGATACGCCCAGTACGAATGTTGTAGGTCTCGGGTAGAAGTTATTATCGATGCCGGATTCAATTTCCGGATCCAGTCCTTCATACGGAGTGATGACAAAAGCATTTTGTACGGTGGTATATACCCGGACGCTGGTCTGTTGGTTCATCACATCTTTAAAGGTATATCCCAGGGATATGTTATCCATCCTCAGGAAGGATGCATCGCGTACATAATAATCAGACATGTACTGGGTATTGTCAAACCGCGTATTGTATATTCCTTCAGTCACATTGGTCAGGTAACCGGCTGAGAAATACATCTGGTTTAGAACGTTGTTGTTGGACTCAATGTTGTTGTAAACATAGTTGCCGATGTTTACACGACCGGAGAAACGGAAATCCCAGTTTTTATAGTTTAGTCTGGTGGAAAATCCGCCATATACCGTTGGAGCGGCTTGCTTATACCTGTATTTATCCTCGTTGGTTATTTGTCCGTCGCCATTGCGGTCGACATAAACGCCTTCAACGGGATCGCCGCTTTCATTATATACCTGTTCGTAAACGAAGAAGGCATTCCGTGGATAGCCTGTGCTGTGAATTTGAATGTTGCTCCCAACGCCACCTGAGATGCCACCTGTTTCAACACCCTGGTATGTGGGGTCGTTAGCGGAGGTCAGCTTGGTAATCTCATTTTCATTATAGGTAGCGTTCAATCCTATCTCCCAGGAGAAATCTTCCTGTGAGATGGCCACACCGTTCACAGAAAATTCAAAACCCTGATTTTTCATACTACCGACGTTGGTCAGGATCCGGTTGGTGAAGTTGGTTCCTGCCGGTACAGGTACTGTATTGATCATATCATCGGTTTCCTTGTAATAGACCTCCAGGTTACCATAGATCCGGTTATCCAAAAGGCTGTAATCAATGGCCGCGTTGTAGGTAGTGGTTTCTTCCCATTTGATGTTTTCATCGTATCCTTCGGGACGGATGGTATTGATCCACTGGTCGCCGAACCTATAACGGGCGGTGTTTTCACTGACGGTATAACGTGCCAGATACGGATAGTCGTTGTCGGTGATATCCTGCTGACCAGTAACACCATAACCCACGCGCAATTTCAGTTCATTGATGGCATCCACATTTTCAAGGAAAGGCTCCTTGTGAATCTGCCATGCAAGAGCTGCGGAGGGGAAAAGGCCCCAACGCTGATCCTCGGCAAAGCGGGATGATCCGTCACGGCGCAAGGTGGCGGTCAACAGATATTTGTCCTTAAAAGTATAATTGAGTCGACCGAAGAACGATACCAGGTAATTCTCTGTTTTATAATCGGTATCCTGATCGGTGATGGTTTTAGCAACGTTGGTCTGGTGGGTGAACCCTTTTCTCCAGAAATGTTGCCATGAGTAACCACCCATCAGACTGATCCGACTATCAAGGCTTTCGAGATCCTTCTGATAGTTCAGGTAAAAATCAAGCAGTTCATTGCGCTTGGTTTGTCCATAGTCGCGGTCAACACCGCCGCCATTCTGCTCGTCATATTCCCAGGAAGCCTGGACAGGAACAAAAACGTACCCCTCGGATTCGGAATAATCATATCCCATATTCAGGGTAGCGGTAAGGCCGGGAGCTCCATGGACATCATAGTCAAATTTCACATTCCCCAGGCTTCTTTTCACGAAAGAACGATCCTGTTCCAGGTTCAGCATAGCCAGGGGATTCGTGGTTGCAATTGGTATGGGATCACCGCTGTTATCGAGCCATGTATGATAGCCGTTATCTATCTCGGTACCGTCATCCATGGTCCCGGGATTTTCCATCTTCACGGGTTGGGTGGGATCATAAGCCACGGCTGCACCGATGGCACCATCATTGGCAAAGCGATTTTCGATGTAAAGGCCTTTCACGTTGGCATCCATCTGAAGCCTGTCATCCAGAAAACTGGGATTGGCCGTGATCGATGCGGTGGTCCGTTCCATGTTGGAAGTCTTCAGGATACCGTTGGAATTGTTGTATCCGACAGAAGCGCGATAGGGCACTCCACCGGCTGCGCCGGAAACACTCAGGTTATGATCATGGCTCATTGCCGGATCAAAAATCTGCTCCTGCCAGTCGGTGCTGTTGTCACCAATTAAATCCAGTGCATTCTGGTTATCCGCATAGTAATCCTCAAAAAGGGTCTTGTATTCATCGGCACCCAACACATCAATTTCGTTGGTGCGGGTATCGAGTGAAACCTTACCCTGGTAGGATACCTGCATGGGCCTGTCCACACTACCTTCCTTGGTCTCAATAATGATCACACCATTGGAAGCGCGCGAACCATAAATGGCCGTTGCCGAGGCATCTTTCAGTACAGTAAAACTTTCAATATCACCAGGATTCAGGGTATTCAAGGGATTTCTCATCCCGTCGATGCCTTGATTATCGATGGGTACACCATCAATGACGATCAAAGGGGCATTGCTGGCCGACATCGATGAACCACCGCGAATGCGGATAGTGGTTCCGCTGCCGGGAGCACCGCCGCCGGAAGTGATCTGTACACCGGATGCTTTACCGGACAATAATTCTTCAGGAGAAGTGATAGCCCCCTCTTCAAAATCATCGGCCGTTACTTTGGAGACCGACCCGGTAGCGTCCTCTTTGCGAACCTGGCCATAACCGATTACCACCACTTCTTCCATCTCCTGTACCTGCTGTTGCAGTTGTACATTCAATGTGGTTCTTCCATTCACAGGAATCTCTTGAGCCTGATATCCCACAAATGAAAATACTAGAGTTGCATCCTCTGGCACGGAAATCTGATAATTCCCGTCCATGTCGGAACTGGTTCCGTTTTGAGTCCCTTTCTCCACAATACTTACCCCGGGTAAAGGTTCACCGCTTTCCGCGTCGGTGACCTGTCCCTCGACAGCAATGTTTTGGGAAAAGGCTGTAAATGATAGAAATACAAGAGCAATAATCGGAATGCTCTTTTTCAATAGATTTGTCATTTTCATATCCTTCAGCTTTTAGAAATTTTTAAAGTAAAGTTAAGAAAAAATTAAACCTGACGGGGTATTTATTTTGACTCAAATCAATATTTTAAATTATTAATCAGGCTTTTAAACACAAACGAATTTAAGAAGGGTTCATTTCAAACGTTTGCAAAATTTTTAGTAATTTACACCCCTCAATTATTAGTGCCATCAGGATGAAAGGTACATCAGCCCATCAAGTTTTTGTGCAGGTTTATCCCGTGTAGAGGGGATAGCTATATACCTCCTTGTCAAATAAATGCAACCAGTCGACCGATGAAACGTTCGTGTGTTCAATAAATAAAAAAATACCGCATGAAGAAGCACCAAATCACGATCAAGGACATTGCTAAAAAGCTCAATATTTCTCCCTCTACCGTTTCAAGGGCCCTTAAGGATCATCCCGACATCAATCCCAATACCCGGGATGCAGTCAAAAGAATTGCCCGCGAATACAATTACAGGCCCAACAAGATAGCCTTAAGCCTGTTGCAGAATCAGAGCAAAACCATCGGAGTGATCATTCCTGAAATTATTCATCATTTCTTTTCCTCTGTGATCAGCGGCGTAGAAGATGTATTCTACAGGGAAAACTACAACATCATTATATGCCAGTCACAGGAATCCTATGAGCGGGAGATCAAAAATGTGCAAACCCTCCTTTCCAGCCATATCGACGGAATCCTGATGTCTATTTCCAAAGAGACGCAGAACCTGGATCACATCAAAAACATTCAAGAGGTAGGCCTTCCCCTGGTCTTCTTCGATCGCATTGCCGAGGAAATAGAAACCGATAAGGTGATCGTGGATGACTTCGGAGGGGGATACCAGGCTACCGAACACCTTATTAATACAGGCTGCAAACGAATCGCCCATTTTTATGGGCCGCTAAATTTGCTCATCGGGCGAAACCGCTTCAACGGCTATGAAAAAGCGTTAACAGATCATAATATCCCCTTCGATCCGCAGCTAACTATCTTTTGCGACAGCTACGAACAGGCCATCGAAGATACAGAAAAGCTTTTGAACAGGGAACAGCCTCCCGACGGTATCTTTGCTGTCAATGACCTCACAGCCCTGGGTTGCATGAAAGCTATTAAAAACCATGGACTGAGAGTTCCGGAAGATATTGCCGTGGTGGGCTTCACCAATTGGCTGATATCCCGGTTTGCCGACCCCCCGCTAACCACCATCGACCAGAAAGGCTACCTGATGGGTACCGAAGCTGCCGAGCTGTTGCTCAACCGTATCAACAGTGATGAAAGTGAGGAAACAAAAAAGCCCATCACAAAGCTCCTCGACTGCAAGCTGATTATCAGGGAATCTTCCCAAAAGCCGCACAAAAAAGGTACCATACCGGCAGAGTAGCCTCTGTATTCCCTGTCTGCCTGGAAAAATCCATGTCAAAGAATGTGATTTAAATCATATGAAATTTTGCTGGTCACTCCCTAACAAATCATAAGCGCAGCACACGTCCATTTCTTAGAGGAACTCACCGGGATGGAGTAAGCTCCACCCCGGTTTACTTACAAATAGTAAGTTATTTTATTGATTCTATTTATTAAATTTGCGAAACAAAGGGAAAGTCCAAAAAATATAAACCATGATCAATCGTCAACTTCTCAATCCCAAAAGCATTGTGGTAGTAGGTGGCTCCAACAACCTGCAAAAGCCCGGAGGAAAAGTATTAAAAAACATCATCGACGGAGATTTCCAGGGGGACCTCTATGTAGCCAATCCCAAAGAGGAGGAAGTACAGGGCATCCCCAGCTACCAGGACCCCAATGATCTACCGGAAGCGGAACTGGCCATCCTGGCCATTGCAGCCAAATACTGTCCGGATATGGTGAAGCTGCTGACCGAGGAGAAAAACACGCGGGCCTTCATCATCCTTTCAGCAGGCTTCAGCGAGGAGAGCGAAGAAGGGGCGCGACTGGAGCGGGAAGTAGTCGAACAGATCAATAAAGTAGAGGGATCCCTCATCGGACCCAACTGCGTAGGCATGCTCAACCAGCATTATAATGGGGTTTTCACCACCCCCATCCCCAAACTGGATCCCCAGGGGGTGGATTTCATTTCAGGATCGGGGGCTACAGCGGTTTTTATCATGGAATCGGGCATTCCCAAAGGCCTTACCTTCTCCAGCGTATACTCGGTCGGTAACAGCGCCCAGATGGGTGTAGAGGAAGTACTGAAACACATGGATGAAACCTATGACCCGGAGACCAGTTCACGGGTTAAGCTCTTATATATTGAAAGCATAGAAAAGCCCCAGCTTCTGCTCAAGCATGCCGCCTCGCTCATCCGCAAGGGTTGCCGGATCGCGGCGGTCAAGGCCGGGGGCTCGGAAGCCGGCAGCCGCGCTGCCTCTTCGCACACCGGAGCCCTCTCCAGCTCGGATGCCTCTGTCAACGCTCTTTTCCGCAAGGCAGGCATCGTCCGGTGCCATGGACGCGAAGAGTTGACCACCGTAGCTTCTATCTTTATGCACAAGCCCCTGGAAGGAAACAACATCGCCATTATCACCCATGCCGGCGGGCCGGCTGTGATGCTCACCGATGCCCTGTCCAACAACGGGATGAACATCCCTCCCATCGAGGGAGAAGCCAGCAAAGAGCTGAGGGAAGAGCTCTTCCCGGGATCCTCGGTGGCCAACCCCATCGACTTCCTGGCTACCGGTACAGCCGAACAACTGGGGAAAATCATCGATTACTGCGACAAGCGGTTTGATCACATCGATGCAATGGCGGTCATCTTCGGCAGCCCGGGCCTGTTCCCCGTCTACGAGGTATACGATCTGCTGGATGAAAAGATGAAGCAAAGCAAAAAGCCCATCTTCCCCATCCTTCCCAGCGTAGTCAATGTCAAAGACGAGATTGACCATTTCATCAGCAAAGGAAGGATCAACTTCCCCGACGAAGTATTGTTCGGCCACGCCCTGGCCAAAGTTTACAACACCCCGGCACCTGTGAATGAAGCCTCCGATGTGCCATCAACAGACAAAAAACGCATCCGCTCCATCATCGATGAATGCCAGGATGGATATATCGACCCCGATAAGGTACAACAACTGCTGGATGCAGCTGGTGTCAGACGCGCGGGAGAAGCCGTGGTCAGCAGCCAGGAAGATGCCGTTACCCAGGCCAAGAAACTGGGACTCCCCGTGGTGATGAAAGTGGTGGGGCCCGTGCACAAATCAGACGTGGGGGGTGTATCGCTCCATGTCAACGATGAAGAAACCGTGCGCAAAGAGTTTGAGCGGATGATGCAGATCGATCACACCTCCGGTATTTTGATCCAGCCCATGCTGGAGGGTACCGAGATATTCATCGGAGCCAACAAGGAACCCAAGTTTGGCCACATGGTCATGTGCGGGTTGGGTGGTATCTTCATTGAAGTACTGCGGGATGTAAGCTCTGCCCTGGCCCCCGTGGGCCACGCAGAAGCCCTCGAGATGATCCGCAGCCTCAGGAGTTACGGCATTATAAAGGGAACCCGCGGTCAGGAAGGCATCAACGAACAAGCCTTTGCCGAGACCATCACCCGCATATCCGCCCTGGTTGCCGAAGCACCCGAAATAGCTGAAATGGACCTCAATCCCCTCCTTGGTAACCCCAGCGAAGTAGTGGCCGTGGATGCCAGAATACGAATAGACAAAAGGAAGGGATGAAGAAACTGAACAGGAAACTGACCCGCTCTGAAAAATTGTTGCTCCTGCTCCTGGCCATAGGCCTGATCGCGGTGGCCGTCAAATGGAATGCCGTTAAAGAAGGTTTCCAAACAGGATGGAAGGCGTTTGATATTGAAAAATGGTACCAAAGAGACTGATTTTTCGATAAAAAAAATCAGAAAACAACAAATTCCAAATCTCAAATAACAAATAATAATCAAATATCAATGACCAAAAACTTGTCCGATTACCCGGGAGCTGCCTGGTAAAAATAACCTGCTGAACGCAGAAGCACCTGTTTGAGATTTAACAAAATATACCATGAAACTGAAAGACATCTATTTCATTGTTGCCATCCTCTTCTTTTTCAGCCCCTTTGTTGTGTCCGACAGCCTCTATGAGTTTTATAACACCTTCAACCAATCGCACGCGATCATAGCCAGCTTCATCAAGTTTGCCATTCTGGCCACCCTGGGCGAGGTGATTGCCCTGCGGATCCGCGAAGGCATCTACTACAGGCAAGGCTTTGGAGTCATCCCCCGAGCTATCGTGTGGGGCTTCATCGGCATCACCATCAAATTTGCTTTTGTCATTTTTTCCACCGGCACACCGGCCCTATTAGAATACCTGGGCCTGGAAGGAGCAACAAAAGCTTTGAGCAGTCCTTTTGGCGCCACCAAGCTGGCGGTGGCATTTTTCACCAGTGCGGCCATGAACCTGATCTTTGCCCCGGTTTTCATGACTTTTCATAAAGTCACCGACACCCATATCATCTGGAATGGCGGCACCATCAAAGGGCTGTTCCGGCCCATCCCTTTCGCTAAAATCTTTGCCAACATCGACTGGTCGGTGCAATGGCACTTTGTATTTAAAAAAACCATCCCCTTCTTCTGGATTCCGGCTCATACCATCACCTTCCTTCTACCCCCTCATGCACGGGTTTTGTTCGCCGCCCTGCTGGGCATTGTATTGGGTGTATTGCTGGCAGTGGCAAGCCTGAAAAGTCAAAAAGATTGTTAAATTTGTAGGTAGTAACTAAAAAACACAAAGATATGAATAAGATAGGTTTATTTTACGGACCAGCCCAAGGCTCTTCCACAGAGCGGGTAGCAAAAAAGGTAGCCGATCAGATCGGCCGCGAGCATGTTGATCTGGTTTCGGTTAAGGAAGCCAAAGCCAGCGACCTGGAAAAATATGACAACCTCATATTCGGCGTTTCCACTATTGGAAGGGAAACATGGGATGGAACCACCACAGCCAGCGATTGGGATCAATTCCGTTCCGAGCTGGATAAAGCCAACTTGAAGGGAAAAACTGTTGCTATGTTCAGCCTGGGCGACCATGTGACCTACCCACGCCATTTTGTCGATGCACTGGGCCAACTCTACGAGATCATCAAAGACCAGGATATTAAGCTGATAGGTCACGTCGATCCGGAAGGCTATGAATTTGAAGAATCCGAGGGCATCTACGATGGTAAATTTATAGGCCTGCCCGTCGATGAAGACTTCGAACCCCATCTGACCGACGAAAGAATTAAGAACTGGACAGACAACATTCTGAAATTTTTTGAATAAGGATAATACCAAAAGACAGGTCGGCCGGCCTGTCTTTTTCTTTGGCAGATCCTGAACCCATACCACAGAATGGTCAATAAAAAAGAAAAGTATATGAGCAAATCCAACAACACACCCATCGATCCGAAAGTCGTGGAAAAGAAGTTGCAGGAAAGCGGACTGGACCAGATCGGCAATGCCTCGATCCGGGAGATCGTCAAGCTGGTCAATGAAATAGAAAAGGCGACAGGCCAACGGTATATTCGAATGGAAATGGGCGTACCCGGGCTTAAGCCACCCAGGGAAGCCATAGAGGGAGAAATCCGGGCCCTTCAGTCGGGAGTGGCTTCGAAGTATCCCATGATCGAAGGCGTTGAGGAATTAAAAGAAGAAATTGCCCGGTTCATCAAGAATTTTGCCAACATTGACCTCCGGCCCCAGGGGTGCCTGCCCACTGTGGGAAGCATGCAGGGCGCCTTTGCCGCTTTTTTAGTCTCCTGCAGACGCGATCCGGAGAAAGACACCACCTTGTTTATCGACCCGGGCTTCCCGGTGCAAAAGCAGCAACATAAGGTACTTGGCTTTAAGTACGAGGCATTCGACGTTTACAACTACCGGGGTGACAAACTGCGGGAGAAGTTGGAATCCTGCCTGAAACAGGGAAACATCTCCACCATCCTCTATTCCAATCCCAACAATCCTTCCTGGATCTGCTTCACCGAAAAGGAGCTCCGGATCATCGGGGAGCTGGCAACCCAATACGATGTGGTGGTTCTGGAAGACCTGGCCTATTTTGGAATGGATTTTCGCCAGGACATCTCCCGCCCGGGCGAACCACCCTACCAGCCTTCGGTTGCCCGTTATACCGACAACTACATCCTGCTGATATCCAGCTCCAAATCCTTCAGCCTGGCCGGTGAACGAATGGGCATGATGGCCATCGGTGACCAACTTTTTGACAGGAAATTCCCGAAGCTCAAGGATTACTTTTCCAGCGAGGGCTTTGGCTACTCCATGATTTACGGGGCTTTGTACACCCTGTCATCGGGCACCAACCATTCGGCCCAGTACGGATTGCTGGAGATCCTGAAGGCTGTAAACGAGGGGAAGCACAATTTCATAGCAGACGTCCGGGAATATGGGGAAAGGGCCAGGATGATGAAAAAACTGCTTCAAAAATATGGCTTCAGACTGGTCTATGACAAGGATGAAGATCAACCCCTGGCCGACGGGTTCTATTTTACCTTCAGCTATCCGGGAATGGAAGGCCGGGAATTGCTCGAGCGACTTATCTACTATGGCATCAGCGCCATTACCCTCGACATCACCGGCAGCGAAAGAAGCGAAGGCCTCAGAGGATGTGTTTCTCAGGTAGGAAAAGAACAGATAGACGAGCTGGAATACCGGCTGAAAAAGTTTTCAGAGGACCATTTAAACTCGGTCTAAATAAGCGCAACCTTAAGCCGAACGACCACCTGCCAACTGTTTTAGAACATTGTCAATGTGGCTCTAAGGCACCAGAATTCTATATGAATATTATTATCTTTGAGAGAAAATCAATTCACTAACTCACAAAAATCCAAAATAATGGCTAAAGTTACAGGAAGAATCGAAGTCGATACGGAAAGATGCAAGGGATGCGGCGTTTGCGTTCCCACCTGCCCTTTCGACGTTATAGCCCTGGCTGAAGATGTAAACAGCAAAGGCTTTCACTATGCCTATATGAAAAATCCGGAAGCCTGCACCGGCTGCACCAACTGCGCTTTGGTCTGTCCCGATGCAGTCATCAAGGTATATAGAAAAAAAGCAACCGCATAAACCAACATTTCAATAAAAAACCAAGATAATGGGAGAATTAAAATTAATGAAAGGCAACGAAGCGATCGCTGAAGCGGCGATTCGCGATGGCGCCGACGGATATTTCGGATACCCGATCACTCCTCAATCAGAGGTTATAGAATATCTTGCTGCCCAGAAGCCGGAAGAACGCACCGGTATGGTCTTATTACAGGCTGAAAGTGAAGTAGCTGCCATCAACATGATCTATGGAGCCGCCGGGGCAGGCAAAAAAGTTATGACCTCCTCTTCCAGCCCGGGCATCAGCCTGAAACAGGAAGGGATCACCTATATAGCAGGTGCCGAATTGCCCTGCCTGATCCTCAACGTGGTACGTGGCGGACCGGGACTGGGAACCATCCAGCCTTCCCAATCCGACTACTTCCAATCGGTCAAGGGTGGCGGACACGGCGATTACCACCTGATTGTCCTGGCTCCCTCTTCCGTACAGGAAATGTACGACTTTGTAGAGCTGGGCTTCGATTTGGCCTTCAAATACAGGAACCCGACCATGGTCCTGTCCGACGGAGCCATTGGACAGATGATGGAAAAGGTGGAGATCGGAGAA
>Ga0102925_1001196_pt1 | contig 14352 bp, 11 predicted proteins | sample SalPonR1_A_D1_MG_FD_78216 | JGI IMG/M metagenome (GOLD analysis project Ga0102925, IMG submission 78216) | Salt pond soil microbial communities from South San Francisco under conditions of wetland restoration - Salt Pond MetaG R1_A_D1_MG | ecosystem: Environmental > Aquatic > Marine > Intertidal...
CTGGGCTGAACCGGTATCAGGGTGATGGTGTGCTGGTGATCCGATCCGTTGGTGGTATGGGTATCAAGGAATACATCGGGTTGCCACACCTGGAAGATGTTGGCCAGGCTTTGTGCGTTTCGCGAATCCTGCTTGGCATAGTCCCGGTTCAGGTCCAGGTTTCTTGCATTGCCCCTTCTCCCGCTCTCAACGGGTGTGGGCTGGTTCGAACGGATATAGGCCGTTCTTTTCAGGGCCCCGCCCACTGAATACACCGGTACGATACAAATCACGGTATTGTCCAGGTATCGGCCCATGTTATCCTTGTTCAGCAGAATGTCATTGGCAAACTGCAGGCTGGCATCGATGCCGCAGGGTTCGCCGGGGTGCACACCATTGTTGATCAAAAGTACTGTCTTGCCTTTCTTATGGATGGAAGCCGGATCAAAATCTTCCTCCTGGGATAAGACAAAGAGGTGGAGTGGCTTGCCCACATCGGTGCTTCCGTATTCGATAAGACGGGCTTTAGAGAAGGTCTTGTCCAGCTTCTTGTACATCTCGATGGCCTCGGGATAGGAGACCGATTGGTTCTGTTTGTAATTCAGCTGTATGATGTCGGAGGAAGGCTGATTGTTGTTGCAGGAAGGGACAAAGAAAAAAACAACAACGGCAAGCAATGCCAGCTTGCAGAAACGTGCAAATGGGGACATAACGGTTTTGTTTGATTGATAAATAGGATATGACTATTGGAAGAGCCGATGGTTTAGCGGTTCTTTTGCAGATCTTTTTCCGTGGTCCTTATTTCCGGCAGGTCGGGTATGCGGAGGATCCTTTTTTCTCTTTCTGGGTTTTTCTTTACCATTATCGGGATGAGCGGGTATATAGGGAACAAACACAATGCCCGGGTGGGAAGGAATTTTTGGGGGTTTGCCGGGCACAGGGGGTTGATGCACCGAGGTTGTTTGCCGGGTGCTCTGACAGCCAATGAAGAATATGGCCAGTAATAATATCAATCCCAGTTTTCTCATATCTTCATGTATAGTACAAATATTGTTCCAATAACGTTTTTTATGCTCAAGGATTGTTCCGGTGTGTCATAATTAAATATTTCGGCGCCAACAGGGGGTCAGGATGCGATTTGTTTCTGAATCCAACCACTTAATGTTTGGGCAATGGCCCGGGGGTGATCTTCCTGAAGATAATGCAGGCCTTCTCCGATGTGTTTCGTTTCCAGGTTCTTGATATGGTAGCGGCACCAGTTGAGGGTTTCCTGGTTGATGATAGCCCCTGGTGTGGCATATATCAATAGTTTGGGTATGGATGTTTGCTGAAGCCAGGAGCTGTAAGCCCATACGATGCGGTAGGTTCTGGCAGGCCTGCCGTTGATGGGTATTTCTCTGGGCCACATCAGCATTGGTTTTCTGGAGGTTATGTTCCGGAAGGGTTCCTTATAATGGCGCCATTCCTTCCGGCTGAGCTTTCTGTAGATCAGTCGGGGCATGATCAGGGTCAGGAAGGCATTTAAGCCATAAATCAAAGCCTCGCCGATTATTGGCATCCGCAGCAAGCCGAAGCCAAGGCGGTATTGCCACTTCAGACTACCCCAGCTCCAGGGTTTCACCAATCCCTCCATCCAGGCCATGGAACGGATTTTTTCCGGATGGTTCATGGCGTAGTAAAAGCCCAGGGCCGATCCCCAGTCGTGCATCACCAGGTGGATCTCTTCCAGTCCGATCGTTTCGATGAACCGGTTCAGGAAGTGGTAGTGATCCTCAAAGCGGCAGGGAAGGGGTGGTTGGTCTGAAGCCCCCATGCCCACAAGATCGGGTGCAATGCATCGTCCCTGTTTTTTTAATTGAGGGGTGATGTTTCTCCAAAGGTAGGAGGAGGTGGGATTTCCATGCAGCAATAGGATCGCCGGTCCTTTCCCTGCATCGACATAACGCATGCGCACACCGGCAACGAAAAGGGTTTTCATATTATGCATACTGCCCGTACTTTTCCATCGAGTATACCCGGATGCCCGTGGCCTGACCGTGGAAGCGGTACTCTTCCTCTACCAGGTAATCCGCCAGCAAGTGGTCGGGTCCGCCATTTTTTACATATTGACGAAAGGAACGGTAGTGATCTTTGCCCGCCATGCGTTCCACCATATGAATGGCAGCCCGGGCAGACATCCGGGCATGGCCATCGAACATATAATCGACAATGATCAGGTGCCCCTCGTTTTGAATGATCCGGGCCGCCTCTTTTATGATCTGCCTGGCCACAGCGAAAGGTTTTTCATGCAGGGCAAAGCTTATGATGCCCAGGTTAAACCGGTTGTCCTCGAAATTCATGGCGCTGGCATCCATCTGTTCGCAGGATACACCGGCGGATCCTTTTCCTGCCTGGAACAGCATCGATTGCGACAGGTCCACTCCGATGATGTTATCAAACCCATGACGCTTCAGGTATTTTAACTGGTTCCCCGTGCCGCAACATATGTCAATGATCTGTTCCGGCTTCAGGTTCTCAACGATTTGAACCACCTTCTTGCGTACCCGGTGCATCACCATATGCAACAGCGGATCGTATACCGGTGCCATTAATTTGTATTCATCCATGAGGTCCTTTGTTTGAGAAAATCTACTTTACCCTTTTAAACGAAAGGGCTATAATTTTGTTGAATATAAATATTTTATAAATTTAACAGAAAAAACATTCAAAAAAGGAGGAAACCATGATATTCAGAGATCTTGGTGACAGTGGAATCGAGGTTTCAGCCATTGCCTTTGGTGCCTGGGCAATAGGAGGATTTATGTGGGGCGGAAACGATGACAAGGAAGCCATACGGGCCATTCAGCATGGATACGACCTCGATATGACTACCATTGATACAGCGCCGATTTACGGGATGGGGTTGAGCGAAGAACTCGTTGGTAAAGCCATTCAAGGTAAGCGGGAACGGTTTCAAATCCTGACCAAATTTGGCATCAAATGGAAAACGAAGGGAACCCGGGAGCAGTTTCGTACCCAAAAAGAATACGAAGAACTGATGAACCAGATTTACCTCTCGGCCCGCAAAGAGAGCGTTATACAGGAATGTGAGGACAGCCTGAGACGCCTGAATACTGATTATATTGATTATTATCAGCATCATCGCCCGGCAGAAGATGCGCCGGTGGAAGAAGTGATGGAAGCCCTGGAAAAACTGAAAGACCAGGGGAAGATCAGGGCCGCGGGTGTGAGCAACTATAGTATGGATCAAATGAAAAAGGCCAACAAGCGTTTTCGCATCGAAACAAATCAGCTGCCTTATAGCATGGTAAAGCGGAATATCGAATCGGATATCATTCCGTGGGTTTTGCAAAATAACAAGGGGGTGATTGCCTACAGCCCGCTGCAGCGAGGGGTTCTCACCGGTAAGTATTCGCCCGGCAGTCAGCTGGCTGAAGGGGATCACCGCAAGAACTCCAGCTATTTCAAAGCGGATAATATCCGAAAGATCAATGATTTTCTTGGTAAAATCGAACCTGTTGCCCGGGATCACAACGCCAGCCTGGCTCAACTGGTCCTATACTGGACCATCCACCAGCCGGGCATTACCATTGCTCTTGCAGGAGCCCGCAATCCCAGGCAGGTAGAAGATAACGCCCGGACAGCAGACATTAGCCTGAGCGACCAGGAGATGAAAACCATCAATAACTACCTGGAAAACCTGGAACTGGATATGCAGTAAGGGCTGGGGGCATTTCCCGGCTCTCTTTTATCAATATTCCATGGTGGAAATAAGCAATCTTATCCGCGGCATTAGTCCAGGGGTTGCAAGCCAAACAAAACAACAAAAACAAATAACTATGATTTACAACGAATTAGGCCAAAGCGGCATTGAGATATCCGCTATTACTTTCGGAGCTTGGGCTATCGGGGGATTTATGTGGGGAGGTAGTGACGAGAAACAAGCCATTGGCGCCATCAGAAGAGGGTATGACCTTGGGGTCACCACCATCGATACAGCCCCCATTTATGGCACCGGTTTAAGCGAAGAACTGGTAGGCAAAGCAATTAAAGGCAACCGGGAGAATTACCAGATCTTCACCAAGTTCGGTATGAGGTGGAATAAGCCAGGTTCCCAGCAAGAATTTAGCTCGGACCAGGGATTCGAGGAGCTATGGAACCAGGTATACCTGGACGGCACGCGGGATAGCGTAATGAAGGAGGCAGAAGAGAGTCTCCGTCGGCTGGGCACCGATTACATTGATTACTATCAGATGCACTGGCCCGTGGACAACACCCCGCTTGAGGAAACCATGGAGGCGCTGGTGCGGCTCAAGGAACAAGGCAAGATAAGGGCCGCAGGCGTTTGCAACTTCTCAGCTGTTCAGCTTCATGAAGCGGAAAAAACCATCCGAATTGAAGCGGATCAGGTGCCTTACAGCATGGTGCGCCGCGATATTGAAAGCGATGTCGTCCCCTATGTACAAAAGCATAGCAAGGGCGTGATCGCATACAGCCCCATGCAGAGAGGGCTGCTCACCGGTAAATATTACCCCGATACCAAGCTTTCGGAAGGGGATAACCGGAAATATTCCCGCTTCTTTAAACCCGAAAACATCCGCAAGGTGAACGAGTTCCTCTCTAAGATTAAACCCATTGCCGAGGAGCATGAAGCATCTCTTGCACAACTGGTTCTGAGCTGGACCATCCACCAGCCGGGAGTGATCGCTGCCCTGGCCGGCTCCAGAACACCCTGGCAAATAGAAGATAATGCGAGGGCCGCTGATATTAAGCTTTCTCAAGAGCAACTGCAAACCATCAACAGCCACCTCAGTGAACTGGAGCTCGACCTGGTTAAAGACAGCTAACGCGGCTTCAATTCATGCCGATACCCTGCCTGTCACGTCTCATCCCTTGGCAGGCAGGGTGACAGAGCAACACAACTTCAAGCCAACGATTGCTCTGTTTCTTCCCTTCCCGCTTTTCATCTGCAGCAAAGAAAAATATCTATTTTTATCCTTCGTTAAGAACTTGTGTCGGCATTCATTTGTTTAGTGTATCTTAGCATCCGAAATTTTTTCATTTTCATGAAAGACGAAGAACAAAAAAAATCCAGCTTATATAAGAAATACGCCAGACAGGAAGGCGAAAAACAGGAGGAAGAACGCGTGAATTTTGCATACCGTTTTGCCGATGGGGCAAAGCGTTCTGTGGAGGATTTTCTGAAGGGTATGGGGGAAGAGTATAACGAAACCGTTGATATGTCCAGGTTTTTCTTTAAGTTGCTTGAAGAGAAACTGCAGCTCAGGGAAAGAGAAACACCACCTTCTAAAGAGGAAGTCAAAAAAGCCATTGAACAACTTAAGGACATGGGGCGTGTCGGAATTTTTGCTTCGGTATCCATATTGCCTGGAGGCGGGCTCTCGTTGCTGGGCCTGGAGGTTCTTGCCAGGAAGTTTGGGGTCAAAAATTTTTCCTTCATTCCCTCCGCTTTCAGAAAACGCCTGTACAAAGAACCCGGCGAAACACCGGAGGATGGAAATGACACCAACGATCCAGGCGCTCAAGGGACTGACTAAAAGATGGCAAGGACCAAATTGCTTTTTCCGGGACTTTCCGCGATAAGAATTTTGCTTTAAGCCTCCTTTTTTATCTTCTCAAAAAAATATCCCTGCCGGTGTAATTTTCCGGCTTTTTATGTGTCTTACCTTCACAGAAAACCCTCATCCAGGAACCTATACAACAAAGACAAGTTTAAGCATGGGGGTTCCATGTGGCTAATTAATTTTTAAAATAACAATCGCATGAAACAAATGGTATGGATGGTAGCCATTGTGCTGCTGGCAGGTTCTTCACTACGGGCCCAGGATTCCGAAAGGCCCTCCGGGTCGCTCCGAAGCATGGAAGGTTCTGTCAAGGGAAAAGTTATGGTAGAGGGCGATGGTCCTTTGGAGTACGCCAACGTGGTACTATACAGATTGAAGGATTCTTCGCTCGTCACGGGTACGGTTACGAATGTGGACGGGGGTTTTGTATTGGAGAAAGTACCCATGGGGATGTACTACGCAGAATTTAATTTTATTGGCTTCAGTAAGAAGCTACAGTCGGACATCCGGGTGACACCCCGCAACAAAAACCAGGATATGGGGACCATTTATCTGCAGGAGGCGACCCAGCAGATAGCCGGCGTTGAAGTCACTGCCGATCGCCCACAGGTGAGTTATAAGGTGGACAAGAAGATTATCAACGTGGATCAGGATTTCAGTTCAGAGGGCGGTTCGGCCGTCCAGGTGCTGGAGAATATACCTTCCATTCAGGTGGATATAGAAGGCAATGTGGAGATGAGGGGTAGTTCCAGTTTTCGGGTGCTTATCGACGGTAAGCCTTCAGTGCTTCAGGGAAGCGATGCCCTGCAGCAGATACCCGCCTCGATGATCGACAACATCGAGATCATCACCAATCCTTCCGCCAAGTATGATCCGGAAGGTACGGCAGGGATCATTAACATCATCATGAAAAAGAAGCGGGATCCCGGCTTGAACGGTATCGTTAAGGCTTCACTAAGCACCAACAATGCCTACGACGCCAGTGCCAACCTGAGCTATAAGGTTAACGACCGCATCAATGTGTTTACTTCCCTGAACTACCGCGACTTTAATTTTGACATGACCGGGGTGAGCAACCGGGAAAACATCTACCAGGATACCACCACCTTCATCGATCAGAGCCTTACCAACACTATGGAACGGGATGGTTATTCCTTCCAGGGCGGGATCGATTACCAGTTGTCTCAGAAGAGTTCGCTGTCTTTTTCAGGGCGGGCAGGGAATTTCACATTCGGACGGGGAGCCGATACCCGCATCGAGACCTATGCCATGCCTGCCACCATGCATGAGTATGAGATATCCTCCAGCGGTTTCGACATGAGCCATGACTATTATTCGCTGAATCTTGATTTTCAGAGCAAGTTCAATGAGGAGGGCCATAAGCTGGACGCCTCGGCTTATTATTCTTTCTCTGACAATCAGGACCTTAATCTACGCGAGGAGTTCAGTGCCGATGAATCATGGGACAAGCTTAGCGAGGATCCCTATAAGCAAAGGACCGATGAAGACAGCGACGAAGATCAGCTTCAGGTGAAGCTCGATTATGTATTGCCCACCAACAGTGGCAAGCTGGAAGCCGGATACCAGGGCCGATATGATCAAAGCAACCGGCACTATGAGATGCAGGATTATACCGGGGGACAGTGGGCTATCCTGGATGAGTTCACCAATACAGCCGACTATTCAAGGATGATTCAGGCCATCTATTCAACATGGGAAGGCCAGCTTTGGGGTCTCGACTACAAGCTGGGCCTCCGGGGAGAATATACCGACCGGCTGCTTGAACAAAAGGCTCTGGAGAAGAATTATCGCATCCACAGGTTCGATGTCTTCCCCAGCGCGCATTTCTCGAAGAGTTTTTCAAGAGGTAAGCAAATGTTTGCCAGCTACAGCCGCAGGATACGCCGGCCCCGCAGCTGGTTCATCGATCCCTTCAAAAGTTACAGCGACCGGTATACCGTGCGCGTGGGCAACCCGGGACTGGAACCCGAGTACACCAACTCCTATGAAGCCGGTTATAAGACAACCTTCGGCAAATCATTCGTCTCGCTGGAAGGATATTATCGCGAGACCTACAACCAGATCAGCCGCATCATGAAGCTGGGAAGCAACGATCAGATGATCCAGACCTTTGAAAACCTGGATTCCGAATCTTCCCTCGGCCTCGAGGCCATGCTTAATACCAGCCTGGCCAAATGGTGGAGTATGAACGTGAGCGGAAACCTCTACCGCTACAGCATTGAGGCCCGTGTAAATGGGGAAAACATTACCCGGCAAAGCAATAATTGGCGTGCCCGCGTGAACAGCACTTTCCGGCTGCCAACCGGTACACGCCTCCAGCTCATGGCAATGTATCTGGCCCCATCCATCACAGCACAGGGCGAACGGGAAGGTTTCCTGATGACCAGCGCAGCCGTCAAACAGTCGTTCATGAACGACAAACTATCTCTGACGGTAAGCGCCAGAGACCTGCTGCAAAGTATGAACCACGAGATGATATCTTCCGGGCCCGGCTTCCGCAGTTATAACTATTTTGAGCGCGAAGCTCCCATCGTTCAGTTTAGCCTGAGCTATACCATCAATAATTATAACCGCCAAAGGCAAAGAAATAACCAGCAGGACCAACAGTATGAAGGGATGGAGGAGATGTTTTGATTTGCAATCCTCCTCCCAAAGATTGATCTTTTGTGATTCCCGGAATTGTTGTCTTCTTTCATCTTATTTTCGTATTCAACCTTAGCAGCAAAGGATACGACTAAATGCATTCCACCTTGTTGCCTTGTTTTTAGAATAAATCCCTCGAAATAAGGCAATAAGGTTGGTTGCCATGATGTATTTCTTTTCTACTCAGGCAGAATACAAAAATAAAAGGGGTTGCTATTCAGATCCAACAGGGATGAAAGAAAAATCAGTAAAGATACGGAGGTTTTTTCTGACAGATGAAGGGTTCATAAAAGAAGATTTTCTATATTTTTGTTATATTGGGATGGATTTACTCCATAGCCCTAAATCATTTTTTTTCTTATGGAAAATCTTCAGGAACAGGGGAAAGCCCCCGAAATTATTAGAGAAATCTCTGATTTGCTCGCCTCTTTGCTGGCCATGAAAAAGTCAGGCAAGTTTCAACGGGCCATCAATATGATTGATGATACCCTGGTGAAACATTTTGATTTTGATTCCGCCAGCATCAATTTTGTTTCGGAGGATTTTCTGAACGAGGTTTTTGATGAGAACAACAAGATCTCACCCGCGGTGTCCGATTCCCTTGCCAATTTGTTGACGGAGAAAGGGGACCTGCTTTTTTCCCAGAACCGTTTTGAGGAAAGCCGCAACATTCTGAACAATGCCTTAACGATTTACTTCCTGTTGAATGATCAACAGGATTTTTTTTCCTTTGAGCGCATGAACAAGATGGTGTTGATCAATGAAAAGCTCTCCAACATTAATCTGAGCATCAGTTTCTGATGGCTAGTTGATTTTATTGAGTTTATCGAGTAGGCGTTGAGTTTCCGTTTCATAGCCCGGTTTGCCCAGGAGGCCAAACATATTGGTTTTGTATGCCTCTACTCCCGGTTGGTTGAAGGGGTTTACTTCCAGGATATGGCCACTTATGGCACAGGCTGTTTCGAAGAAATAGATTAACTGGCCCAGGGTGTATTCGTGTATACGGGGGATGGTAACGGTTATGTTGGGCACTTCACCGTCGGTATGGGCCAGGCGTGTACCCGACTCGGCCATCCGGTTAACCTGGTGAAGTCTTTTCCCGGCCAGGTAGTTGAGGTTGTCGGTATCATCGGAAGCCGGGGGCACGGTGAGGCGATGATGGGTTTTTTCGACCGACAGGATGGTTTCAAAGAGGAAGCGTCTGCCTTCCTGGATATACTGTCCCATGGAGTGCAGGTCGGTAGTGAATTGGGCGATGGCGGGAAATATGCCTTTATGCTCTTTGCCTTCGCTTTCCCCGTAGAGCTGTTTCCACCATTCCATGAAATAATAGAGCCGGGCCTGATAGATGCCCAGAATTTCAATGGCTTTGCCTTTGTAGTAGAGGGCATTGCGCATGGCGGCATACAGGGAGGCCGGGTTGTCCTGGAAGGCCACCCCGGAAGAAGTCCTCTCTTTCATGGCCCGGGCCCCGGCCATGAGCTGGCTGATATCAAACCCGGCCATGGCAATGGGTACCAGCCCGACAGGAGTGAGCACCGAATACCTGCCACCGATGTCGTCGGGGATGGTGTAGGTTTTGTATCCTTTCTCATTGGCCAGTTTCCGTAAGGCACCCTTTTTACTGTCGGTGATGGCGATGATGCGCCGGGCTGCCTCCTCCTGGCCCGCCTTTTTTTCGAGGTGCTCCTTAAAGAGTCGGAATGCAATGCCCGGCTCGGTGGTGGTGCCCGATTTGGAGATCACGATGATGCCATATTCCTTATCATTAAGCTCTTGAAGGAGCTCGTAATGGTAGTCCTCATCAATGTTCTGGCCTGCAAAAAGGATGCGGGGCTGCCCCTTGCGGGAGCCAAAATAAGGCGAGAGGGCCTCTACCACCGCCCTGGCACCCAGGTAGGAGCCGCCGATGCCTATCACCAGCACGGCATCCAGTTTTTCGGTGAAGGCTGCTGCCGTCTCCTTGATTTCCAGGAGTTCCTCCTCCTGCATTTTTATGGGCAGGTTCAGCCATCCCAGAAAATGCGCGGGATCATCGCTTTTCTTTTCAAGATTCGCGAGGATCCTGCGTGTTTGTGGCTTATATTGTTCTATGTTATGGGGCTCTACAAAACCCCGGGCATCTTTGAGATTAATCGTTAATTCGTCCATGTGGCTTCATTTTAGTTTGTTGGAAAGAAGCTTGATCTCTATGGCAGGGGATATGTTTTCATATAGTATATTATACACTGCCTGCGTGATAGGCATCTCTGCCTGATAGTTCTTGTTGGTGTCAACGATGCTTTTGGTGGCATAATACCCCTCAGCAATCATGTTCATCTCCAGCTGGGCCGACTTAACGGAATAGCCCTTGCCAATCATGTTACCAAAGGTGCGGTTTCGGCTAAACTGCGAATAAGCCGTTACCAAAAGGTCACCCAGGTATACGGAATGGTGCAGGTCCCGTGAGATGGGATGGACGGCTTCCACAAACCGCTTGATTTCCTGCATGGCATTGGATATCAGTACGGCCAGGAAGTTATCCCCGTAGCCCAGTCCGTGAGATATGCCGGCTGCTATGGCAAAAATGTTCTTGAGGATGGCAGCATATTCGGTGCCGTAAATGTCATCGGAGACATTGGTTTTCATATAGTGGGTGCGCAACAGCTCAGCTATCGGGCTGGCAAGGGTTTGATCCTGTGAGGCTACCGTCAGGTAGGAAAGGCGCTCCAGGGCTACCTCCTCGGCATGGCAGGGCCCGCTGACCACCACAATGTTGCTCAGATCGGCCTGGTAATGGTCTCTGAAATATTCGGCAATGATCAGGTTGTCATCGGGTATGATCCCTTTGATGGCTGAAACAAGGGTCTTGTCCTTCAGCTCTTCCTTCAGCTCCTTGAGGGCATCTTTAAGAAAAGCGGCAGGGATCGCGAAGAACAGGATCTCGGAATCCCGTACGATGGCGTTTACATCATCATACAAGGATAATCGGTTGATATCGAAGGTGATCGAGCTGATGTAATTTTTGTTGTGGTGGAATTCCTTCAGGTATTCGATGTTGGAGCGATCCCTCAGGTACCAGTTCACCTGATCCACATTTTCGTGGATAATCTTGACCAGGGCCGTGGCCCAGCTGCCGCCCCCCAGCACGCCTATTTTTGGAAACTGTGCCATATTGTGATTGAAATGCTATGATTCAAGCCATTGTTTGACTTCTTCCAGGGAGGGATTGTTCAGTCCCAGCTGGTGTTTTTTATTAATCCCGCATATTTCGTTATGCAATTTGCCGGGCTTGGCTTCCCTGATTTTGTCCACCGTGGTGTATCCGGTTTTCATCAACACCGGTATCCAGTCTTCGGGTATGCCCAGCTGTCTGAACTTTTCCTGAGGGTCGTGTTGTTTCTGCTCAGGTTTCATTTGCGGGAAGAAGAGCACATCCTGTATAGAATGAGCATTGGTCATGATCATGGTCAGCCGGTCGATACCGATGCCCAGGCCGGCCGTAGGAGGCATGCCGTATTCGATGGCTTTGAGGAAGTCCTCGTCCATCATCATGGCTTCCTCATCACCCCTCTGGCCCAGCATGAGTTGTTGTTCGAATCGCTGGCGCTGGTCGAGGGGGTCGTTGAGCTCGGAGTAGGCATTGCAGATCTCCTTGCCATTGACGATCGCCTCGAAACGCTCCACCAGTCCTTCCCTGGAACGGTGTTTCTTGGCCAGGGGCGACATCTCGATAGGATAGTCGGTGATGAAGGTAGGCTGGATCAGTTGCGGCTCGCATTTTTCGCCAAAGATCTCGTCGATCAGCTTGCCTTTGCCCATGCTCTGGTCGACCTCAACGCCCAGGTCCTGGGCCGTCTTGTATAATTGCTGCTCATCCATCCCCGATATATCAATGCCGGTAAAAGCTTCAATGGCCTCAAACATGGTGTAGCGTTTCCAGGGGCGTTTGAAATCCACCATGTTGTCGCCTACCTGGATCCGGGTTGTCTGATGCAGGTCGAGAGCAATTTTTTCGATCATCTCCTCCACGGCATCCATCATCCAGTTATAATCCTTGTAAGCCACATACAGCTCCATCTGTGTAAACTCGGGGTTGTGGTAGCGGTCCATCCCTTCGTTGCGGAAGTCTTTGGCAAATTCAAACACTCCCTCGAAACCTCCTACGATCAGGCGTTTAAGGTAAAGTTCATTGGCAATGCGCAGGTACAATGTTTGGTTTAGTTTGTTGTGGTGGGTTTTGAAAGGCCTGGCTGCCGCACCTCCATACACGGGCTGAAGGATGGGTGTCTCGACCTCCAGGTATCCTTTATCGTTGAGGAATGAACGCATCGACTGAATGAGCCGGGTACGCTGCATGAAGACGTGGCGGCTGTCCGGATTAACGATCAGGTCGAGGTAGCGCTGCCTGTATCGTTGTTCAGGATCGGTGAAGGCATCATATACCTTCCCGTCTTTTTCTTTCACGATGGGAAGGGGTTTCAGAGATTTGCTCAGGATCTTGAATTCAGTCACGTTGATGGAGGTTTCCCCCACCTTCGTCTTGAAGACATTGCCCTTGAGGCCTACGATATCGCCTATGTCCAGCAGCTTCTTAAATACCGTGTTATATAGTGTCTTGTCTTCACCGGGGCAGATGTTGTCGCGTTTCACGTAAATCTGGATCCGGCCTTTTTCATCCTGTATCTCTGCAAAGGAAGCACTTCCCATTACCCGCCGGTTCATTACCCGTCCTGCCATGCTAATCGACTGGAAATTGCCCTTCTCGTCATCATAATTTTCCAGGATCTCGGTGGTGGTCGTGTTGACCTCATAGCCTTTGGCAGGATAAGGCTCTATGTTTAATTTCCTTAGCTCTTCCAGTGAATTTCTCCTTTGTTGCTCTTGCTCGCTTAAATCTAACAGCATAACCTTCTGATTTTTTCAAAAATTTCTGCAAAGATAGAATTTTTCACCCTTATATAAATTGTTTTCATTGATTTTAATGGTGGAATTCTATTGCTGCTTTTTTTTCAGCACCTGCTCTTTCATGTTGCCGAAGCCATCGAAGATGAGGTAGTTGGCCAGGGTAATGGTAAGCACAACGCTGAGCAGGGTAGCCACGAAGATGGTTAGCATCAACATGATTTGGTATTTGATGGCCACCTCGGGGCTGGAGCCGCCCAGTATCTGTCCGGTCATCATGCCGGGCAGCGAAATAAGTCCGATAACGGTGATTCCTGCAATAAGAGGATTGAAGGCGGTTTGCAGGGCCTCCTTCATAAAGGGTCGTCTTGCTTCTCCGTATGTGGCACCATTGGCCAGGTAGTAGCGGTATCGGATCTTTTCCTGCTGAAGCTTTTTGTAAAAGGCGTTGATGCCCAGTATGTTTGTCCTCAGGCAATTTCCCAGCAGGATGCCGCTGATGGGGATAAAGTAACGGGCATCGAAGAAATAATCCAGGCGGATGATCACACCCAGGAAATAGGCATCGACAATGGCCAGGCTTACGGTCAGGGAAACGATCAGCGGGACAAGAAAATAGCGCCGCGAAAGATAAGCCCGGCTAATGATGGTAAAAGCGGCGATCACCACCATGACTACCCACCATAGGGAGTTAACCCATGCATTGTTGTATTCAAACAGGAGCTCCAGGTAGAGGCCAACGATGAGAAGCTGAACTGTCATCCGCAGGATAGCAATCAGGCTGTCCTTTACCAGGCCGGTCCGGAAATATTGAAAAAGAATCACAGGGATGATGATCAGGCCATAACCAAGGAATAGATTGAGATAGCCTATGTCAAGCGTTTGTTCCATGAAGGTCCAGGTTGTAGGTTTTATCCGATTGTTCGATCCACCATTTGTTATGAGAGGTTGACAGCACCGTGAGGTCTTTTTGGGGGAAGATCAGATCGGCTGCTTTTTGAATGGATTTGCCGTCGAGCGAGGAGGTAGGTTCATCCAGGATCAGAAGCGCCTTGTCGAGGAGTACGGCAGAAGCAATGGCCAGGCGCTGTTTTTGGCCACCCGATATCTCATCCAGGTTTTTCTTCAGGATGGATTCCGACAGTCCCAGGTCTTTCAATGTCTTGTGGGTCTTATGTCTGTCGGGTTTTTTGTGCCGGTTCTCTTTGAAGGAAAAGGGCATGTAAAAAAAATCTCCGGC
>Ga0102925_1001206_pt1 | contig 14279 bp, 12 predicted proteins | sample SalPonR1_A_D1_MG_FD_78216 | JGI IMG/M metagenome (GOLD analysis project Ga0102925, IMG submission 78216) | Salt pond soil microbial communities from South San Francisco under conditions of wetland restoration - Salt Pond MetaG R1_A_D1_MG | ecosystem: Environmental > Aquatic > Marine > Intertidal...
ATGCGTTTGCCTTCCTTGAACAGTTCCTTTTCTTTTTTATGGCGCAGCTGTTCCTATGTTTTGGGCGTTTCCTTCAGGTAGTAGGTGAAGACGGCTCCAAAAGTAGGATTGTCAGCGGTATAGTAGGTAGAACCCTGTCCGTACATGCCTCGTTTTTGAACGTACATTTCTGCCTCGGGGATACCGAACATATGAGCTTGTTTTTCAGTCAGCTCCTTGTTGACATTGCGCAGGGGCGAGTAGTCGTCGAGGATGTAGAAACCACGGCCGAAAGTAGCCAGCACCAGGTCTTCTTCGCGTTCCTGAATGGCAATGTCTCTGACAGCGATGGTGGGGATGCCTGATTTTAGCTGCACCCATTTTTCTCCACCGTTATTGGAGAAGAAGATGCCAAATTCGGTTCCGGCAAACAGCAGGTTCGGATCTTCGAAATCTTGTTCAATGGCGTGAACGGTTCCGTTTTCGGGCAATCCGTTGGTGATGTCTTTCCAGGATTGGCCTTTGTCGGTGCTCTTCAGCAGGTAAGGCTTGAAATCGTCTCTCTTGCGGTTATCGAAAGAGGCATACACTACGTTGGCGTCGTGACGGGAAGCATAGATATCGCTCACATAGGTATGTTCGGGCACACCGGGGAAATCACTAATTTTACGCCAGTCGTTTACGTTTTCGGTAACCTGGATCAGCCCGTCATCGGTACCGGCATACAGCAGGTTTTCCTGTACGGGTGATTCGTCAAGGGATACGATGGTTCCGTAGAGGGAAGTCGACACGTCTTTGGCTACAGCGTCTACGCTCCAGTATTTGCCCATAACAGGCCAGGTGTTGCGATCGATCTTTGCGGTAAGGTCGGGGCTGATGATATCCCAGCTGTTGCCGCGGTCATTGCTCCTAAAAACCTTGTTAGCAGCCATGTAGAGTCGCTTGTTGTTGTGCGGGCTCAGGATCAGCGGAGTGTTCCAGTTCCACTTGTAGGAGAGGGAATCTTTGGGAGGAACGGGCTTGATGCTAACCGATTCGCCACTTTGCTTATCGTAGCGCACCACGTTGCCGTACTGAAGCTCGGAGTAAACAATGTTGGGGTTTTCCGGGTCAATGGCTTGCCAGAATCCGTCTCCACCGAGGGTTACATACCATTCTGAATTGGGAATGCCATCCGACTGAAGGGTTTGTGATGGTCCGCCCATGCTGTTGTTGTCCTGGGTTCCGCCATAGACATTGTAGAAGGGTTTTTCGTTATCGACATTAACCCGGTAATATTGTGTAACGGGCAGGTTGGATACGTGGCGGTAGTTATTGGCGTCATCATAGGTAATGTAAATACCACCGTCGGAACCGATCATATAATGTTCGGGATCTTTAGGATCGACCCACATGGCATGGTCGTCGACATGTTTGGCTTTCAGGCCAACTCTTTCCCAGTTTTTACCACCGTCTTTGGTCACCTTGCTGACGGTTTCCATGGAGTATACTTTGTCCACATCCTGCGGATCGGCAATAATCTCGTTGTAATACTGTCCGCTGGAATGGTGGGAGCTCATCTTTTTCCATGACTCGCCGCGGTCGGTTGAACGGAAAAAGCCGCCGTTGTTCTGGGCAGCCTCGATGATCGCGTAGATCACGTCGGGATTGACAGGAGAGATGGCCAGGCCAATGCCGCCTACATGTCCCGAGGGCAGACCCCGCTTCAGCTCTTTCCAGGTTTTACCCCCATCGGTAGATTTATGGATGCCTGATTCCGGTCCTCCGCCGATCTTGGTGTGTACATGCCTTCTTCTTTGCTCTGAGCTGGCATACAGTACATCGGGATTACGGGGGTCCATCACTACGTCATTGATACCTGTGTTTTCAGATATCTCAAGGACTTTATTCCAGTTTTCACCACCATCGGTGGTTTTGTAAAGGCCTCTGTCACCGCCTGGTCCCCAGACTGAGCCTTCTGCCGCTACATAAACAACATCTGAGTTTCTGGGATCCACCAGTATTTTTCCAATCTGGCGGGAAGCTTCCAAACCCATGTTCTTCCAGGTTTTCCCACCATCCATTGATTTGTAGACACCATCACCATATGCCAGGGCGCGCTGGTGATTGTTCTCACCGGTTCCCAGCCACAACACATTGTGGTTGTTGGGATCCATGGTGATGCATCCTGTGGAATATACATCATAGTTGTCAAAAATAGGCTGGAAAGTGATGCCGTTGTTGGTTGTCTTCCATACATTACCACTGGAAACAGCCACATAGAATTCTTTGTGGTTATCCGGATTTACGGCGAAATCGGAAATACGTCCGGAAGCAAAGGCCGGCCCTATATTTCTGAACTTCAGTCCACTTACCAGACCTGAATTGATCGGATCTTTGTCTTCGTCGTCTTTGTCTTTCTTCTTGGCGAAGACATCCGTACTCATCATCATGATGCCAAGGCCCATGAAGGCTACCAGCAACAATCTGAATGAAAAGAAGGGATTCCTCTTTTTTGTTTGGTTCATAATTGAGATTTTTGGTTTAACGGTGAAAATTTTTATTATGACCTTTATTGTGTTCAATAGTTTAAAGCACCCCGAAGGGTAAGGAGAGAGATACCAGGGGTATATAATATCCATAGCAAGTACTAAATCCCGTAAGAAGCACCAAATCACATACTGCAACTCCCAATTGAATTCCAATAATGGAAATTTAAAAGACCCAAACCTTAGAGCTTATTGTTTGGGTCTTTGATCATTCGGTCATTGTGATTTGTTTGAGATTCCCGCCCGACCACCGGTCAGGCGGGCGGATGGGATTTGCTAAAGATTATTGCTTCAGCAGCTTGATCACTTTCTTATGCTCCCCGGTTTGTATGCTTAACAGGTATATACCGTCGGAAAAGGAGGTGAGGTTTAGGGTGGTCTTGCAGGCGGTTACCGGCCGGTTAACCTCGGTCAGCACTTCTTTGCCGGTGAGATTGTAAACCTTAAAACGAAAACCCATAGGCTTTTTGTTGTTCATTTCTACTGTAAAAAGTCCGTTGCCGGGATTGGGATAAACCTTGATGTTTAACTTCTGGAAGGGACTATTATTAGGGTTCTTTTGAGTCTCCTTTGAGTTCTTCTGCGTGCTGTCGGGAGTCATGAACAGGGATGCCTTGATCGCCTTATTCATGGGGGAATTATCAACTTCCGCAGACACTGGCGTTTGTTTGCCGGCATAAACCTGACCGGGTAATATATGTGTTAGGGCGAATAGGAGGATGCAACAAAAGGGGAGTAGAAGGTTTTTCATAGGCTTGCTGAGTTTCTTTTTAATACATCAAACTTTATGCCATGGGTGCTATACATTCAAGGGGTAAAATACAACATTTTTTTGATGTAAGCAAGTTAATAGCCTGTTCTGTATCGACGGACCCGGCTTATATTCTATATCCAGGCACCCAATCGACATGAAACGTTCCCGCCCCCTGCGGGAGAAGGTACATAAGACCAAAGTATTAATTAAAAAATAACCTTATGAAACCCGCATTCAGCAAACTACAAAACTGGGACATGTTTAAGCATGGGGGTTTCATGTGACCAATAACTTAATTAAATTATAAACACATGAAGCAGTTATAAAGAAAAATCAAGGTGCAAAAACAAAAGGACATGAATATAAAAGTTGCCGTTTAGTTTTGTCGTTTTATTCAAGCAAACAAAAAAACTAACTCATTAATCGGCAATGAAAGGATGTTTAAAAAAACATACGCTTTCCGCATGTATCTTAGGTGGAAGTTTGTTATTATTGTACTGATAAAAATATAAAACAAAGCCTATGCTGAAAACCATGATGCAACACCGTTCGATCAGACAATATAAAGACACGCCGGTTAGCCGGGAGGATTTGGAGGAGATTCTCGAAGCAGGCACCCGGGCCTCTACCACTGGCAATATGCAATTGTATTCCATCCTTGTTACGCAGGATGAAAAGAAAAAAAAGGAGCTGGCCCCCACACACTTCAATCAGCCTATGGTGACCCAGGCGCCTGTTCATCTGACCTTTTGTGCAGATATAAACCGGTTTCATAAATGGTGCGAACAAAGAAATGCCGAGCCCGGCTACGATAATTTTTTGTGGTTCATCAACGCAGCAGTAGATGCCCTTCTTGTTTCGGAGAACGTATGTCTGGCAGCAGAGGATAAGGGATTGGGTATTTGTTACCTTGGAACAGTCACCTACAATGCGGATCAAATCATCAAGATATTGGAACTACCCCAGGGTGTGGTGCCGGTAGCTGCTATTGTCATGGGGTACCCGGATGAGGACCCCGGCCTGACCGACCGCCTGCCCCTGGAAGGAGTTGTGCATTACGAGACCTATAAGGATTATTCCAGCGATGATATAGACCGAATCTATTACGAAAGAGAGTCTCTGGAAGAAACCCGTCAGCTGCTTGAAGAAAACGATAAGGCAACGCTCGCCCAGGTCTTTACTGATAATCGGTACAAGAAGGAAGATAACCTGCACTTTTCCAAGCAATATTTGAAAGTGATACAGAGTCAGGGTTTTATGAACTACGTCTAGCCCGACGTGAAATTATGATTAGGACTGCATGGTAAGAACGTACCATGCAGTTTTTATTTTCTGTTAGTATAGTATATTTCAGTTGGTTGCTTCTATAAATTCTGGCGGCTGGCGATGAGGGAAGAGGAACAATTTATTATTAATTGGGTTCGGAAGTTGTGTACCTTTATAAGGCTTTGTTTCGTTCCTCTATGAAAAGCTCAATGTATTACCAATGATGATATCTTTCCGGTCGATCCTGTTCTCTCTGCTTATTTCGTTTGCCGTGAATCAGTCGGTGGCTCAGCAGGTTTATCTGAAGGTCGTGACTGCCGGCACTAAGCCTGTATCTTGCAACATTGGACAGATAGAAGGGATGTATGCGGATACAGCAACTATTAACAACCGGCTCCGGCAATCTGTTTTATCTCTATATTCTGCAGGATACCTGGCCGCCAGTTATGACAGCCTGAGCTATTTCCAGGATACGGTTAAGGCTTATCTTCATCCAGGGCCTCAATATCGGTGGGGCTCTCTGCAACTGGTTACCCCGAATGAGCAGTTGGCAGCAATGTTGCCCCGTCCGCCCCGGCAATCCGGAAATCCTGTAATAAATCTGGAAAAGTTTAGTGCTTATCAGGAGCAGTTGCTCAGCTATATGGAAAATAACGGATATCCTTTTGCCTCCGTACAGTTGTCAGAGGTACATGAGGCCTCTGGCGATACTATCTATGCCGCTTTGGCAATAGACCCGGGCAAAAGGTATGTAATTGACAGCATTCTTATCAAGGGGAAGGATCCTGTCGATAAGCGGTTTCTTTATCCTTACCTGGGCTTTTTCCCGGGCATGGTCTATGATGAGTCGCGGCTCAGCACCATTTCACAAAAGATTCAGAACCTTTCATTTTTGCGTCAGATCAGGGATTTTGAACTGGAGTTTTCCGATAGCAGCCGGGTGAATCTTTTCCTATATCTGGAACGTGCTGAAGGGCACCAGGCGGAGGGAGCGCTGGGTTTTCTCCCGGCACAGGACGGCAGGATCCGTTTTACGGGGCAGGTGGATCTGCACCTTGCCAACTTGTTTCGCAGGGGAGGGGTGTTACAGGCAAACTGGAGCAACCCGGAACAGTACACGCAGGAGCTTTATTTACGGATGGATTTGCCGTATCTGTTGTTTCGTCGTTTCGGCATAGAGGGTGAATTTGAGTTGTACAAACAGGATACAACCTATGTGAACCGCAAAGCCCGGCTTGGTTTTCCGTTGCATCTGGACGGGCGGAGCAGGATAGAGGTCTTTGCTGATTTCGAGGCCTCCTCGGTAGTGTCGGAAAGTACGGGAACCGCTGATCTGTATGGAAATTTTCGCTCTGCCCTTTATGGGCTGAGGTATTTGCATGAACAGCTGGATTACCGGCTTAACCCTTCGTCGGGTTGGAAGATGGATCTCTATGCCAGTGCCGGTCGCAGAAGCGGGGAGCCGGATAAACAGGCAATGACCAGCGCAGAAGTCGGATTCGAGGGATCATGGTATCTGCCCATTTACCGTTCCTGGGTGTTTCATGCAGCTAACGAAACGCGATACCGTCGTTCATGGAAGGAAAGGGAGCCCGTTCCATTGAGGGAAAACGGGCTTTTTCGCTTCGGCGGCTTCGGGTCGTTGCGCGGCTTTGATGATAATGCCCTCAGGGCTTCCATGTATTCGACTGTAAGTCTTGAGGTTAAATACATGCTTTCGAAAAACAGCCATGCCTACCTGTTTTTTGACGGGGCCTGGTACAGAAAAAATACTCCTCTTCAACAACTTAGCGACTGGCCCTATGGTTTCGGTCTGGGCGGGCATATCGACAGCGGCATGGGGATAATTTACATCAGCTATGCCTTGGGACATCAGTTTGATAAGTCTATCCGGCTGGCAGATGCCCGGATTCATCTGGGTTATGTGAGCAAGTTCTGAGAGAATCTTAGTAGCTACCATACATTTTCAGTAGAGGCTCCCGGATGCGCTCTGCCTTTTGGGAGAGGTAGAACGCGATCGCCTCCGCAATCTCGGCCGGTTTGATCCACTCATCAAAATTGGCATCAGGCATGGCTTCTCTGTTGGGTATGGTATCGATCATATCGGGAGCGATGAGGGTGGCCGATGCCTGCGTACCCGTAAATTCCTCGTTGACGATCTCTGCCAGCTTGATCAGCATATGCTTGGATACGGCATAGGAGGTGAGGGCTTTCCCGCCTTTTTCCACCGCCGGTTTGGAGGCGATCATAAACAAACGACCCTCTCCATGGTTTTTGAAATGCTCTGCCAGGGGCCGGGCAAAATGAAAAGCGGTCTTGAAATTCAGGTTTATCATCTTGTCCAGGTCTTTATCGGTTGTTTTCAGGAAGGGCTTCATCTGGAATCCGCCTGCTGTCAGGACAGCACCAAAAATATCGCCTGCCTGGCCCAGATACTTTTCCACGGCCTCCGGATCCAGGGCATCCACCTGTTCAAGGGTCAGCTTTTCGTTGTTTTTAAAGGTAGATTTCAGTTCCTGCGGGTCCGGGCCTCCGGGAATGATGGTGCCCAGCACTTCATATCCTTTATTTAGCAAATGTTGCGTGACGGCAGTGCCCAAACCGCCATTGGATCCTGTAACGATGATTTTTTGTGCCATAATACTTGTTTTTTTGAGTTCCTCTATTGAGAAAAACAACAGGAAGGCCAAAAAGTTAAAAAATACATCCGGTGTCTTTGAAAACACCGGATGTTTGAAAAAGACGGACGGATTGAGCCTGGCCAGGTGATTGGATGCCAGGAGGTTGTTAATGGGATGGAAAATGTTACAGTTGATGCAACTCTTTTAATAAAAATCCATTGCAGGGATAGCATTTCATTATCTTTGAGCCGGTATATCCGAATAAAGAAATCAAAAAAACAGGAACAGCGATTCGCATTATGAAAAGAAGCCAGCCTGAATTCCGAGTGACCGGGGATGGTTCTCACACTTTGTATCTTAAGGAGATGGGCGAGTATTATCACTCTACCCACGGGGCCATCCGGGAGTCGGAATATGTTTTTATTGAGAAGGGATTAAAGGCGTGTGAAAGCAGCTCATTGGATTTGCTGGAAGTGGGTTTCGGAACCGGCCTGAATGCCTTACTTACTCTTAAGCACGCCCGGGAGGAGGGGCTTACAATCCGGTACGATGCCCTGGAGCTTTATCCCCTGCCTCCGGAAGTATTCATGAAATTGAATTACACCAGTTGGCTGGATCAAGAAGCCGGTGGGTGGTTTGAAAAACTGCACCGTACCGCCTTTAACCAGGTCACAGAGATTACCCCGTTTTTTCATCTTCACAAGATGCAGCAGGATTTTATTTCATTTGATCCCAACCGTTTCTATGACCTGGTCTATTTCGATGCCTTCGCCCCTGGGAAGCAACCCGAGATGTGGTCCTCCAGACCATTGACTAACCTGTTTCAGGCCCTGAAGCCTTCCGGCGTGCTGGTTACTTATTGTGCGCAGGGAAAATTTAAGCGGTTGCTAAAAGAGATTGGTTATGAGGTAGAAAGTTTGACCGGACCACCTGGTAAACGCGAAATGACCCGTGCCATCAGGCCTGCCTAATTTTATAAATGAATTATTAAGCCATGACGAATATTTGTTTTATATTCGCTCCATAATGTTCTATTTTTAAATTTAAAAAATACGTATATGAATCTCAGAAATTTATTGGTTTTAGCAGTTTTAGTCACCTTTATCGGCGCTTGCAGCAAGGGTCCCAATATGGGCGGCAGTGCCAAAATAAAATCAGAACTTGATACGGTCAGTTATGCACTCGGCGCAGATGTTGCAAAGAGCCTTCAGGACCGCAATGGTGTGGATGAGCTCAGCTATTCCGCCTTTGTAAGGGGAATGCAGGAAGTATTCAACGAGAAAGAATTGATGCTTGACGATACCCAGCGAAAAGAAAAGATCCGTGGTTATCTGCAGCAACTGAGCCAGCAGCGAAACGAGGAAAACTTGAAGGAAGGGCAGGAATTTCTTGCTAAAAACAAGGAAAAGGAAGGCATAACAACAACCGAAAGCGGCCTTCAATACAAAGTCATCGAAGAAGGTGCCGGTGCCTCTCCCGATGCCAATGACACGGTTAGGGTGCATTATGAAGGCAAAACCATTGATGGAGAGACTTTTGAAAATTCAAGGGATCAGGGTGAACCAGTGGAATTTCCGGTTAACCGCGTGATCTCTGGATGGACAGAAGGATTACAAATGATGAAGGAAGGGGCGCATTATAAGTTCTTCATCCCCACCGATCTGGCCTACGGTAGCCGTGTTCGTCCGGGTGGAAAGATTGAACCCAATGAAGCCCTTATCTTTGATGTAGAACTTCTGGAAGTGAAACCTGCCGAAGGCGAGGGTGAGTAAGCTATTTTTATTCTAATTTTCAAGATGAATCCCGTCTGCTGCTGCAGGCGGGATTTTTTCAATCCAGATGCATCAGGATTTCTTTCTTCTGATTGAAAAAAGCGCTGTGATCCATCTGTTTTTCTTCTTCCCGCAGGGGATTGACGATATGTTTTTTGATGCGGACCGGGGGCTGGCTGAAGACGAATATGTCTTCGCCCATCACCAGGGCTTCTTCCACATCATGGGTGACAAAAACGACCGTTCGCCGGTCTTTTTTCCATATTTTCAGGAATGTTTTCATCAGGTTCCATTTCAGCATGGGGTCCAGGGTTTTGAGGGGCTCATCCATCAGGATGATGTCGGAGGGATAGCAGAAGGCACGGGCAATGGCCACTCTTTGCTTCATGCCACCGCTCAGCTGGCCGGGGTAATAGTGCGCGAATCGCTGGAGTCCTACGATGCGCAGGTTGGTATCAATCAGTTTTTCTTTATCGGTCAGGTTTTGATTGTGCAGGACAAACCGAAGGTTGTCATATACGTTTTTCCAGGGCAGCAGCCGTGGCTCCTGGAAGATAAAGGATACTTCTTTCTGATCGGTACCCAGGATGACCCCTTCATCCTGGTATGTGATGCCACCGATCATGTTCAGCAGGGATGTTTTGCCGCATCCTGAAGGGCCCAGGATGCAACTGATCTTCTTTTCTGGTAGTTCCAGGGAGAACTGGCTATAGAGGCGGAGGTTGCCGAAGGATTTTCGGATGTTATTTAGTTGTATGCTCATGAGCCCGCGGTTTTCCAGGTAAGAGTCTTTCTTTCAATGAATCTAATCAGCAGGTCGAAGAGGTAGCTCAAAAGGATGGCAATGGCCGTCCAGGCAATAACTTTATCGACAATCAGGTAGGTTTGGGCATTCTGCATGAAAGTACCGATACCGTATTGTGGCTGGCTGAGCACTTCCCCTATGATGATGGCCCTCCAGCCAAAACCCATGGCGCTGGATACCCCGCTAAAGATGAAGGGCGAGATGGCAGGCAGGTAGATATCCTGTATGATGTGCTTCGCTTTCACCCGGTGTACGCGGGCCATGACGATCAGTTTTTGATCCACATTGCGGATGCCTTCTATGATGTTGGTGCAGATGAAGGGGAACATGGTGAGCAGGGCAATGAAAACCGGCACCTGCCCCACGTCAAACCAGATAAGGGCCAGCAGAATCAGGGATATGACCGGTGTTGAGCGTATGGTGACCAGGATAGGACGGAGGAAGGCATTAAAACCCTCGTGAATACCGGCTGTGATGCCCAGGATGACGGCAAGGACAAAGGATATGGCAAAGCCGGTAATCCCCCGCAGGAGGGTGGCCCAGATGACCCTTAAAAAAGCGGGATCGCCAAACAGTTCAATGACCGCCATAGCCGTATCCTCGGGCGTGGGCAGGATGAGATCGGAGGCGATGATCATCGACCCGGCTTTCCACAAGCCCAGAAGAAAAAGGACTGAGAGCAGGGTATAGCCTTTATTTTTTGAAATAGAAACCTTCATCGGGTATTTTTCCTCCAACAATATCGGGGTTCATCTGATAGAATATTTCCAAATAGGATGTCAACTGATCCTGCACATCCCGGGCCTTTTTGAAGCGAATGTTGCACCGTGGAATCGATGCCCTGGCCACCGCTGTATCATTGAGTATGCCATAGCGTACCACGCTCCGTGCCCCTTTTTCGGGATGCCGGTTGATCCATTGAACCGACTGCTTGTAGGCATGGAGAAAATCTTCAACCCGCTCCGGGTAGTTGTTTGCAAAATCTTGATGAACCAAAAGCGCCGTTTGCGGTATTTCCATGTTGGTTTGGCTTTTCCAGGCGTCGTTCAGGCTGATTAAAGGTTTGACGCGATCATTCTTATTCATGACCATGCTTACCATCGGTTCGCTGATAACGGCCAGCCCTGCCTTCCCGGAAGCTACGGCATTGGCCAGCTCGATGTGGGTGGGAAAGGAATAGTCGAGGGCTACATCCTCCCGCGGATCGAGCCCGTTTTTTTCGAGCAGGTAACGGAACATCACATCGGGGGTCATGCCCTTGGCCATCAAATATATTTTGTGGCCCTTCAGATCGCCCCATCCCCGGATATGTTCGTCCTTGCCGAATAGATACAGGGTGCCCCAAACGGGTACGGCCGCCAGTTGATAGGGAACACCTTTGTTGTAAAGGATGGCAGCCATGTTGGTGGGGACCACCCCAAAAGTTGCCTTTTCCTGGAAAAGCAGCGGCCTCACCTGCAGGGGCTCATTCTTGATCTGATAATTCAGGGTGTCTTTCCCCAGGTTTTTCATCTGATCCATCATATGCACCATGCTAATGCCGGCCGGTCCTCGTAAGGTGGCTACGATGATCTTTTCCTGTTGATTTGCGGTCTTGTCTTGTGTTCTTTTTTTGCAGGAAAAAACCACCAGCAGAAGCAAGATAGCCGATAAGGCCAGGGTTTTAAAAGAAGATCGGATCATAGGGTTTGTATTCTTTGGCTGATTCTTCAAAGATATAAACTTTGGCCGGAAATTTTGGGATGGTTTTTGGAAGGAAGGATTTGTCAAAAGAAAAAATGGCCCTAAATTTGGCCCTTGCATTTTCTTTGATCACCCTAAGTGAATTTCGAATTGATAACTCATAATTCCAATCGTATGAAGAAACTGATCCTATCAGCTGTGATGGCACTTTTAGCCACCGGCGTTTTCGCCCAGGGATATCAGACCGGGGTAGGCGTGCGGGGTGGCTATGTATCGGGCGTTACCCTGAAACATTTTATTGATGAGCCTGTGGCCCTGGAGGGCATTCTGTCTTTCGGAAGATGGGGATTCAATATGACCGGTTTGTATGAGATCCATGCCCGCGCTTTCGATGTCCGGGGGCTCAACTGGTTTTACGGTGTCGGAGCGCACATTGGCCAATGGAACGATGATTATCCCCTGCTCGATGAAAGGGGCAGTTACGCCGTAGTGGGTGTAGACGGGATCATTGGATTGGAATATGAGATTGAGGAGATTCCCTTCACCCTCAGTGCCGACTGGAAACCCAGTCTTAATTTAGTTGGCTATACAGGGTTTGTGGGTTTTGGGGGAGCCCTCTCCATCCGCTATGTATTTTAAAGGTTGACGGCATCCTGTAAAGACGTTCGTCCGGCATTTTCGGGATGGGCATTCCACCGCCACCTTTGAATTTATCCCTTCTTGTGGGGAGATCGTATACCTGTTGAACAGCATAAAAAGGTTTATGCCAGCATTGTCAGGCCTGCCTTGTAGAATACCACGTCCAGTATCAGACCCAACAGAAAAAGGCTGCCGAATTGCCGGTTGTAGGTAAAGGCGTGGGCTGAAAGGTAGAGTGGCCACGTGTCGGGGGCCAAACCAGGCGGCTCCTCTTGTGGCCTCGGCTGGGAGAATACCCTGGATACCTGGATCAGCTTGGGGATGGCCAGGGCCACGATGAGTACGGAAAAGCCCAATTGTCTGCTGAAGACCAGCCATCCTATCAGGGCGTATTGCAATCCCCACATTGCCAGGGTGGTGTATCGGGAGGCTTTCTCACCGATGAGCACCGGCAGGGTTCCTACGCCCTTTTTCTTATCAGCAGCCCGTTTATCGATGTGTTTGCCAAACAACACGGAAGTTGGCCCCAAGGCATAAACCAGGCTTAGGGGAATGATCCAGTTTTGCCATACACCGCCGGTCACCACGAAGAAGGTGCCTCCAACCATCAGCGGGCCCCACACCAGGATCACACTGGGTTCGCCCAGGCCAAAGTATTTGAGGGGCCAGGTGTAAAAAACCAGGAAAAACAGGCCAAGGCCCAGAAACATCAACGTCCAGTAGTTGGTGCGCAAAACAAGATATACCCCGATGGACAAAGCGATCAGGCCGGTTACCCAAATGTAACTGAGAAACTCTTTCTTTCCCATCAGCCCATGTTCCAAAGGTTGAGGACCGTATTGAGCACGGTAATAATTCTTGTTGTCTACACCCTTGTGATGGTCGATGTAATCGTTTAGTAAATTATTGGTGGCATGAGCAAACACCAGTCCCAGGATGCTCATCACAAACAAATCCCATGAAAAAGCCCCGTAGCGGTATGCCAGCAAGCCCCCGATGGCTGCAGCCAGGGCTGTCATAATAAATACTGCCGCACGGGTGGCAATAAGCCATTTGGAAACCACATCCAGTTGCCTCCATTCCTGCTCCGATATTCTTGGTATCACGCGAAGGGCTTTGCCCCACATCGATGTATTGATCATAATAATAGATTTTTGTATTGGGTATGATGAGATTCAAACCATGTCTGAAAAAAATTGTTCACCGGGGAGTTTTGTTGACTCAACAGGCAGGGTATTCCGCCACCTGCGGGAAGAATTTTGAAGCGATGCACTACCTGAAGACCAATCCCTCCGAACAATAATCCCCCCGGTTAAACCTAAGCGATATGTAATTTTTTTGTTTTATTTGCAAATAAAAAATGAGGCATCTGATACTCGTTCTCTTTTTGTCTGCGCTTTCCTTTCAGGCAACGATTGCTTCCAGGCCTGGATCAGCCTCACCCGGCGACAGCACCCAAATAGATATTGAAGATTTTGTCAGTCAGCATACCGAAGGTCAATGGTTCCTGGCCTACCGGATTGGCGATATGGACGGTGAAACCCTCAACCAGTTTACCCTGAAAAGAGGGTACATTACCTTTAAAAATGACTTCACCGAAAACCTTTCGGTGCGCTTCACCCAGGATATTACCCTGGATGAGGAGGGAAGCGACAAGGGAAATATTGAAATGCGCCTGAAGTATTGCTATTTGAATTACGAACTCGATGATTTCATGTTGTTTACCAAGCCGACTATTGAGGCCGGCCTGGTACACAGACCATGGCTCGACTTTGAACAAAAGATCAACCCGTATCGCGTGCAGGGCAAGATGTTCCTGGAAAGAGCGGGACTAATGAATTCTGCGGATTTTGGGTTGATGTTCAGTAGTTTGTTGGGAGGCGAAATGGACGAGTCGTATCAGAAACGGGTGAACAGCAAGTATCCGGGGCGATATGGCAGTTTGTCGGTAGGTGTTTATAATGGAGGGGGCTACCATGCCCTGGAAAGGAACACGAGCAAGAACATCGAAGGCCGTCTCACCCTGCGACCGTTTCCCGGATCCTTTCCCGGTTTACAATTCACCTATAACATGGCCTATGGCAAGGGCAATACCCCGGAGAGCCCTGATTTTATCCTAAACAGCGGATTCGCCTCTTATGATAATTCTTTTATGACCCTTGCACTCCAGTATTATAAGGCAAAGGGCAATTCCAGTGGCAGCTATGCCGACGAACTGGGGCAGGCCTATGA
>Ga0102925_1001211_pt1 | contig 14250 bp, 16 predicted proteins | sample SalPonR1_A_D1_MG_FD_78216 | JGI IMG/M metagenome (GOLD analysis project Ga0102925, IMG submission 78216) | Salt pond soil microbial communities from South San Francisco under conditions of wetland restoration - Salt Pond MetaG R1_A_D1_MG | ecosystem: Environmental > Aquatic > Marine > Intertidal...
CAAAGCGCGCGAGCCCGGCACTCCCTCACCGCGCGGTCCGGTGCCGACCCCGACCCTCGCCGAACTGTACGCCAAGCAAGGCCACACCGCGGCCGCGGCCCAGACCTACCGGACCCTGCTGGAGCGGGCCGGGAATGACCAGCGGGCCCGCCAATGGCGGCAGCGGGTGGTAGAACTGGAAGCGGAGCCGTCCGCGGAAGCCGCAGCCGACGATGAGGCGGCCGGGCCCGAGCAACGCCTGCGCGCCTTCCTGGAACAGTTGGACCGCGCCAGCCAAGTCCGCCGACTTCGCCAGTTCGTGGAAAAATTCGAGGCCGGCCCCCGCGCTTGAGGGACCGGCAAACCGTTTACGTCGCCGTCCCCCTGCGACGCGGGGGGATACGGCCACCCGCTGCCGTGTGAATCAGGGGGAAGGTATGGACATTCGGAAGATCCGGCGCCTCATCGAGATGCTGGAGGGGTCCGATATCACGGAGATCGAGGTCTCCGAGGGCGAAGAAACCGTCAAGATCCGCCGCGGTTCCATGGAGCCGGTGGTGCAGCAGGTGCAGGCCCCGCCGCAAGCGGCGCCCGCCCCGGCGCCGGCCGCCCCGGCGGCCGGTGGCGGCGCGGCCCCGGCGCCCGAGCCCGAGCCCGAGCCGGAGACCGGCAATACCCAGGAGGCGCCCATGGTGGGCACCTTCTACCGGGCGCCGACGCCGGAGGCCGAGCCGTTCGTGCGCGAGGGTGACCGCGTCAGCGCGGGTGACACCTTGTGCATCATCGAGGCCATGAAGCTATTCAACGAGATCGAGTCGGAGTACACGGGCACGGTCAAGAAGATCCTGGTGGAAAACGCCCAGCCCGTGGAATACGGTGAGCCCCTCTTTATCATTGAACCCGACGGATAGGGCGGTCCCAGGCATGTTCGACAAAGTCCTGATCGCCAATCGGGGTGAGGTTGCCCTGCGCATCCTGCGCGCCTGCCGCGAGCTGGGTGTCAAGACGGTGGCGGTGCACTCCGCCGCCGATCGCGATGCCAAGTACGTCAAGCTCGCCGACGAATCCGTGTGCATCGGGCCGAGCCAGGCCAGCGACAGCTATCTGCATGTCCCCGCCATCATGAGCGCGGCGGAGGTGACCGATGCCGAGGCCATCCACCCCGGGTATGGCTTCCTGTCCGAGAGCCCGGATTTCGCCGAGATTGTGCAGTCCTCCGGGTTGACCTTCATCGGCCCCCGGGCCGAGCTGATCCGCACCATGGGGGACAAGGTGGCCGCCAAGCGGGCCATGAAGGAGGCCGGGGTGCCCTGCGTTCCGGGTTCCGACGGCCCCGCCCCCGAGGATGACCACGAATTGCGTGCCCTGGCCCGGGAAGTGGGCTATCCCATCATGATCAAGGCCGCCGGGGGCGGCGGCGGCAAGGGCATGCGCGTGGTCCATACCGAGGCCAGCCTGCCCAACGCCGTGTCCATGACCAAGGCCGAGGCCGGCAAGGCCTTCGGCAACGATACGGTCTACATGGAGAAATTCCTGGGCCACCCGCGCCACATCGAATTCCAGGTGCTGGCGGACAATTACGGCAACGCCGTCCATCTGGGCGAGCGCGACTGTTCGGTGCAGCGCCGCCACCAGAAGCTGGTAGAGGAAGCCCCGGCCCCCGGCATCGACGAGCAAACCCGGCGCGAGATGGGCGAACGTTGCGCCCAGGCCGCGGCCCAACTGGGGTACACCGGGGTGGGCACCTATGAATTCCTGTACGAGAACGGCGAATTCTTCTTCATCGAGATGAACACCCGCCTGCAGGTGGAGCACCCGGTAACGGAGCAGATCACCGGGGTGGATCTGGTCAAGGAGCAGATCCGGGTGGCTGCCGGCGAGCCGTTGCGCCTGCGTCAGGAGGACATCCGCATCCAGGGCCACGCCGTGGAAGCGCGCATCAACGCTGAGCATCCGGAGAGCTTCGCGCCCTCCCCGGGGACCATCTCCCATCTCCATTTGCCCGGGGGGCCAGGGGTCCGCCTGGATACCCACGCCTACACCGGCTATGTCATCCCGCCCTTCTACGACAGCCTCATGGGTAAGCTCATCGTCAACGGTGCGGACCGGGAGGAGGCCATGGCTCGCATGGGCCGGGCGCTGGAGGAGTTCATCGTCGGCGGGATCGACACCACCATCCCCTTGCATCAGCGCCTGCTGCGCGACGGCCGCTTCCAGACCGGAGGCGTGGACATCCACTTCCTGGAACGCTTCCTGGGCGAGGAATGAGCGGCGTGTCCGGGGACGGCGCCATAGCCTGGGTGGAGGTGCGGCTGACCGTGCCCCGGGACGATCTGGACAACGTGGAAGAAGCCCTCCATGCCGCCGGGGCCGCCGCGGTGACCGTGGCCGGGGCGGATACCGAGCCCAATTTCGAGCCCGGTCGGGTGTGGGCGAGCAATGGCGTTACCGCGCTGTTCGACGCCGCCGCCCTGCCCGACGACCTGGAGGAGCGGCTGGCTTTGGCCCTGGGCGGCCCAGTGGCCCTGGAAACCGTGCCGCTGCAGGGGGAGGACTGGGCCCACGCCTGGAAGCGCCGCTTTACGGCCTTCCCGGTGGGCGACCGCTTGTGGGTGCGGCCCAGTTGGGTGGAGGAACCCGCCCCTGAGGGGCGCGTGGAGGTGGTGCTGGACCCGGGGATGGCCTTTGGCACCGGCCAGCACGAAACCACGCGCCTGTGCCTGGAGTGGTTGGACACCCATTGCGATGCGCGGCAGGCCCCGCGGCTGCTCGATTACGGTTGTGGCAGCGGCCTGCTCGCCATCGCCGCCGCCAAGCTGGGGGCGGGTTATGTCCTGGCCGTGGACAATGATCCCTTGGCCGTGGAGGCGACGCGCAGCAACGCCGCTGCCAACGGCGTGGCCGACATCATCGACACCCGGCCGGCCGACGACGGCCTGGCGGACTGCGCGCCATTCCTGCGGGTGGTGGCCAACATCCTGTCCCACACCCTCATCGACCTCAGGCGCCTGCTGACGGAGGCCACGACCCCTGGCGGGGAGATCGTCCTCTCCGGCATCCTGGCCGAACAGGCGGAAACGGTGCGGAGCGCCTACCCCGGTTTCACTTGGGTCAACGAGATCCAGGACGGCGACTGGGTGCGGCTGGACGGTGTCCGCGCCGATACGGAGTAGCCAGGAGGTGGCTGACGTGCGCCGGTCCTATCGCCCCATTCCATCCGCATCCGGCCGGGTCCCGGCAGGCATCCGGGGGTAAGCGCCCATGGATCTGCGCTGTCCGGAATGCGGTACCCGTTTCCACGTGGACCTGGATCGGCTGCGTCCGGAGGGGACGCGGGTGCGCTGCTCGGTGTGCGGTCACCGCTGGACCGCGTACCCCGAGGATCCCACTCCGTCAGCGGCGGCAGAGGCCGAGGTCGAGGCCCAGCCGGCCACAACCGCTGCCGCGGAGCCACCGCCCCCGCCGGAGAGCGCGGCCGGTTCGCGGCGCCGCGGCGGGCGTTCCTCCTCGCTGTTGCTGCGCAGCCTGGTGGTGCTGCTGGTGGCCGGGCTACTGCTGGAGCTGGCCTATGCCTTCCGCAGCCAATGGCTGGCTTGGCCGTGGGCGCGCACGGTGGTGACCAACGGGCTGGATTTCGTGGGCTGGGAGGCCGAGCTACCCATCGCCCTGAACCAGCACCGCGTGGAGGCCATCCATGCCCGCCGCCTGACCCTGGCGTCGGGGCGGCACGTGACCTTCGTGGAGGGGCTGCTGGTCAATGGCGCGCCCTTCGCCCAACGGCCGCCGCGCCTGGAGCTGAGCGCCATGGACCCCGGCGGCCAGGTCCGCTTCCGCCGGGTACGCGAACCCGGGGCGCGCATGGAGCTGTCCCCGGACCTCAACGCCAGCGAGCTGCGCCGCCGCTGGCGCCAGGCCCGCCAGGATTTCCCCCACCGGCTTCAGCCCGGGCAACAGGTGCCCTTCGTCGTGGTGCTGGATGATGTGCCGCCCGGCGTGCAGCGCTTCCGCGTGCAGAAGCGGGAATAGGGCGGTCGTTGATTCCGCGCTGTGCCGCGGCATAAAATACCCGGTTTTTCGGGCGCCCGGAGGCCGTCGCCCATGAGCCTGCAACCGCTTGCCATCGGTCCGTACACCCTCGCCAACAATCTGGCCCTGGCCCCCATGGCCGGGATCACCGAGCGGCCCTTCCGCGATCTCTGCCGCCGGTGGGGCGCCGGGCTGGTGGTTTCGGAAATGGTCCCCGGGCGGTCCATGCTGGCCGGGGATGAGGGAGCATGGGCCAAGGCGGATCACCACGGCGAGCCCGGCCCGCGGGCAGTCCAGATCGCCGGCGGGGATCCCGCCATCCTGGCGGAGGCCGCCCGGGTCAATGCCGAGCGCGGCGCCGACATCATCGATATCAATATGGGCTGCCCGGCCAAGACCGTGTGCAAGGCCGCCGCCGGTTCGGCCCTGATGCAGGACGAGGCGCTGGTGGGCGCCATCCTGGAGGCGGTGGTGGCGGCCGTCTCCGTCCCCGTCACCCTGAAGATGCGCACGGGGTGGGACCGGCATCACCGCAACGCGGTGCGCATCGCGCGCATGGCCGAGGATGCCGGTATCGCGGCGTTGGCCGTGCACGGGCGCACCCGGGCGGACAAGTACCGGGGCGAGGCCGAATACGCCACCATCGCCGAGGTCAAGCAGGCGGTGGCCCTGCCCGTCTGGGCCAATGGCGACATCCGGACCCCGGCGGATGCGGCCGCGGTGCTGCGCCGGACGGGTGCCGACGGCGTCATGATCGGCCGGGCGGCCCAGGGTCGGCCGTGGCTGTTCGCCCAGATCGGGCACTACCTGCAAAGCGGCGAGGCCCTGCCGGACCCGTCCCTGGCCACGGTGGGCACTGCGGTTCTGGATCACCTTGAGGGGTTGGCGCGGCTGCACGGCAGCGGTCGCGGGGCCGTGCTGGCGCGCAAGCACCTCAACAGCTATGCCGCCCGCTTGCCGGAGCCGGATGCGCGCGCCTTCCGGGGGCAGATCAATGCGGCTGGCGACGTGGCGGAGCAGCGCTCCGCCGTTAATGACTATTTCCTGGAAAACCAAAGAGATGCGGCCTAACGTGACGGCACCCCCAGCCAAACCCGAGCCCAACCCGGACTATCCGGGTCTCCGCGCCTGCATCGAGGAGGCCTTGAATGAGTACTTCGCCAATCTGGACGGCGAACCGCCGGGGGGGCGGCTCTATTATCTGGTCCTGGCGGAGATGGAGCAGGCGCTGCTCGGCCGCATCCTGGACGAGACCGGGGGCAATCAGCGCCAAGCGGCGGAATTTTTGGGGCTGAACCGCAATACCCTGCGCAAGAAGATCCAGGAACACGGGCTGCAGCCGAAGGAATAGGCGGGTACGGGGGCACGCGAGAGGCCCGGGGAAGACAGCCATGGATACCGTACGGCTGACCATCGAGCCCGAAGAAACGGTGGTGGAGGTGCCGCGCGGGACCTCCTTGTTCGAGGCGGCCCGTCAGGCCGGCATCTCTATCACCAGCGACTGCGGCGGCCACGGTGAGTGCGGCAAATGCTTCGTCCGCCTGCGCTCGGAGCCGCGGCCGCCGACGGAAATCGATCGGCGGCTCCTGGCCGCCGACCGCCTGGACATGGGCACGCGCCTGTCCTGCCGCTATTTGCTGGAAGCGGATACAGTGGTCTATATCCCGCCCGGCAAACGGCGGCAGAACCGATTTGAATAACCCGCGCCATGCGCGGCCGAACGGGGGGCTGGATGGTGGCATCCAGCCCCTTTCGGTTGCGGCGGCGCGCAGGCCAACGCAGTAGGGGAATGAGGACAATGGCAGAGATAAAGCGGGCCCTGATCAGTGTGTCGGACAAGACCGGCTTGGAGGATTTTGCCCGCACCCTGCATGAGGAATTCGGGGTGGAAATCCTCTCCACGGGGGGGACGGCCCGCTTGTTGCGGGAAAAGGGCATCCCGGTGGTGGATGTCTCCGACTATACCGGCTTCCCCGAACTGTTCGACGGCCGGGTGAAGACCCTCCACCCGCGCGTTCATGGTGGTCTGTTGGCCCAGCGTAGCCAGGCCGAGCACCGCGAGCAGATGGAGGCCAACGACATCCCGCCCATCGACCTGGTGGTGGTGAACCTCTATCCCTTCGAGGAGGTGGTGGCCGACCCCGAGGCAGCCCTGAGCGAGGCGGTGGAGAATATCGACATCGGCGGGCCCACCCTGCTGCGCGCGGCGGCCAAGAACCACGCCCATGTCGGCGTGGTGGTGGATAGCGCCGATTACTCGCGAGTGGTCAAGGAGATGCGCTCCAGCGGCGGCGCCGTGGGCGAGGCTACCCGCTTCTCCCTGGCGCGCAAGGCCTTCGAGCACACCGCCCGCTACGACGGCGCCATCGCCGATTACCTCGGCCGTTTCCGCGAGGACGGCCGCCAGGACGCCTTTCCGTCCAGCCTCAACCTGAGCTACGAGAAGGTGGCGGATATGCGCTACGGCGAGAACCCGCACCAGCGCGGCGCCTTCTACCGCGAGCCGCGGGTGACCGGGGCCAATGTGGCCACCGCCACCCAGCTCCAGGGCAAGGAGCTGTCCTTCAACAATGTGGCCGATCTCGACGCCGCCTTCGAGGCGGTGAAGGAGTTCAGCGAACCCGCCTGCGTCATCGTCAAGCACGCCAACCCCTGTGGCGTGGCCGAGGCCGGGGATACCCTCAACGCCTACCGGCGGGCTTTCGCCGGTGATCCTACCTCTGCCTTTGGCGGTCTCATCGCCTTCAACCGGCGGGTGGACGATGCCACTGTGCGCGGCATCCTGGACCAGCAGTTCGTGGAGTGCGTCATCGCCCCGGCCTACGACGAGGCCGCCCTGGAGGCCTTCCAGGCCAAGCCCAATGTGCGCGTGCTGCAGACCCCCGCCCTGACCATCGCCGACAGCAGCCGCTGGGACCTCAAGCGCGTTAATGGCGGGCTCCTGGTACAGGACCGCGACGTCAAGCTGTACGAGGAGGGCGAGCTCAAGGCGGTGACCGAGCGCGAGCCCACGGAGGCGGAGTGGCGCGAGCTGTTGTTCGCCTGGAAGGTGGTCAAGCATGTGAAGTCCAATGCCATCGTCTACGCCAAGGACCTGGCCACCATCGGTATCGGCGCCGGTCAGATGAGCCGGGTGGATTCCGCCCATATCGCCGGTCAGAAGGCGCAGAGCCCCCTGGCCGGGTCGGTCATGGCCTCCGACGCCTTCTTCCCCTTCCGCGACGGCTTGGATGCCGCGGTGGATGTGGGCTGCACCGCCGTGATCCAGCCGGGCGGCTCCATCCGCGATAGCGAGGTGATCGAGGCGGCCAATGAGCACAACATCGCCATGGTGCTCACGGGGATGCGGCATTTCCGGCACTAGGGCGTGAAGGGCAAGGAGCGAACCATGCGGATTCTGGTAGTCGGCGGTGGTGGCCGTGAGCATGCCCTGGCCTGGAAGCTGGCGCAGAGCCCCCGGGTGACGAGGGTCATTTGCGCCCCCGGCAATGCGGGGACCGAGCGCGAGCCCAAAGTGGTCAACGCGCCGGTGGCTGACGACGATATCGAGGGGCTGTTGCGCTTGGCGCGGGCGGAGGCCGTGGATCTGACCGTGGTGGGCCCGGAAGCGCCGCTGGTGGCGGGCATCGTGGACCGTTTCGAGGCGGCGGGGTTGGCCTGCTTCGGTCCGACGGCCGCTGCGGCCCGGTTGGAGGGCTCCAAAACCTTCGCCAAGGATTTCATGGCCCGACACGGCGTGCCCACGGCGGCCTACGGGGCCTTCACCGACGCCGAGGCGGCCGAGGCCTTCGTCGCCCGGCTGAACCGGCCGGTGGTGGTCAAGGCCGACGGCCTGGCCGCCGGCAAGGGCGTGGTCCTGGCGGCGACCCCGGACCAGGCCGCCACCGCCATCCGCGACATGCTCGGCGGCCGCTTCGGCGCCGCCGGGGAACGGGTGGTGGTGGAGGAGCAGCTCGGCGGTGAAGAGGCCTCGTTCCTGTGCCTGGTGGACGGCGAGCATATCCTGCCGCTGGCCACGTCCCAGGACCACAAGGCGCTGGAGGAGGGGGATGCCGGTCCCAATACCGGGGGCATGGGGGCCTATTCCCCGGCCCCGGTGGTTACCGGCGGCGTGCACCACCGCATCATGGAAGAGGTGATCCGGCCCACGGTGGCGGGCATGGCGGCGGAGGGCACGCCCTATCGCGGCGTGCTCTATGCCGGGGTCATGATCGAAAACGGCCGCCCCCGGGTCCTGGAGTACAACTGCCGCTTCGGCGATCCGGAGTGCCAGCCCTTGATGTTGCGCCTGGAAAGTGACCTCCTCGATTTACTCGAGGACGGGTTAGCCGGCCGTCTGGATCGGGCCGAACCGGTGTGGGATCCGCGCCCGGCCCTGTGCATCGTCCAGGTCGCCGGGGGCTATCCCGGCAAGTACGCCAAGGGCGAGACGATCTCGGGCCTGGCGCAGGTGGCCGAGGGCGAGCAGCTCAAGGTCTTCCATGCCGGCACCGCCCGGCGAGCCGGGGCCACGGTGACCGCCGGCGGGCGCGTTCTGGGCATCACCGCTCTGGGGTCCCAAGTGGCCGCGGCCCAGGGGCGCGCACTGGCCGCCGCCGACCGCATCCGCTGGGCCGGGGCGTACTACCGCCGGGACATCGGCTACCGCGCCCTGGGGCGGGGCTAGGCGGCCGCGGCGATGGACGTCCCGCAGCTGAGTGTGGCCCAGGCGGCGGCGGTACTGGCCGACGGGGGGGTGGTCGCGTACCCCACGGAGAGTTGTTTCGGGCTCGGCTGCGATCCCGCCAATGAAGCCGCGGTGGCGCGCGTCCTCGCCGCCAAGGGGCGGGAGCAAGCCAAGGGGCTGATCCTCATTGGCGGCTGTTGGGCCCACCTGGCGCCTTACATCGGTGAACTGCCCGCCGATGCCCGCGCTCGCCTAACCACGGCGTGGCCGGGGCCGGTGACCTTCCTGGTGCCGCCCTCCCCCGCCGTGCCCGCCTGGATCCGCGGGGCGCACCCGGCGGTGGCCCTGCGCTGGACCGCCCACCCGGTTGCCGCCCATTTGTGTCAGGCCTTTGGCGGGGCTGTGGTCTCCACCAGCGCCAACCGCCAGGGCCAGCCCGCCTTGCGCTCAGCGCAAGGTGTGACTGAGGCGTTCGGGCCCAGTATCGACGGCGTGGTCCACGGGGCCGTGGGGGACCGGCAGGCGCCCTCGGCCATCGTCGATGCCATTAGCGGCGACCAATTCCGCTAAAAAAAATTTGATTACCGGGGAACCCTTCCAGGGCCGGCGGCGTCTCAGATTGTGAGGCGGTTATCCCGCCTCTCGGCCCTGCCCCGCCCGTCAGGGCCGGTTCCTGGTGCCGCCCCTTTCCTGGGGCGGGAAGAGCCCCGGTTTTCCCCCTTTTCCGGGGCTCTTTTTTTACTGTGCCGCCCCTGCCCGTCACCCCGGGCAGGGGCGGTTTTTTATGCCCGGGCTCAGCCCTCGTCCGTCTCCAATCCCAACCAATGAGCCATGCGGCCCTGGGCCTCGGCCACGCCGGTGCCCTTGCTGGCGGAGAACAATTGGGCGGTCATGTCGGGGAAGCGGCTGGCCAACTCGGCCTGCACCCAGGAAAGGGCCTGGCGTGCTTCGTTGGCTTTGGCCTTGTCAGCCTTGGTGAGCAGGATGTGCAGCGGCAGGTCGAAGTGGTCGGCCCACAACAGCAGTTGCTGGTCGAAGTCGGTCATTGGCCGGCGCACATCCATGATCAGCACGAGTGCGGCCAGGGAAGTCCGGTCGTGCAGGTAGGCCTCCATCAGGCCGGCCCAATGGTCTTTGACCCGGCCGGGGACCTTGGCGTAGCCGTAGCCGGGCAGGTCGACCAGCCGACAGAGCGTATCCGCCTCCCCCAACCGGTAGAAGATGATCTGCTGGGTGCGGCCCGGGGTGCCGCTGGTGCGGGCTAGCTTCTTGCGCTGCAGGATGGCGTTGATGGCACTGGACTTGCCCACATTGGAACGCCCGGCGAAGGCGACCTCCGCCCCGTCATCGGCCGGGAACTGTTTGGGCCGGGTGGCCGCTTCCAGGAATTGGGCTTGGTGAAGGCGTGGATGCATGATTAGAGTTTGACCAATCTATAAGGGTATCCTTATACTAATTTATTGGGAATAAAGAAACAAAGGTCTTGACCCCTATTCCGGGGTGCCGGAACCGAATAAAATGCCCACCGATTTCTCACCCATTCGGCCGGAAGCCGATGCCATCCTTTCTTACGGGAGGAAAGACCATGAAGAAGACCGTGATCGCCGCGAGCGCTACCCTGGCGCTGGGCCTCGGTATGACCAACGCGCAGGCCGCCGACGGCAAGGCCGCCGCCCAGGCCCTGGGTTGCACCGCCTGCCACGCCGCCAACACCAAGCTGGTGGGGCCCTCCTACAGCGCCGTGGCTAAACGCTACAACGGCGATGAGGCCAAGATCCTGGAGATCGTGAAGAGCAACGTGAAGAACGGTGCCTCCGGCAACTGGACCGAGGTCACCGGGGGTACCCCCATGCCGCCGCAGCCCCAGGCCGTGGGCAAGACCGAGCAGCTCAAGGCGGTCGCCAGCTGGATCGCGGGCATGGCCAAGTAAGGATGTGTCGTGGGATGCGTCCCGCGCTAGGTGAAGCCAGGATCGGCCGTGGGCCGACCTGGCTTCCTTTGTATAGAGCTTTTTAACCGCTCACCACTCCACTACCAAGGAGAGACGGTCATGCGGAAACTCCAATGGGCGGCGATGCTCATGGGCGCCCTGGTGGCCACGCCGGCCCTCGCCGCGGACAAGGGCGGCGAGGCCACGGCCAAGCCCGACCTCGAAGCCGGCAAGCAGCTGGTGCAGAAGGGCAACCCCGACAATCCCATGGTGATGGCCTGCCAGTCTTGCCACGGGCAGAAGGGCAAGGGCAATCCCACCGCCAAGTTCCCCCGCCTCGCCGGTCAGAACGTCGAGTACATGGTGAAGCAGCTGAAGAACTTTGCCGATGGCTCCCGCGCCAACTACCCGACGATGACCAACATCGCCAAGGGCATGTCCGAGCAGGACATGATCAATGTGGGCGCCTACTACAACCAGCAAGAGGTCTCCGTGTCCGCCCCGGATGCCAGCGAGAACCTGCTGGCCATGGGCGAGCGCATTGCCAATAACGGTCTGGGCGAGAAGAACGTCCCCGCCTGCACCTCCTGCCATGGTCCCAAGGGTCAGGGTGTGCCGCCGGTCTTCCCCGCCCTCGCCGGCCAGCATGCCAGCTACATCGTCAAGCAGCTGCAGGATTGGGAAGCGGGCACCCGCCATAACGATCCGGCGCAGATGATGAGGGACATTGCGCCCAAGCTGAGCGATCAGCAGCGCAAGGCCGTGGCCGCCTACTTCAAGAAGGTGGGCGCCGGTTCCTGAGTCCTCCGGCTCCGGAATACAAAGGCCCCCGGCACCGCCGGGGGCCTTTTTTGCTTGGGGGGATGCCCGCGGTCAGGGCCGAAGGTAGCCCCAGCCCTGGCTTTGGCGCTTGACCAAGTGGGCCACCCCGCTGGGTACCTTGCGCGCGCCCGCCACCAGGTCCGCCAAATCCTTGTCCATGACGCGCATGGTGGTGGCGCAAGCGGTAAAGGTCACACCGCGGTCCATTAACGCCTGGATGCGCTGGGTGCGCGGGTTGTCGCGGGCGAACAGGCGCAGCCCGGGGCCGTAGGCGACCACCTCGACTTGGTCGGGCTCGCCATGCTCGAGCAGGTTGGCCACATTGTTCAGCAGCAGTTTCTGTTTGAAGGCGTCACCTTCGGAGATCTGGAGGACCACATGCTCGGCGGCCTTCCCGGCCGAGGCGCCCTCGGCGGCCGACGCCAGCGGTGAGAGGGCCAGAGCGGCCGCCGCCAGGGACACCAGGTGGCGCCAACGAATAGGGGCATTGCGGCAAACGGGCATAGACAGCTCCCTTGCACCGTGGTGGGGAAAAAAGAAGCCCGGGCATTGCCCGGGCTCCGGCACGAAATCGGCAGCTCCCTATTCCACGCGGCTGTCGATGGTGATGGACAGCGAACGGTCGCCGTCCACGGCCACGGGGTCGGAGAGCCCTTGCAGGTCGCCGCTCTGCGCCATGGGCCGCCCGCTCTTGGAGATCCGGGCGCCCACCACCACCTCTTTCTGCTGGGACAAGGTGCGGCTGGGCATCATGGCGCGGCTGTCGTTCAGGGTGACCGTTACCGGTAACTCGTCCACCCGCTTGCGCACTGCTGCCACCGGCATGGGCGGACCTTGAGTGGCACGAGCAAAGATGAACACGGTGTCGCCGGCGGCGGCCTGATCGCGCAGGGCGGGGTCCAGGTCGACCTGGACCTCGAATTGCGGGCCGCTTCCGCCGCCGCTGCCCTCGTCGGCCAGGGTGACCTCGGACGGCGCCACGCCCTCGGCCTGGGCGATGTAGCCCTTGAGCATGCGCCGGCCCTCGCTGCCGGGGGCCATCTGCCCGGCCAGCTTGCGCCAATGCCCCGCGGCTTCCTCGCCATTGCCTGCGGTCATATCCGCGGAACCAGCCAGCCACAGGGCCAGGGAATTCTCGGCGTCCATTTCCAGGGCGCGGTCCACCAACTTGTTCACCCGGTCGGTGAATTGGCGGCCGTTGGCCATGACCAGGGACTCGGCGTAATGGGCCAGCAATTGCGGCTCATCCCCGGTCAGGTCGCGGGCGCGGCTGAAGGCCTCCACCGCCTCGCCGTAGCGCTCCTGGCTGTGGTAGGCCCGTCCCAACAGCACCCAGGCCGTGGGCGTTTTGGGCCGCTGTTCCACATAGCCTTCCAGGGCCGGGATGCGCTCGCCCGGCGCCATTTGCGCGTACCGTTTGGCCTCGGCATCGGCCATGCGCGTGGTCGGCGCGTCGGCCACCAATCCCGGATTACCGACCAGCAGGTAGCCGAACAGGGTGAGGATGGGCACGGCGATGACCAACGCCCCCATGGTCCGCGGCCCGGCCGGACCGGCGCCCGTCGCGGCGGTTCCCTCCTCTTCCGGCACCTCCGCGAGGAGCTCGCGCTCCAATTCGGCCACAGCATCCTCATACTCGGCCGAGGTGAGCTGGCCCTCGTCGCGGTAGCGTTTGAGTTCATCGAGACGGTCGCGGTAGACGGCGACATTGGTGGCGGCCTCGGCATCGGCGGCCTCCTCCTCTGCGGCGCGTGTCCGCAGCAGGGCCGGGGCCACGGCGGCCAAGGCGATAACGACCATGGCGGTGAACGCCAGCCAGAACCAGATCATTTGCGGTCATCCTCATAGGGGTCGGTTCCCAGCAGCTGGGCTGCCCGGGAGCGCTCGGCCGCGCTGAGTTCAGTAGGGGCCTGTTGCTTGCGGCGCCGGACCACGGCCACCAGCACGCCGGCCCCGATCAGCAGCAGGACGAACGGGCCGAACCACAAGAAGTAGGTGGCGGGTTTGACGGGCGGCTCATACAGGACGAAGTCCCCGTAGCGGGCCACTAGGTAGTCGATGATGGCCTCGTTGCTCTTGCCCTCCCGCACCTTGGTGTAAACCTCGTTGCGCAGATCCTTGGCCAGGCCGGCATCGCTGCTGGCCAGGGACTGGTTCTGGCAGACCAAGCAGCGCAGCTCCCCCAACAACCCGCGGTAGCGCTCGCGCTGTTCGGGGCCGCTGAATTCCTTCAGCTCGTCGGGGGCGGCGGTGGCCCAGGCCGGGGTCAGGGTCAGGCCGAGTAGCAGCAGTAGGAATAGGCGTTTCATGACTGGGATTGCAGCTTTTTCACCAGGGGCAGGATGGTCTCGCGCATATCCTGCCGCGTGAGCGGGCCGATGTGCTTATGGCGGATGATGCCCTTGTGGTCGATAACGAAGGTCTCCGGCACGCCGTAGACCCCCAGATCGATGCCGACCTTGCCCTTAGGATCGAACAGGCTGGCGGTGTAGGGGTCGCCGCGTTGGGCCAGCCAGCGCTGAGCGGCCGGGCGCTCATCCTTGTAGTCCAGGCCGTAGATGGTGACGTCTGGATGGCGCGCCGCCTCCAGCAGCACCGGGTGCTCCTCGCGGCAGGCGACGCACCAGGACGCCCACACATTGAGCAGATAAACCTGGCCTTTAAGATCCTGGGGCCCCATGGTAGCGCTCGGGTCGTCCACCCGCGGCAGTTCGAACTCGGGCACCGGCTTGCCGATCAGCGGCGAGGGCACCTTCTCCGGGTCCATGGTCAAGCCGATGCCCAGGAAGGCCACCAGCACCAGGAACAGGGCCAGGGGGATCAGGTA
>Ga0102925_1001217_pt1 | contig 14180 bp, 14 predicted proteins | sample SalPonR1_A_D1_MG_FD_78216 | JGI IMG/M metagenome (GOLD analysis project Ga0102925, IMG submission 78216) | Salt pond soil microbial communities from South San Francisco under conditions of wetland restoration - Salt Pond MetaG R1_A_D1_MG | ecosystem: Environmental > Aquatic > Marine > Intertidal...
CCTAATACAATTTACTTAATTTATAATCGAGATAATAATCCGGCTCGAAGAACTGTTTATAGAATCGATGAAACAGGTGTTCATATTTGGACACGTGATAATTTAAGAGTTCGCGTAGCAGGAGATGAAAATTTTCAAATTGATGGTGATAGAACTGGATATGTTAAAGGTGACCAACAAGAAAATATTGATGGTGATGAGGATCATAAAGTAAAAGGAACAGTTACAGTAGAAGTTCAAGGAGAAACACATGTTTCATCTGACAGTACAATTAACGTTTGGTCTGGAGCGAATATTAATATAGACGCTTCTCCATTTATTAATTTAAATTGTGGAATAGCACATCGTACAGCCGCTAAACAGAAAATTGAAGTTAAAGATTTAGGGCCAAATGAAACTCCTGAATATGAAACTGGTGTAGGTAAAGGATGTGATAATGTAACAACAAGTTATAATATTGATAAACGAGATAATGAAAAAATGATCCAATAATGTCATAGGACTCATTGTGGAGTGTCATATGTTGATTAATTATAAAAAAACTTATGAATTATTAGAAGAACGAGTAATTTCTGCTAAAGATGCTTCTAGTATTCATAATAAATTTACAACCAAACCTCAAGGTATATTAATACAAGATAGTTATAATAATCCTTTTTTTCCTATTAGACCTGAACCAAAAATTGACACAAGTAAATTAAATTTAAGTATAGTTTTTAAAAGGTATCGAGAGTTATATAGTCAAACTAAATCAGTTTTTTTACCATGGCATTATTGTATTGAGTTAGTCGATGATCAATATTTTGTATTTAACACAAGACCATTGGATATGAAATTTCCAATCACTTCCAATGAAATGAAAATTATTCAAAAGAAATATGATATTGAATGGGATGAACCAACGAAAATGTTTTTTAAAGAAAATATTTTTGACATTAGTGAGAGTATACATGTTTGTTTAATTGGAAGTTCTAATCTTGACATATATACACAAAATACATATTCATTAATTGGAAAAACATGTATTACTCCTCTTTTAAAACAGTATAAATTACCAGGTGGATTATTTCAAAGAGTCTTTCCTTTAAATATTGGACCACGATTTAAATTTGAATTAATTAGTAGATTTGTTAAAACATAGCTGTTGATTTTTAAAAGTTTTCATGTTTTATATAGAAATAATATAATTAATTCATTTTTCAATTTGAAAAACATCTTTGTGGAAAAGGAGGATCACTTGTCCTATGTTGTTAACTCAGTTTGTTTGAATGATAATAATAATAATAATAATGATCCCTTTGTTTTTGAGTATAGTGTAAAATTACCAGTAAAATTAATTCAAAATTATTTTTCTAATGAAATGAATGTTATTATTGATAACAGTGAAAAATATGGGTTTTCATGTTTTTCAAAAAAGAAATTATTTTCTTTTTTAGATAAATTAAATGAGAACTATTATAATTTTACTAAAGGTTTAAGTCAATTAGAAAAAGAATTATATTTATTACATCAAATGTGTAATGGATTATATGAATATAATGAAACAAAATTAAAAGTATCTCATGAAAAATTTAGATCAAGAATTTTATTTCCAAATTTAATGTATGTGTTGATTCGTAAATTTCATAAGGCTCGAGGATTTCTTCAAGCTACTATTAGAAAAGTATATAATGAATATAAAACACGACATTCCGGGATAATTAATAAATTTTGTCAATCCCATTATATGGATGAAGATATTATTAAATCTGACATATTATATAGATTTTTAGGAAGTGGATTAAGAAAATTTGATCCTTCTAAAATTAATAATATTGATACTTTTTATAGAGTGACTATTAGAAATGTGTTTTATTATTATTTTAAAACTGGTTATAATTTTAATACTCTGCATTCGGATTTTTCTGTTATTGATTTTACATTAAGTAAGAATATGAATATCCCTGCTCGCAAAATAATATACAGGGATATATTGTATGACCTACAGATTAAAAAAATGTGTAAAGAATCGTCAACATTAAAACAGCTTAGTTATAATTATAATATTTTTAAAAATATTATAATTAATAATGAATTTCAAGATATGTTTTATTCTTTAAATTATGATATTTTTATGGTTAAAAACAACCAGTTTAAAGTTTTAAATCTTTATAAGGATGACAATAATGAATTTTTAAATAAGTTAAAACAATTACCATTAATTTATAAACTATTAAAATGCATTCATATAACAAATACAAATCTTAATTCATATAACAATACAAAAATTAAACCAGATTATATTAAAACTATTATTTTAGAAGAATTATTACATCCTTTTAGAAACATGTTCTCACAAGATCACGTTCATTCTGTTTTAGAAAAAACAACAAGTAATTTTGTAGATAGTATAATAACAGGGGAATATATTAATCCAATTACATTTTCAACTATTAGAATAAGAGATTACAGTTTTGTACATCAATTAAAAAAATTTGTCCAATTATGTTTAAGAGAGGTAGGGTTAATACGTTGACACAAAAATTAGAAGACTATGACAATGTTAAAGATAGTTTTGTTAAAACTGAAGAAAATTTAGAAAAACAAATTACAAATATTGAATATAAACAAACAGAATTACAAAATTATATGACTACTATTGAAAATAGTATTTCGCATATGGAACAAATGGTTGATAAAGAACAACAAACAGCAAATCCTAGTTTTGATCGTATTCGTGGATTACGTACAGCTATTGTAAAAAATGTTGAATTAATTACAAAGTTATATGACACATATAAAGAATTTGAATCTGTAAAATTTCGATACCATAAAGAACTTAGTGATAATAATTATCGTAAACAAAGATTAATTGAACTTGAATTAAAAAAGATGGATGATAGGAGTAATTCATTAGGTCAAGAATTTTATAATATTATGCGTAATTTAGCAGGATTACAAAAAAATGATAGTATAGATCAAGAGTTATTAGAACAAGCATCTGTGCCTTTAAATGATGAAACATATCAATTATAAGACTAAAACTTTTTGCCGTTATCAAAAATAAGGAGAAGTGTGTCAACTATGGTTGAAAAAAAGAACCAAAAACCTATTGGAGAACAAGCTGGTATTTTAGGTCAAATGTTTGACAGAGTCATCGCTAAAAAATATGGCGGAAAGAGATCACCTGAACCGTTAATAATGTCAACAGGAATTTATCATTTAGATGCTTTGTTAGGAGGAGGTTTAATTTCATCAGGTCCAATTATGATTTCAAGTTCACCAGAATCAGGAAAAAGTACATATTGTTTTCAAATGGCAGGGATGTTTCATAAAACACATGAAAATGGTATTATAGTATATATAGACATTGAAGGTTCTGGTTCTAGTCAAGAATCTACAGATTATAAAGTATCTAGAATGGATACATTTGGATTGTCTGGTTCTACTCGAGTAAGATATGAATCTATTGTATTAAATATGCGAGAATTATTCACATTAATTGACGATCTTGTTGAACAAAAAATTACAATTGAAGAAAAAACAGGTCGAGAATTTTATGTAATGATTATATGGGATTCTGTTGCAGCCACACGTTCTTCAAAAACAGACTTAGTAACGGATCATAATCAGATGATAGGGTTTAAAGCTCGTGAATTGTCGTTTTATTTAGAAAAAGCTTTACCAAAATTAAAATTTAATAGAATATTCTTCTTATGTGTTGACCAAGTAAGAGCAAAACTTCAAATTGATGGTCCTTATGTGTCAAAAGAAAAATCTGTAGGTCAATTTAAAGACATGCAAGCAGCAACAAATATATATTCATTACAACATAACATTCAACAATGGTTGTTTTTATCTAGAGGAAAAGCAATTTCACCAGCTGATGGATTAGGTATTGATGGGTGGCATTTAAATATTGTTACTGAAAAGAATAAATTGGCACCTAGTCAACATGCTGTTACTTGTGTATTTGATATGAATCATGGGTTAGATAAATTTTGGAGTGAGTATGTATTCTTATCTGAGAAAACTCCATCTGAGAAAAAGATTTATCGAGAAAAAAAGTTACCGTTTCCATTAATGATTGAAAAATATAATGCACAAAGATACCAACTACATGTTACAAATCCACAAGATTCAAGTGTTGATTATGTTTCTCCTCCATTTTATAAAAAAGAAGCAAAAAATAAATATCATCAAGATGAAGAATTTCGACAATGGTTTGATTATGCATTACAAATTAGTGCTTATTATCGTATCACACATGGTATGTTTAAAGAAGATATGAATGCTCCTGCTAAAGAAAAACAAATAACTACACAAGATTCAGAACTTATTAGCGAAAATATAATAGAAGAAAAAGTAATTGAAACATCAAATGTAGAAGAAACTTCAGATTCTGTTGCTGAAGATTCAACAGAAGATTCATACGAAACCGTATTTTAGAAATATGCCAATACCCCAAATATATTTTTATTTGGGGTATTTAATTTATAGGAGATTTTTCGATGGAACGTCGATTTTTTGAACAAATCACAAAAGGATATCTAATTGATCATGATATTTATGGTGAATTTAATGAATCCCAATGTGAAACAATATATTCAACAGTTTTAAATGAATTGAATTATATTAACGACCATATTTATGAAATTGATTTAGACTTATATAATACTGTTTATGAAATGTCTAAAATACATCAACAAAGAGTATTTGAAATTTATTTAAATTCTTTATTTTCAAAAGACTCACAACCTTTAAATGAAGTTATAAATCGAAATCCCACTTCATCGACAAAAAATACATCGTTGAAACTTTCAGCAACTTTAGGAATTGCTGGATTAATAACTTGGTTAACAGATAAAACATTTAATAAAGTTTCAGGATCATTTAATGATATTATTCCCTCCATAAGTTCAAATAACAGTTTTGAATTATTTGGTGCATTAGGAGGTGTTGCAGATAAATCAATTGAGTTTATATCTGAATTATTACAATGGATACCTACTCCAGCTTGGATTCTTTTAATTTGTGCTGCTATTATAAAACGTAAATCTGTTACTAAAAATACATTTAAAACATTAGCAACTATAGGAGATTTTGGAAATAGCTTTGGAAAATTTATTCAAAATATTAGTAAATATTCAAAATTTAGATATGCTGTAATTCAAAAAAACCGTGAACATTGTTATAAACAATGTGGTATTACTAATTTAAATCAAATAACTATATTTGATTATTTTAATAAACATGCGGTAGATAGTAAATATGCTACATCTAATGCAAAATCATTAGTAATGTGTTATATTCAAACTGAAATTGAAAAAGTTAAATTAGTAACTAGAATGTATTTTATTTGTTTAAAACAAACTGGTAATTTCGATCGAGTAAAAAATATGAATAGTGCTAAACTATTAAGTCTTCTTAAAACTGAAAATCATCGTGATAACAGTATTGGATTAGTTTCATCTTGTGGAGAATATTTTATTGAAATAACAGAAGCAATGAATAAAATTCACGATTTAATTGATTTCTTTTTTGAAAATAAAACAACACAACGTGAATTAAGAATGACGATACAAAAAGACATTGATGATATTAAATATAATGTGTCAAACATGCATGAAAAAGAAATAAGAAATTATAGATTAACTGTGTAAAATAGTTAGTTAATAACTCCGAGGTAAAACTTCGGAATTTTTTGTTGGTATAAATATTTTTTTTGATGGAGAATAATAATGGCGTTAAAATCAAGTATAATAAAATCAAGTAGACAATCAAAACTTAATAGATTGGGTGGAGCTTTAGCTGTTAAAGCTGCTAAAGATGCTGGCGATGTTGATGTTGAAAAAATGAAGAAATATAAACAACTTTGGTTAAAATATAAAGCTCGTGTTAATAGAAAATATGGTAATCGTGGATTAGTTGCCGCTAAAAAGTACTAATAATAATTTTAACATTTTGTTATTTAATATAGAAATAATATTAATAATATGTTTTTAATTATTTATTTTTAAAAGGAGATACATTGAGTACTTTTAATAATTTGACAACTTTACTTGAAACCGGAGATAATGTAGATAACCCTAATCGTATTTCTGCTTCTAAAGCTGGTGATGTAAAAGATTATTCAATTTTACAACAAGAACAACCTGAAATTAAGATTGAAAAAAATGTAGGAAAACCATTTGACGTACAACATTTTTGTGAAGAAGTAAGAAAAAAATCTGAAGATGATAATAAAATTTATACACATTATGCCAGTAATATAAGTGGATATTCCATTGCAGCCGAATGCATAGGTACAACGGTTGCTAAAATATTAAATTATCCAGTTAAATCATTTAGTCATAAATGGTTACCAATCACAATGAGAGCGTCTATTGGAAAAGCTGTACACGATGCAATACAAGAAAATACATTACAATTTACTGAGCAAGAAAGAAGTATGAAAGTACCTAGTATCAGAACATCTGTTAGATTAGATGGTTTAATTAGTAATAATGTATTAGTTGAAATCAAAAGTTGTACATATAGTGATTATCGCAAAATATTAAAAAGTCAAACTCCAAGAACTCCAGACTTTTATAAAGTTATGTTTTATAAATATATATTAGAAAATTATTTAGATGAATGTAAAAAACAAACAAACACTAGAACATTACCACCACAATTAGATGAATATAATATTGATACATTGCAATTTATTTATGTTGCACACGATGTAATATCTAGTGATGCAGAAACATTTAGTGAGTGTATGAAAATTGTGAAAGATGTTAAAACGTTATTAAAATCAAAACATAATCAATTTTTTTATATAACAAGTGTAGTATTAGACGTAAATCAGTTTGATATATCACCATATATCGATTTTATAAAAAGAAAAATAGAAAAAATAAATTGGTATATTGATCATAACAAATTTCCAACAGATGATGATGAATTTGTTGATAAAACTAAATGTTATTTTTGTTTGTACTCAGGCACATGTCCATTGTCAAATTATAATAAGTAATTAATTTTAATATATTTTAGAGTATTATCCAATTAATACTCTAAAATATTTATTTTGTATTTGGAGAATTAATATGTTTGATTTTTTAAACAAAAAAGAAAAACCAAATTATCATAAAGTTGTTGATGATTTACAAAAAGCAACAAAAGAAACATATGACGCATATCAACAGATAAATATTAAATTACATAAAATGGAAGAACAATATAAAAATAAATTAAAAGATTTTCAATTATTTAAAGGACTTTCGAATATTTCATTAGAATTATTGTCAGCTGAAGAGTTCAAAATTAGTATAAACAAATGTTTAAACATATTAACCGATATAACAGATTATAATTATTGTGCATTATGTTGCAATGATATATATAATCAAAAAACTGTTGTTCACTATGAATATTTTAAACAAAAGACATTAAAAACCGAAAAGAACGTCATATTAGATTTTAATAAACATCCTGAATGGGTTGACAAATTAAAATCTAGAGATGTTGTTTTTGATACAAACTTGTCGTTAATGGTAAACAATGTTAAATGTAACTTTGAACAAATATTTATTACTCCTATTTTTGTTAATAAAAAATGGTGGGGGTGTCTATTATTAGCTTCAAATGTTAATAAATTACACGATTCAAATGAAATTGATGCAGTTATAACAGCCACAAATATGTTTAGTGAAACTATTAGACGTCATGATTTATTAAAAGAAACTACATTAGTACAAAATAAATTTCATGATTTTTCATCATATTTATTGTATAATATTAATAGTATTATGTTTTGGATGAAAGATTATAAAGATCGTTATTTATTTTTAAATGACAATCTTTTAAAAACTTTATTTTTTAATAAAACAAGACAAGATTGTATTGGTAAAACTGATATTGAGATTTTATATAATAGTAAACCAAAAAGTATAAATTTTGATAATATATTTGATCCTGCTGATTTAGTTAAATTAAAATTAGAATATATTGATCATAGTGGTACATGTAATTTAACTGATCAGTTAACAAGAAAATTTGGGTATCCTTGTAAATTTTTTAAGATTATTGATGATAACGCATTTGAAACATGGAAAACACCAATATTTAGAACTAATTTTGAAGCTTCTAAATTTTGTTGTTCTGGAACTGTTGGTGCTTTAAAAAATGTTACATCCGAAAAAGAAAAAAAAATAGAAAAAATTAAAAAACTTAAAAAAGAAAATAAAGCGTTTCAAATTAATGGAGTAGAACATTTTTACTTAGTTATAGAAGATTCACCAAATATATTTTTTTGAATCAATTTATAATCTGAATATTTTTAGAAAGGAGGAAACATTTCAATGCCAATATCTGTTAGTAACTTTTATAAGGTTAAACTTCCTAAAATTGTTTCACCATTTACGGGAAAATTAACAAAAGAATTAAATAAAAGACAAAAGTATAATAATTTTTATAAAAAACCAAAATTAGTTCAAAAAACATTACCAACTATTAAAAATGTATCGGACCAACTGTAAAACTAATTGATTAATAGGAGATTTTTCATGAATATATCTGGAAGGGAATATTCTAAAACAACTGTTGGGTTAAGACAACCAAATACTATCAAAGATCAACAATTTAAATTAGTTTTTATTTATCCAATGTTGGTAGATTCGAGATTATCTAAATATACTAAATTAATAAGAGATTATTTAACTGCTAATATGTTGAAAGAAATATATACCAGTAATGCTTTAAATATATTGAGTATGGCAAGTAACATTAGTCCTTTAATTGACGAAAAAGGGAATATTGTTGATGTTGAAGGAGGAGATTCAGACACTTCTCGAATGAGTGAAAAAAGAATGACACAACAAAGTGCCAGATATGAAATAGAACAAAGAGTTAAAGAGAAAACATATCAAATTAAAAAATTACTTAATATTGATCCACAATTAAAAACGTATAATCCGTATTTGAACATGATAACTTTAAATAATTTTATTGATGTTCCTGTTATAGTTGGTACAAAATCATATCCTGTCGAGTCTTTTATTTTTTTATTTTTATTTGCTATTGCTATATCAAGTAAGGGTAATATCTCGATGTCTGATTACAGTGATATTCAGCGAATGTTTCGAGTAATTAAAAATATGAGAAGTAATGATATTAATACGATTTTAAATAATTTGATTGATTATCCTTCTAAAGATTCATTTGATAAAATTTCTGATTGGATTGAAAACCACCCAACTGTAAATAAAATGTTTCGAAAACCTGTTTTATCTTGGACTAAAACTCCAGCTTCTTGGATTACTCAAAATTTAAAATCTCCTCGAAATAAAACATTATCAACTAATACTGTTGATTATCCAGCCGTTAATCCTGAACTTTCTGATGTAATATTAGGATCTGTACAAAACAAAGTTGAACAATCAAGTATATTTTTTAAACTTTGTATGGACCCAGTATCAATGCAACAACAGTTTGGTTATGATTCTTCACAAGGTCAATTGAAAACAACATTTTCAAGAATCTCACCAAAAATTAATGAAGTTTTTAAAAATGCTGAAAATTATTTTTCAACAAATTTATGGCCGTCTTATATACAATATACTCTTTCTTCGTTTTTTTATTCGATAATTCCTAATAATAGTGGTATTAATGCAAGCGAATTAATAATTGGAATGCAAAGTGGTGACAGTTCAATGAATATTAAACCACTATTTAGTCCTATTATTGATTTTTTAAATAATGATTTTAAAAAATCATTAAATACTACACTTCAACAATTAGGTCCTGAAAAAGCAGATGAAACACTTGAACAAATAAAATATTTTTGTCAAGATTATTTTAGTAAATCAACTGAATTTTTAGAAACTTTATCTGATTTAAAATATTTAAGACTTACTGGTCCAACTTTCGAGGCTTCTGATTTTTTAAGGTATGAAGAAAAATTTGAAGATGTTTTAAATCAAATATCAAATTACACACTTTCAATTGATAACACTTTACGTCAAATATTTGGAAACTCATTTGCTACTAACATTCTCGTTGATAAAACATCCACAATTATTAATAATTCTTTAAATAGTGTTATTAGTTATTTACAAACTTTAGAAGGTTGGCCAAATCAAACACCATTTCATATAACAATTATGAATGATAGTGGTGTTAATGTCAATAAAGAGTTAAATTCTTATATATCTAGTACGAGAAAACAATTAATTTTTTATATACGTTTTATAATACTCTATTTAATTCAATATATCCTTTGTCGTTATGTTAGAGAAACAAAAGTTTCCGTTGAAACAACAAAACATGATGTATTAGATCAAAATAATTACACAATTGTGACTTCTGTTGAAGTTGTGTTAGCTGTTGCAAATGCGTTTGCTGCTAAAAGTTATAAAAATTTATCTAACAAATCAAGACGTGAAGAATCAGGTAATACTCATGTTGGATCTTTAATGACACATTTAAGTAATAATTATATAAAAGGTATTGTTAAATATGTACATCAACAATTAGATGTACCAAATTTTATTGTAATTGATGAAAAAAAAGGTGACGCGTATTTAAATCTGATGTACCAATCAAATGTTAATAAAGTAAAAATTAATACTATGGAATCATTTGTTAATCATATTTTTAACAATCAATAATATTTTAATTTATAGGAGTAATAATATGTTTAATCAAGAATTTGAAAATGCAATTATGTTGGAATCTAGACAAGCATTAGAAAAAATTAAAAATAAACAAGAGGTAACTACACCTTTTCAAGAAAAAATGCAAAACCATTGGAATTCATATGATAAAGGTCGACATTTTTTTGAGGAGTATACTTCTGAAATATTTGAAAATAAAATGAAAATTGATTTACTTTATATGGATCAACTTTTACAAAAATTAGATAATCAACAAATTTCTGAAGTTGAAAAATTAATAGGATCTATTTATAAAGATGTCAAACCAATATACGAAATAATGAATGTTAAACCTGAAATTTATGGTAAAAACATCAACGAAGCTTTAATTAATGAATCAACAGAATTAATTAGTACACATCTATCAAAAAATATTAACTCGTTTTTAGCTAAAAATTATTATGATTTACCCAAAGAGAAAAAAGAAAGTTTATATTATGAAAAAGTAAAAGAAGAAAGTATCAATTTAATTAATGAAAACTATAATCCAAAAGAAATTATTGAATATTCAATGAAAAAATGTTTAATGAAAGACCTTGTTGAAAATATATGTTTCCCGTTTTCGGTTAGATGTCGATTAGATTATTTACTAGAAGATGATGCTTTTGGAGATATTTTTGATCAAGAAGCATTACAAAATCATTATGACTCATTTCATAATAAATTAAAAAATTTATCACGAATTGTAGCAGCTTGTGTATAATTATATTGAGTTTTGATTTAACTAATTAACTAGGAGTGTACTCAATTGTCTAATGTTAATAAATTATATGAAAAAATTATTCAATTTTTGAATACGGATACGTCAGCATATAAAAAAATTCAATCAAACTTAATATTAACAGTTTCGGATGCATCTGTTCAAGCTATGAGTTCAGATCAAGGGTTTTGTTTTAAATTTGCTTTAAAAAACAAAAATTATAAAAATTTATTACAAATAGCTCAATTAACAGAAAGAGATTTACAAATAGCTTTTACAAAAGATTGGGGATCAAACTCACAAAAAAATCATATGCACTCCGATCCTTATTATCAAACATATTTATTTTTTGTATATTTTGGTATAAAAGAAAACAATGAGAAAATTTTTAATTCAGCATTGTCATGTGTTTTGTTTAAATTATGGAATGGTCGTAAAACAAAATTTTTGCAATATTGTAATAAAGATATTATGAATTATGTGACAAATTATATGTGTAGTAAAAAACATCTATCGAATAGATTTAATACTCCATATGATATGATACAAAATCATTTTATACCAACTTTAATAACAAAATATGGAGATAATATTAAGACTGATCCGCTGGCTTTAAAACGAATTTTTGAACAAGGATTTACTCGTCTTAGACAATTATTCGTTTCTAGAACTAAAATTGATATTAAAACTGGAAAACCTGTTTCTGAAGGAGGGTTAGTACCACTTTATCAAAAAGCTCATCAAGAAGGATTATCGATGAGTACTATTAATGTAAGAAATAATGATGAAAACCCAGCATCATTTGACGATTATATGATCGGATCTAACATTGATAATTTGATTAGTTCTACTGTTGAAAAAATAGTAATGAATAGTCAACCAAGATATTCACAAATGTTTATAGAGAATTTAAGAAAACAATATAAGTTATCAAAAAATGTTATTCAAAAATTATTAATCCAATTACATGATTATAAATATCATAATGATTTACATGATATCTATAGTATAATACTTAATCAAACAAAAGTGATAGATAAAAGTGATATATGCAATCCAACATTTACTGAATTAGTTAATACAAAAGTGATATCTAGTAAAAACAATAAAAGTTCAAATGAATTAAAATCAAAATTGATGACTCTTTTAGAAGATATATTAAAAGAGACAATTCAACGAAGTTTAAGCGAGTATTCAAATGTACATCATATACAATTAAGAAAAATGGTTGTTCGTGTTTTAATTTATAATTTACGATCAGCTATTTGTCAATAATTTTTTTGGTAACGGTTAATTATTGAATATTATAATTCAATTTTTTGCCGTTACCAAACCATAGAAAGTGAGCGTATAATGTCACATAATACTTCTGACGAACAAAAAATATTTATTACTGATATTGTTAATACTGCTCTTGAACAAGCTTCAATTTTTCAATCACAAAAATCAAATAACAGTAAGCTTAATATTCGGGATATTAATATTCGTATTGTTGATGTTATACTAATAATATTATTTGTAATGACAACAGTATTTGGTTACACCACAAACTATTATAAAATAAGATCTTATACAATAAATTCAAAACCAAAAATTGAAAAATTAGAAAACCAAATGAGTGAATTCCAAATATTTAAATTAGAAACAATAGGAACATTAAAATCTTGTAAAAACATGTTAACACAATTACAAAAAGATACAAAATTTTCAAAACAAATATCAATCGATGCATCTGATCAAGTTCAAAATATTTATTCTAATGTCAATATATTAATTAACAAAATTGAAAAATTAGAAAAACAAATAGCAAAAATTGAAAAATAACACGGAGTATTTCAATGCACAAACATATAACAATTTTAACAATAATAATATTCTTATGTATTCCAATTTCAAATTCTTATTCACAAAAATTAATTGTTCATAAATTTAATCGTGAAGATGTTAATATTGATACAATTAAACAAATACTTTTATTAAAAAAGACGTATTGGTGTAATTCTAAACCAATTCAAATATATTTTTTAGATAATTATTTAAAAATGAATCAATTAACAACTAATATTTTAGGAATATCATATTCACAATATGACGAGATGATGCACCGTTTAGTTTCTGAAGGATTAGCGAAACCACCTATAATATTACCACACTCAGTCTGTGTTATACAAGCTGTTCAATCTAATATTTTGTCTTTAGGTGTTATTGATGAAATGATAATACTTTCGAATTTAAATTTAGTTAAATTTATTTATATTCATGACTATTTAGAATAGATTAGAAAGGTTTTTTCATGATTTTTAAAAAAGGAGTAATAATATTTTTTTTATTTTTTTATTATATTTCTAATTGTTCTTCTCATGAATGTTCAAATTTGCCAAAATATGATTTTTTTAATATTGATTTATTTGGGGCTTTTACATATTTGAATCAAAATGAGAACTCTTTTTTAGAATTTATAACTGATAAAAAAAATTATTTTTATGAATTAGGAGTTTTATCTTCTTTTTATTTTGAAAATAATTTTAGTATTCATGCACAAATTTCAAAACAAGGACAAGAAAATCTTGATGTTGATTTTTTATTATTAAAATATTCAAACTTTATTAACACGCAACTTAGTTATGTTGTTGATATTGGAAAAATTAGATCGAATATTGGTTTTTTATCACTCGGAAGATTAAACCCAAATTATAGAATAAATATTATTCTTCCACAATCATTATATTCATCTAATGTAAAACGTTTTACATCTGGAGGTTGGGGAGTATCTTTTACTCCAACTTTTATTTTTGAAAATC
>Ga0102925_1001223_pt1 | contig 14162 bp, 14 predicted proteins | sample SalPonR1_A_D1_MG_FD_78216 | JGI IMG/M metagenome (GOLD analysis project Ga0102925, IMG submission 78216) | Salt pond soil microbial communities from South San Francisco under conditions of wetland restoration - Salt Pond MetaG R1_A_D1_MG | ecosystem: Environmental > Aquatic > Marine > Intertidal...
ACGAAAAATTATACAATGAAGCTAAAAACAGTATTTACAGCCATTTTTAGTTTTATAATTGCTTTTGTTGCACCGGGGCAATCCATTGACGAAACTTACCGTTTTGCCGAAAAACAGTTTTTGGCCGGAAATTACGAAACTGCCCTGATTGAATACCAGCGGGTGGCTTTTTTCGATGCGGAAGGGAAATACAATTCGGTGTTCCAAAAAATCGGCGAATCATTTTATGCTGAAAATCAATTTAATGAGGCCGCTAAAAATTTCGACATAGCCGCGCGGGCTGCTGAAAACGACAGCCTGCAGGCCGAGATGTATTTCAAAAAAGCAATGTGCTTTTTTAAGCAGCACAACTATTTTTTTGCGCTTAACGAGTTGCTGGGATTGCAACCACCTTCATCGTCCTATTTTCAGCAAAAACACGACCTGTACACAGCAATTGCCTGGTTTGGAATAGAAGAGTATGAAACCGCCTACAACCACCTGAGCAAAATAGTTGACGAAGAATCGCTCCCCGGGTTAACCGGCATTTTTAAGCATTTTGAAAAAATCAGAAAAAGATTCAGGCCCGGGAAAGTGCAAACCATGAGTACCATTTTCCCGGGAATTGGCCAGTTTTATGTGGGAAATATTGGCAGCGGTTTAAATTCTTTAGTTTTAATTGGTGGAATTGGCGTAATAACCATTTATATTTGGCAGTCGTATGGTTTTTTGGACGCCATTTTATCGATGAGCTCATGGTATTACCGGTACTACTCCGGGGGCATTAAAAATGCCAAAAGCCTGGCACTCGACAAAATTGCACGCGAAAGGGAAATAACGTATCAGGAAATCATGCAACTGGTTGAAGAAAATATTTCGGACACAGAATGAACATACGCATTTTAATAACTATACTTATTTTTACAACTGCATCCTCATCGGCATTTTCATCGCCAAAAGAGACTGCTGTTGATACCGTCTTTACGCTCATTTACAATCAGCAATACCAGGAGGCCGACTCTTTTCTGGAGGCATCGGAAAACGAATTCGACTCATTTTATACCGACATTTTAAAGCTGGACCTCTACTGGTGGAAGTTTGTTACCACCCGCTCTTCGGATGACTCGCGGCAACTGCACCAGCTGCTCAAAAACTTCAGTGCACCCAACAACAACAAACTGGATTACAGGCTAAAAGAGCTCATCACCTTATCTTACAGGGTGCGGTACGAGTTTAAACGATTTAACATTCCCGGAGCAATTATTTTTCGTTCAAAAATTAAAAATTTGCTCGCTGAACTGAACCAGGAAAAGCTTCCATTTTCGGAGAACAGGCTGAAATTGTTTGACCTTTATAACGAATTGTTTGCCTACTTCGACAATATTATCAATCCTTTTTTCATTGAAAGCAAGCGCATTGAACGCGAGAATGCCCTTATTAAAATTGAAAAATTCACGCACGACGATGATTTAATTGTGGCCACACTAGCCCGCTATTTTTTGGGAAGGATTTACATGAGTATTGAAAACGACCCGGCAGCCGCCCGAAAATATTTTCGGATTCTCTCCAACCAATATCCGGCGAACATCCATTTTTCGGAATATTTTGCCACCTGCAACGAAAAAGTTTAATTCCACAACTGAAAATGTGTGCTCACTTTCCGGAAAGTATTCTTGTGACAAACCGGACAGGTAGCGTTTTTCAGCCGGTGAATATTGGTAAGTTTCAACCGCGACCGGCACTTGCTGCACCTGAACTCACTTTTATGAACCAGCTCGCTATGATTAAAGACAGTCACCTCAATTTTATCGTACAGTATTTTGCACTTCGGGCATTTATAAACCTGAAACCCAGCTTTTACAAACAAGTCGTTATCCTGTTTCGACAGCCTTTTTAGCAACCGGTGTGTTTTATAATGAAAAAGCTTTTTGTTGAGTTTCAGGTAGTTTTCAAGTGGTTGCGAATGGATTAAAAAACCATGCCCCTGGTTAAATTTATCTTCAAAACCACAATTCCGGCATCGGTATGTATAGGCGTGCCCCATAACATTTTACTTTCACTAAATGTACTGAAATTTATCCTGACTTTCAACCCCTTGGGCTTTTCAAACCAATTTATCCAAACTTTAATCGAAAAAATACTTTCCCCGTTCTTCAGGAAATTATTTCAGCTTCGAAACTTTTTGTTCATTTAACTGTATTTATTAGTGTTCAAACTAAAATTCAAAAAAAGAAATGAAAACATTCATATTTGCACTACTGCTCGCGGTTCCGTTTATCGGCGTTTCACAAAACACCAACGGGCTTGAAATTGGCGAAAAAGTTCCCGGATTTGAAGCCACTGCCGACGATGGCAGCACCTGGAAAATTAAAAACCATATTGGCGAAAATTACCTGGTGGTTTATTTTTACCCGGCAGCGATGACAGGCGGTTGCACAGCGCAGGCCTGTTCGTACCGCGACCTGAGCAGTGCCCTTGAATCGGAAGATGCCATGGTAGTTGGCGTGAGTGGCGACAATGTGGAAGGGCTGCAGTTTTTCAAGGAGGCGCACAACCTCAACTTCACGCTGCTTTCTGATGAATCAGGAGAAATTGCCCGGCTTTTTGGCGTGCCTGTTCGCGATGGAGGAACATTCAACAGCGAATTTAACGGCCAGCAATTTGAGCTGGAAAGAGGAGTGACCACAAGCCGCTGGACATTTATCATCGACAAAAACGGGAAAGTGGTGTATAAAAATGAACAGGTTGATGCCTCGAAAGACACCGAAGAGGTTTTATCCTTCCTGAAAAACAACCGCTAATCTTCGAGTAATTTTTTGGGAAGCTCTTTTGAGGCTTTGGCACCCAGCGATTTTAGCTTTTCGGTAGAACGAACCAGGTTGCCGCGGCCTTCAGATAACTTGTTCATGGCATCATTATAACTGTTTTGGGTGAGCCGCAGGTTGTTCCCGATTTTTTCCATATCGCCAATAAAATTCACGAATTTATCGTAAAGTGCCCCACCCTGCCTTGCTATTTCGAGCGCATTGCGGGTTTGGTTTTCCTGCTGCCAGATGGAGGCAATGGTGCGCAGTGTGGCCAGCAAAGTTGACGGGCTCACAATTACCACCTTTTGGTCCCAGGCAAAAGAGAACAACTCTTGATCTTCCTGAATGGCCAGACTGAATGATGACTCGATGGGAAGAAACAGCAACACAAAATCGGGAGAATTCAGTTTTCGTGCCGACTGGTAATGCTTTTCGCTCAATCCTTTTATTTGTGTCTTCAAACTAATGAGATGTTCTTTTACATTCCGCGCGCGTTCTTCCTCGGTAACCGCATTTACCGCCCGCTCGTAGGCAATGAGCGAAACTTTGGAGTCGATAATAATGTGTTTATTGTCGGGCAGGTTGATTACAATATCGGGCTGAATGCGTTTGCCATCGTCAGAAAAATCGCTGAACTGTTTCTGGTAGCCTTGTTCCCCTTCGTTCAGGCCCGAGCGTTCAAGAATGCGTTCCAGGACCACTTCGCCCCAGTTGCCCTGTTTCTTCACATCTCCTTTCAGCGCTTTGGTCAGGTTGCCGGCTTCTTCGCTTATGCGGGCGTTCAGTTCGTACAATTTTTTCAGCTCAGCGCGTAAATCGGTCTGGTCTTTCAATCCTTTTTGGTAAGTGTCGTCCACTTTCTTTTCAAACAACTGCAGTTTTTCTTTCAGCGGATTTAGCACTTCGCCAATATTTTTCTGGTTGGCAGCGGTAAATTTCTCACTGTTTTTCTCCAGAATTTTACCTGCAATGTTTTCAAATTCAGTTGTAAATTTCTTTTGAATTTCTTCCAGCTCGGCTTTCTGTGTGTCCAGTTTTTCCTTCAGGTTCCGGTATTCGGCATTTGCTTTTTCAAGGCGGCCCACCAGCTGGGTATTTTCTTCCCTTTTGGTTTCAAGTTCTTTTTTCCACGCTTCGATTTCCGATTTCAGGGAGTTAGAGCGATCTTCCCAGACAAACTGTTGCTTTTCGGCTTCATATTTTTCAGTTTCCAGTTTTTTCTCCTCTTCCTGAAACTGATTTTTAATACCTTGAATTTTTTTCTGATTTTTGAAAATAAAAAAAACAGAAGCCGCAAGTCCGCCTGTTACGATTCCAATGACAAGGAATAACATGGTAATTACATCCATCAGGCAAAATTTTGTGTTGTTAAAAACGGCAATTTAGCCAAAACTGGTCGTTTTATACACTTTTTCTGCCTGAGAATAATTTACCATTTATAAACAATAGAATTGATATTCATTCCGGCCCCCACCGAGCAAAGGACGATATAATCACCGGAATTAATTTCCTGGTCATCAATTTTTCCTTTCAAAACCAGATCGAGCAATGTGGGCACGGTGGCTGTTGATGAGTTACCCAGATCCCTAATACTCATGGGCATAATACCTTCCGGAATATTTTTTTCGCCATAAAGTTTGAACAGGCCACTCAGGATGGCTTCGTCCATTTTTTCGTTGGCCTGGTGAATTAATACTTTTTTGATGTCGGTTAATCCAAGGCCGGCTTTTTCAATACTGTCTTTTACAACTCCCGGAACATTTTTTATGGCATAAATATACAGTTTGTGCCCCGCCATTTTAACCCAGAGCTCGTCGCCTTGCATGTTGGGATTGTTTGACGGCCCAAGTGTTAGCAAATGGGCATGCGAAACTGAATCGGAACGACTGGCGTGCGAAAGGATTCCGGTTGGCTCGTCGCTTTCAACAGCTTCGACTATTGTAGCACCTGCACCGTCGGCATAAATCATTGAATCGCGATCGTGCGGGTCAGAAATGCGAGACAATACATCGGCCCCCACCACCACGCCGCGTTTCATAAAGCCGCTTTTAATGAAGGCATCGGCCACAATCATTCCTTGTGTCCAACCGGGGCAACCTGAAATCACATCGTGACAAATTGACGAAGGATTTTCAATTTTCAATTTCATTTTCACCTTGTTAGCAAGGCCGGGTAAAATATCGCTGCGCACATTCCCTTCGTAAATATCGCCGAAATTATGGGCAACAATAATAAAATCGAGGCTTTCTTTTGAAATTCCTGCCGTTTGGCAGGCATCTTCTATTGCAAATGCAGCAATATCGGAGGTCACCTGATTTTCACCTACATAACGGCGCTCCTCAATATTCGTTATCTCATGGAATTTCCGGATGATTTCCTCATTCGGCTTATCAATTAATTGTTTGCTTGCAGCATCATAAAATTCATTCCCAAGAAAATGGGTATTTTTAACCTGCTGCGGAGGAAGATAACTTCCTGTTCCAATTATCCGTGTATAGACTTCCTTTGCCATAATATTCAACTCCCAACTAACCTCGATTAATGAAATTTGTTCAACTTAAACTCATCGCCATCAAAAACGCCGTAAGAGAAATTTGTAATCCAGTCGCCAAGTAAAATAAACCTGGCCCCATTTTTAAGCTCCTCATTAGCCATTTGATGACGGTGGCCAAATATAAAATAATCTACCCACTCCTTCTCCAAAAAATTTTGGGCAAATTTATACATACTCTCATTCTTAACTTTAAATTCTTCTTTGTGGTCGATTTTTGATAACCGGCTCGACTCTGACCAGCGATGTGCAATGTTAAATGCAAAATTTGGATGCAGGCGCGAGAACAACCATTGCAGTTTTCGGCTCACAAAAAATTTTTTCAGCATCAGGTAGCCCTTGTCCTCGGGATCGAGCCCGTCGCCATGGGCAATTAAAAACTTTTTGCCCCTGATTTCGGTTATGAATTCATTGCGGTGCACAATCAATCCAATTTCAGTGGGCAGGTAATCGAATACCCAAAGGTCGTGGTTACCGGTAAAAAAGTGAACGGGCACACCTCTGTCAGCAATATCGGCAAGTCTGCCTAAAACCCGTGTAAAACCGCGTGGGACAACTTTCCTGTATTCGAACCAGAAATCAAAAATATCGCCAACCAGGTAAAGCTCACTTACATCGTCTTTAATAAAATCGAGCCATTTTGCAAAAAACTGCTCGCGTTCGCGGTTGTTTTTAAGCGCCGGTGCGCCCAAATGCACATCGGAAATAAAATATATTTTCCCTTTTTCTGACAAGTTAAAATAGTGTTCAAAATTGATTTTACAAATTTTCCGGCATTTAATTGAGCAGCCTGGAAAGTGCCCTGTCCAATGCCTGCCCTTTCAAGTCTTTTGCAATTACCTCTCCCTCTTCGTTGAGCAGGTAATTGTAAGGCACAGTTTGGACATTGTAGTTGCGCACCGCCTGGTTGCTGCCTTCCATATCGCCCACATTAATCCAGCTCAGGCCATCCTTATCAATGGCATCAACCCATTCAATCCGGTTATTGTCAACACTCACCTGGTAAATTTCAAACCCTTTGTTTTTATATTTATTGTAGGCCTCCACGAGGGCTTCGTTTAAAATTCGCGAATCACGGTTGACTGCCGCCCAGAATTGCAACAATACCACTTTGCCGCGTAACGACGAAAGTGCAATTTCTTCCCCTTCGGGTGTGGGCAACACAATTTCGGGGCTGTTTTCGCCCTGTTCCTGAATTAACTGCTGCAACCGGGCACTTTGGTCATCTTTTAACAACTGCACAGTATTTTGGTACAGCGCCTTTACATGTTCCGATTCCGGATAAATGGAATTAAGTGCAGAGGCGGCTACGCGCATGGTTTGCAAATCGTTAATCACGTAATTCTGCTGGCCAAATTTTTGGTACAAAGCCAAAACACTGGCCATTGAAAAAGGATTATCCATAACAAACTGCGCAGAAAATTCCACCTGCTTCTCTCTGATTTTCCGGGCTTCCTCTTCCCATTGAGCTTTCATTTCCGGGTAATCATTATTTCCTTTGTATAAATTATGCAGCGATTGCAGCGAATCGAGTTTCTTTTGTGTGGAATTGAGATGATCAGTAAGTTTTTTCACCTGCACCGACCCGGTTGAGCCCTCCACATGGTAATCGCGTTCAAAGTTTACAGCATCTGCTGTAACAATCACTTCATCAAGCGAATCAATCAGCAGTGTAATAAACTTGTTGTCGTTAAGTTTAAGCAAATAATACGAAGGAATATTGGTGGTGCCTTTGAATTCGAACCCACCATCTTTGTCAATTTTTGCTGAGTCAAGAAGTTGTGTGGAAGAAACCAATAATTTTTCAAAGTAAATGGTTTCCCCTTCGGCGTGTGACACTTTTCCGCTTACAGTAAACCGGTTTTCATCTTTGGCACAACCTGCCATTAAAATTCCTGCAACAAACATTGCAATTAATAACCTACTGATTTTCATATCCAGTTTTTGATTTTAAGAGGCGTAAAATTAACAATTTCCAGTTTTTCATGATTATCAAACCGCGAAAATAACATATTTTAACCCGCATAACCGCACACATGCAAAAATTAATTGAAGCCAATTATTCCTGGTAAAGAATTTTGTGAGAAAGTTTTTTTCGCAATTTTTGTAACGGATTATCCCTGAAAAAATTTTATGTTCGTCGAAAAGCAGTAAATAGTGAAAATATATCACAACATAAACAACTTTGAAGCAAAAAACCCGGTAGTTACCATCGGTACCTTCGACGGGGTTCATTTGGGGCACCAGAAAGTAATTGCCCGGTTGAAAGAATTTGCCCGCAAACATAACGGCGAATCGGTTATTTTTACGTTCCACCCCCACCCCCGGCTGGTTACGGCACCAAACGAAGGTAACCTCCGCCTGCTTACTACCATTGAAGAAAAAAAGCAGTTATTTGAAAAGTCGGGAATCGATCACCTGATTGTTTACCCGTTTACCAAAACGTTTTCGGAGTTAAGCTACAGCAGTTTTGTAAAAAATATACTGGTTGACAAATTAAAAACCCGATGCCTGGTGGTGGGTTACGATCACCGGTTCGGCAAAAACCGCGAGGGCAGTTTTGAATACCTGAAAGAGTGTGCGAAAAGCTACAATTTTAAAATTGAAAAACTGGATGCCCTGTTGATTGACGAAGCTCACGTGAGCTCCACCCGCATTCGCAACGCCCTTGAGGATGGAGATGTTGAGCAGGCCAACAAATTTCTCGGGTACCGTTTTACTTTGCACGGCACTGTGGTGGAAGGCCAGCGGGTGGGACGCAAAATGGGTTTTCCCACCGCCAACATTGAAGCGTCGGATCCGCACAAACTCATTCCGGGTTACGGAGTTTATGCGGTTGAAATTATTCTTTCGGGAGAAAAATACGGCGGAATGCTGAATATTGGCACCCGCCCCACTTTTAACAACAATGCCGACAACCGCAGCATTGAAGTTCATATTTTCAATTTCTCGGGTGATATCTACAACAAAGAAATTACGTTGATTTTTGAAGCAAAAATAAGAAACGAAAAAAAATTCAGCGGACCTGAAGCATTGGTGGAACAACTCAAAAAAGACAAAGAAACAGCGCTGGAAATCCTTTCAGGAGGCAGCTAATTTTTTATCAGCGAGCAGGAAACCGGCAAGTGGTCAGAATTCATGTAGTCATAAGTTTGAAAATTATACGATTCAAATCCCGGGCTGTGAAAAATATAATCGATACGAAACGATGGAAGTTTACCAACATAGGTGCGGCCAATTCCGCTGCCCGACTCAACAAAAGCATCTTTCAACCCTTCGCGCAACTGTCGGTAGGCATAAGAGGCCGGAGGATCGTTAAAATCGCCGCAAACCAAAACGTGGTAGGGTGAATCATCAATATATTCGCGAATTTTGCGGACCTGCTGCGCCCTCAACTGAAATCCTTTTTTAAACCGCGCCCCCACTTCACGCATGTCGTCCAAATCTTTTTCATCATCTACCCCTGATTCAATAAAAGAATATTTACCCGGATCAATCTGGTACGACTGAAGATGCAGATTGAAAACCCGAACTGTGTCGCTGCCAATCAGCAAATCGGTGTAAATGGTAATATTCCTCGAATTTTCAAATCGGATTTCCCCCATGTTTACTATGGGAAACCTGGAAAGGGTTACACTGCCAAACGTTGTACTCGACCGCGCGAACTGATAATGATTTATAAAGTCAAACTCTTCAACTGTTTCTCCCAGGTTGAAAATACTGTTTTTCCAAAGGCGCACTTCCTGCATGCAAATAATATCGGGCTTTTGTCCCAACAGAAAATTTTTAATTTCATCTGCAGTTTCCTTCGGGCTCAGATCTTTGTTGCCTGCAAAATGCATCACGTTGTAAGAAAGCACTTTAACATCGCCAGTTTCAATTATTTTTCCACTAAATTGTACGAAACGCGACAGGGTGCCCAGGCCCAGCACGATAGCAATAGCCGAAAACCACATGTAACGCGGATTTACAAGAAGCCACAGTACAATAAAGAATAAATTGAGCCCCAAAAACACAGGATACCCCAACCCGAAAAAAGATGGAAGCCACCATTTATCCGGTGCGAATTGACCCGACAGGTAGGACATAATCAGCGCCAATACTGCCAGCAGGTTAATACCAATTGATATATAAATTACAATTTTTCTCACTACTCAAGGTTAAAATCCTTCTTACCGCGTAAAGTTGTCAAAGAAATTTTAATTTACATTCTTATACTTTTCAAAAAAAATAAAAACCATCTGGGAAAAACTCAAAAACCTCCTCTTTGGCAGCGCAACATCCTGTTTTTCCCGTTAATGTCTTTTTTAATTTCAATTGCGCCAAAACCTATCGCAGCCAACAAACTGACCAGTTCTTCTCCCAAATTTTCATTTATTTCGAAAAACAGCCAGCTATTCGCCTTTAAATACCGGTTTGCAAAATCAGCAATACTTTGGTAAAAAACCAGCGGATTAGTATTGGAAACAAACAACGCATTTTCAGGTTCGTATTGCAAGACGTTGGGGTGCATTGCCGCTTTTTCCAGTTCGCGCACATAGGGCGGATTACTGACAATTAAATCAACGGGTTCCCATTTTTCTTTTTCCCACTGCAAAATATCAGCCTGCTTAAAAGTCACATCCAGCTGGTTTTGTTCAGCGTTTTTGCTGGCTGTCCGAATCGATTCCGCAGAAATATCCACACCAGTCACCACTGCATTTTTCAATTCTTTTTTCAGCGCCAGCGCAATGCAGCCGCTTCCTGTACCAATATCGACAACCGACAATTTTTCATCTTCAACAGTTGTGGTAATCCACTGAACAAGCTCTTCTGTTTCGGGGCGCGGAATAAGTACCGAAGGATTTACTGTGAGTTTCAGCCCAAAAAATTCCGTTTCGCCCAAAATATATTGAATGGGTTCAAACTTTTTTAACCGCTCAACTATTTCTTCAATTCTTTTTTGAGAAGATTTTTCCAGTTTCTGATTTCTGCCAAGAACAAGGTCCGTGTACGAAAGCTGCAGAACATGCCAAAATATGAGCCGGACGAATCCCTGCACTTCAGTTTTAGGATACAAACCGGTTAATTCTTTTTCGATGTATTGAATAGTCGCTTCCATTGTGTTACTTTTGGCAGTGCAAAGATACTTTTTCCGCGGCAAATGGAGATACACAAAAAATACATGCACCGCTGCCTGGAGCTGGCAGAACTGGGAGCCGGAAGCGTGGCACCCAATCCGATGGTGGGCAGCGTGATTGTTCACAATAGTAAAATAATCGGGGAAGGTTTTCACCGGCAGTATGGCGACCCCCATGCCGAAGTAAATGCCATTAACTCCGTTCCCGACGGCAACCTGCTTAAAACCAGCACCCTTTACGTAAACCTTGAGCCGTGTGCTCACCACGGGCTGACTCCTCCCTGCTCTGATTTGATAATAAAAAAACAAATTCCGAAAGTAGTTATCGGAACTGTTGACCCGTTTTCTGAAGTAGCCGGCAAAGGAATTGAGAAATTGAAAAAAGCAGGAATTGAAGTAATAGTAGGCATTTTGGAAGAGAAGTGCCGGGAGCTGAACCAACGGTTTTTCTGTTTTCATGAAAAGAAACGGCCTTATGTAATTTTGAAATGGGCCCAAACGCTCGATGGTTTTATTGACGTGGACCGCACTCCTGAAAACTTTGGCTCCCCCACCTGGATTACCGGCGAGCTGGCACTGCGGCTGGTTCATAAAATCCGTTCGCAGGAAGATGCAATAATTGTGGGCACAAACACGGCAGAAAAAGACAACCCCTCGCTTACAGTTCGTCACTGGCCGGGCAGAAACCCGCTGAGGGTTGTTCTCGACCGCAATTTGAGGCTGCCGTTATCGCACAATCTTTTTAACGGCAAACACAAAACACTTGTTTTCAACTCAATAAAAACCGAAGATGATAGTGCTGTCTCATTTGTTAAAATTGATTTCGGGAGCAACAGCATTAATCAAATTTTAGGGGAATTGTACAACCGCAAAATCCAGTCGGTTATTGTTGAAGGGGGCCGTCAGTTGATTGAAAGTTTTTTTCAAACCGGCCAATGGGATGAATCGCATGTTTTTATTGGCAACAAATTTTTTTACCGGGGAGTTTCAGCACCTGGGATCAGGGGAAAACTAATTGCTGAGGAAATTCTGCAAACCGACTGGCTGAAAGTTTTCCGAAATCAACCTTAAAGCGCAATACTACGCGGCCCGCCAGGCATAATTTCAATTTTTAAAACCCGTTCAACATATTGAAAATAGTAAAACAGTTCGTGGTTCAGTTCAAAGCCGTAATCTATGGTTGGGTCGAATCCCACAATGGGTTCAAAAAACCAGCTTTTTTGCGGTTGGCTGGCATTATGGTTCCAGGCATTTACATACCTTTCATTCCAGTTTTCGTAATATTCCTGCGAGCGGTATTGTGACGGGTTATTGTGCAACTGGTACCAGGTTTCAAATTTTGAATCAAATGTTTCCATTTCATATTCAACTGAGTCCTCGGCCATTATTTCAACCCCGTTATTATTATCAGTTTTCACTGCTTTTTTTTGCGATGCACAGGCGGCAAAAATCAGAACCAACCCAATAAAGAAAATGATTTTTTTCACTATTTTTAATTTTTCTGTTTTCATTATCCTTGCTCTTATGTTTTACTGATAATTTTTACGAATTTTATGCCAAAATTGTTTTCCCGCGATAATTTGAATAATCCGGACAAAACAAAAATATTGAATTAAATATAAATTACTGAAAAAAGTTTAAATGAATCCTGTACTGGACTTTTGGTCTTCTTTCTCATTAATTTTTTTGGTTACCGCCATCCCGGTTGCCATAATGATTGTTTTAGAAAAAAGGTCGCCGTATAAAACAGCTGCCTGGATCCTTCTGCTCGTTCTTTTGCCTGTTTTCGGGGTCGTCTTTTATCTTTTCTTTGGACAGGAATACCGCAAACGCAAGCTTTATTCAAGAAAAGGAATTAAAAGCCTGGGACAATACCGGAAGCTATCGGTGAGACAGCTTCGCCAGTTTGAACAGGCTTTCTCAAACCTCGACAAAAAAATCCTTGAAAAAGAGAACATTATCCGCCTGTTACTCAATAATTCCGATGCATTGCTTACAACCGGCAACAAACTAAAAATACTGGTGAATGCCGACCAGACTTTTAAAGCTATTTTTTCGGCCATTAAAAATGCACGGCATCACATTCACCTGGAATATTACATTTTTGCCGACGATAAAATTGGTAACCAGTTGAAAGATCTCCTCATCGAAAAAAGCCTTGAAGGCGTGGAAGTGCGGGTTATAATCGACGATGTGGGGAGTTGGGGGCTCAGTGATAAATTCATCCGGGAAATGAAAAACAGCGGCATCCGCGTGCAATCGTTTATGGAAGTACGTTTCCCCCGGCTTACTTCGCGGGTAAATTTCCGTAACCACCGGAAAATAATTATTGTGGACGGCACTACAGGTTTTACCGGAGGGCTGAATATTGCCGACAGATATTTTGAAGGCGTTAAGGGAATTGGCCCATGGTACGACATTCACCTCCAGGTGGAGGGAGATGCGGCCACCTGCCTTCAGGTTGTTTTTACGGCCGACTGGTATTTTGTAATGCGTGAAAATCTAACAGGAAAAAACTATTTCCCGCCGCTCAAAGAATCCAAAGGCGTTCCGGTTCAAATTTCGGCCAGCGGCCCCGATTCCGACTGGGAAAGCATTGGCCAGGCAATTTTTGCGGCTATTGCCAATGCAAAAAAAAGAGTTTACCTTACTACACCTTACCTGATGCCCCCGATGCAAATTGTATCGGCACTTAAAACCGCTTCGTTAAGCAATGTGGATGTCCGCATTATAATACCGGAGAAGTCGGATGCCAGAATTCCAAAATGGTGCTCATTTTCATACGTAGAAGAGCTACTCGAAGCCGGCATAAAAGTTTACTTTTACCACAACGGGTTCATTCACAGCAAATATGTCATTGTGGATGACGTTTTTTCAACCGTTGGCACCACCAATCTCGACTTCCGCAGTATTGAAACCAATTTTGAGGTAAATGCTTTTATTTACGACGAAGATTTTACCTCGAAACTGGTTCGCATTTTCAAAAAAGATATTCAAAACAGCCGCGAAATAAAACTGAAAGAATGGAGTCAGCGCCGCTGGCATTTTAAATTAAAAGAATCGCTGGCACACACAGTAAGCCCAATGCTGTAACAATTTTATCGTAATTATTTTTCCACCAGGCTGTATTTCCATTCAAAAAAAGTTTGAAAAATGGTAAAGCTTTCGTATCTTCACCTCATCTATTTATAGATGACCCATATTTTTTTTATCTTCCCGATGAAAAAATAGCCCCGGCCAGTCCTTTGCCGGGGTTTATTTTTTATCACATTTCAACTTCAAAAAAATTCAATCTCAAAATTGAATAAAATATATATTTTTGCGGCATTTATAAATCTAACCATCTTTAAAAATGAAAAGAATTTTGCTTGTTTTCGTCTTTGCCGCAACGGCATTTTTAACAACAAACGCACAAAACATTCAGTTACATTACGATTTGGGAGAAGGCCGGAAGTTTTTCACATCAACAGTTGAAATGTTCAGGCCCGACAGCTGGGGAAGCACCTTCTTCTTTATCGACATGGATTACAGCGCCGACACACGCGGCATTGACAACGGCATTTCGCTGGCTTACTGGGAAATTGCCCGCGCCTTTAAATGGAATGAAACCCAAAAAATTATGCCTCGCGTGGAATACAATGGAGGAGTTATGGCCCTAAATGAAAATGAATTTATCCCGATTGAAAATGTTTACATCGCGGGGTTG
>Ga0102925_1001224_pt1 | contig 14160 bp, 15 predicted proteins | sample SalPonR1_A_D1_MG_FD_78216 | JGI IMG/M metagenome (GOLD analysis project Ga0102925, IMG submission 78216) | Salt pond soil microbial communities from South San Francisco under conditions of wetland restoration - Salt Pond MetaG R1_A_D1_MG | ecosystem: Environmental > Aquatic > Marine > Intertidal...
CACGGGCGAGGCGGTGGCCTACTTTCGCTGGCGAATCCTCTCGCTGATCCCGGTGGCAATGATCTTCTGCTTCCGTGGCTACTGGAACGGCATCCAGCAGACCGGCCTCTACCTGCGCATTATCCTGGTGATGCACGCCGTGAATGTAATCGCGAGTCTCGGCCTGATCTTCGGTCTCTGGGGCCTGCCGCACATGGGGGCGGCCGGCGCGGGTGCCGGCACCAGCCTGTCGCTGTTCGTCGGGCTCGTCATTTGGGCCACGTTGAGCGTGCGCCATGCGACCACCAGCGGCTTTCTCGTCGGCTGGCCGCGACATGAGACACTGGTCACCACCTTGCGCCTCGCCACGCCTCACTCCTTCCAGCAGATCTGGTTTGCCACCGGCTATGCCGTGCTGTTCTGGATTCTCGGTCAGATCGGCACCGCCAGCGTTGCCGTGGGCCACGTGCTGGTCAACCTCTCGCTACTGCTGATCCTGCCCGGCGTGGGCCTTGGCATGGCAGCCATGAGCCTGGTCGGTGAGGCCCTGGGGCGTCAGGCACGTGACGAGGCACACCGCTGGGGCTGGGAGGTGGTGCATCTGGCCTGGCCCTGCCTGGCGCTGCTGGCCCTGCCGATGGCGCTGTTTCCCGAAGCCGTGTTGGCCCTCTTCCTTCACGACCCGGACCTTGTTGCCATCGGCCGGTTGCCGCTCCAGCTCACCGCGCTGATGATCGTGCTGGATGCCGCCGCGCTGGTCTTCGCGCAGGCCCTGCTGGGGGCCGGCGCCCATCGTACGGTGATGGCCATGACCCTGCTCCTGCAGTGGCTGGTCTTCCTGCCACTCGCCTGGTGGGTGGGGGTCGTGCTCGACCACGGCCTCGTCGGTATCTGGTGGGTGCAGCTCGGCTATCGCTGCCTCAACTCGATCGGTTTCGTGCTGATCTGGCAGCGGCGGCATTGGCAGGCACTGGTCATCTGACGCCGCCGTCATTCCATTTTGCATATAAACTATGAATATTTATTCTTTTCTAGAATAAACGCCAGGCGGTAAGGTGGCCCCCATATCCGCCACTTCCCAGTATCAGGAATGCGCTGAATGTACCGTTACGACACCCACGATCAGACTCTGGTCGATGAACGCGTCGCCCAGTTCCGCGACCAGATGCGTCGCTATCTCGCGGGACGCATCAGCGAGGAAGAGTTCCTGCCGTTACGCGTGCAGAATGGCCTCTACATCCAGCGCTATGCGCCGATGCTGCGCATCGCCATTCCCTACGGCATGTTGGCCTCCTATCAGCTGCGCAAGCTGGGCGAGATTGCCGCGCGCTACGATCGCGGCTATGGCCATTTCACCACCCGCACCAACCTGCAGCTGAACTGGCCGAAGCTCGAGGACGTGCCAGATATCCTGGCCGATCTCGCCAGCGTGCAGATGCACGCTATACAGACCAGCGGGAACGACATTCGTAACACCACCACCGACCAGTTCTCCGGGGTGGCTGCCGACGAGGAGGTCGACCCGCGCCCCTGGTGCGAGCTGATTCGCCAGTGGTCGACGTTTCACCCGGAGTTCGCCTATCTGCCGCGCAAGTTCAAGATTGCCGTGAGCGGCGCCGTCGAGGACCGTGCCGCCATTCAGGTGCATGACGTGGGCCTGCGGCTGTGGCGGGACCGCGATGGCGAGGTGCGCGTCAAGGTGCTGGCCGGCGGGGGCCTGGGCCGTACGCCGATGATCGGCGAAGTGATCCACGAGGACCTGCCCTGGCAGCACCTGCTGACCTATCTGGAAGCGCTGGTGCGGGTCTACAACCAGTTCGGCCGTCGCGACAACAAGTTCAAGGCGCGCATCAAGATTCTGGTCAAGGCGCTGGGCGTCGACGAATTCCGTCGCCGCGTCGAGGCGGAGTGGGCGCATCTCAAGGACGGCCCCCAGACTCTGACCGAGGAGGCCGTCGAGGCCGTGGCCGAGCACTTCGTCGAGCCACCGCGCCGCGAAGTGTCGGCCGAGGCCATTGATGCCTACGAGCGCCTGCGCGGCGAGAACCGTGCCTTCGCGCGCTTCGTCACCAATAACGTCACCGACCACAAGGTGGCCGGCTACAAGGCCGTGACCCTCTCGCTGAAGCGTCGCGAGCATTCTCCCGGGGACGTTACCTCGGAGCAGATGGCGGCTATCGCCGATCTGGCCGATGCGTTCGGCTATGGAGAGCTGCGGGTCACCCACGAGCAGAACCTGGTGTTGACCGACGTGCCGGTGGACCGTCTGGAGGAGCTCTGGCAGAAACTGGAGACGCTGGGCATGGCCAACCCCACCGTGGGCACCCTGGCCGACCTGATCTGCTGCCCCGGTGGCGACTACTGCGGCCTGGCCAACGCCAAGTCGATCCCGGTCGCCCACGCCATCCAGGAGCGCTTCGAGGACCTCGACTTCCTCTATGACCTGGGTCCGCTGGAGCTCAACATCTCCGGTTGCATGAATGCCTGCGGACACCATCATGTCGGCCACATCGGCATCCTCGGCGTCGACAAGAAGGGCGAGGAGTACTACCAGATCTCGCTGGGCGGCAGCCAGGGTAACGGCACCTCGCTGGGCAAGATCCTCGGGCCCTCCTTCTTCCGCGAGGATGTGCCGGAGGTGATCGACAAGCTGCTGCAGGTCTACGTCGGCGAGCGAACCGCGGACGAGACCTTCCTCGACACCTATCGTCGTATCGGCCTCAAACCCTTCAAGGAGCGTGTCTATGCCTGAGCAGACCGTCACTCGTCCGCTGATCGTCGATCGTCATCTGGTCGAGGATTCCTGGGTCCGCCATGACGACGAGACCGCCCCGGCACAGGGTCCCGCCCTGGTGCCCCTGGCGGTGTGGCAGGCGGCCGGTCGTCGCGACGACCTGGCCCCCTGGCTGTCCAGCGACACCGAGCTCACGCCAGCCCTTGCCGCCGAATTGCAGGAAGCCCCGTTGGTGGCCATCGACTTTCCGAAATTCACCGATGGCCGGGGCTACAGCATCGCGCGGCTGCTGCGCGAGCGACACGGCTATCGAGGGCAGATTCGCGCCGTGGGCGATGTACTGATCGACCAGCTGTTCTACATGTCCCGCTGCGGCGTCAATGCCTTCTCGCTGCGCGAAGACCAGGTTGTCGAGGACGCCCTGCGCGCCCTCCACACCTTCAGTCGGGGCTACCAGCCCGGCACCGACGACCCCGAGCCGCTATTTCGCCGGCGGATGCGTGAACTTGCGCAGCGGCGCAGGCAACCCGCGATGGCCTGAGTGACCCACGCTCTCTGACTGAGTGTGCTGCCGGCCCGAGGGCCGGCAGCGTCGTGTTAGCGTGCGCCTTAGCCGCGCCGCTTCTGCTGACGCTCCCGATTTGCCGACCTCGCACGCTCGCTCTTGCGCAGCATCACCCAGGTCGCGCCCAGGCCACCGTCTGCCTGACTCGCCGACACGAAGGCCTGTACCTCATCGAAGGCACCGAGCCACTTCGCCAGGTAGGAGCGCAGGACGTTGGGTGGGCTGTCGATCTCGCGGCCCCGGCCATGGACGATCAACACCGAGCGCAGGTCGTGGGCATAGGCCTCGCGGATGAAAGGGGGGAGAAGCCGCCGGCTCTCCTCGAGCGGCCGACGCAGCAGATGCAGGCTGGCCTGAACCGGATAGCCGCCGTGGCGCAGACGGTCGATGACGCCCTGCTGGATGCCGTCACGGCGGAAAGCCAAGGGGTCAAAGGGTGGCACCAGGTCGACGAAATCATCGGAAAGGAAGTCGCCGCCCGAGTTCTCGGCCGCGGCACTCTCGCGCCTGGCCAGCTGGGCCTCGCTGGGCGCGCGCCGGCCTCGCTGGGGGTCGGCCCGATTGGTGGTGCCGCGCAGGGGCCGTACATCCTCCATCAGTGCCCGGAAATCCACATCGTCGCGATTCGCCTGGCTCATGGGGCACCTCCTGGATGTCATAAGGGGAAGATTCATCCTAGCAGAGCGGTTTCGATGTCTTAAGTCATCGGCCCGACCATGGCAGGATAGCCCTTGGCCCATGACAAGGATGCTCGATGCGAACCCTCAAGTGGCTGGGTCCTCTGGCCCTCGGCACCCCGCTGGCCCTGGCGGGTTGGCTGTGGCTGTCCCTGCTCAGTCCCTGGACCTACGACCGCCCCGACCACCTGGCCCCTGTCCAGCAAGGCCCGCACCGGGTCTTCGTGTATGGCACCCTCACCCATGCCCCGGTCCGCTGGCTGGTCTACGGGCGTGTCGGCGATCCCGAACCCGCCCTGCTGCAAGGCTACCGGCGTGACGCCCTCGACCTGCAAGAGGCGCCTCAAGGGCGCGTCGAGGGGCTGGTACTGACGGTCGACGCCGGCGAACTAGCGCGCCTGGATCGCTACGAGCGGCTTGGCATACGCTACGATCGTGTGCGGGTGAGGCTGGCCGATGGCCAACGCGTCTGGGCCTACCGACGGCGCGATTGACTACGACGTCTTTATTCAGTGACACACCCACGGCGGCCGGCCGGCTGGGCTCCAGGAGGCATCATGGAAACCGAGATCTCGCTGCTCGATATGTTCACTCGCCTGGGCGTTGCTGCCGGCCTGGCGCTGGTGCTGGGCCTGGAACGTGAGCTGCGCGGCAAGGCCGCCGGCTTGCGCTCTCACATGCTGGTCGCCCTGGGGGCGGCGGCTTTCCTGATCGTGGGCCTGGAAATTCTCCACGCCACTGCCGAGGGTGATCCCTCGGCACGCATCGATCCCACCCGTATCGTCGAGGGGGTGATCGGGGGGATCGGCTTTCTGGGCGCCGGCAGCATCATCCGCAGCGGGGCGAGCGTCCATGGCATCACCACCGGCGCGTCGATCTGGCTGGCCGGCGCCATCGGGGTCGCTGCCGGCGTCGACAACTTTCCCTTGGCCGGCATGGTCACGCTGATGGCGCTGGTGATCATATCGGTCCTGGGGGCCATCGAGCGTTTCCTCCCGGGCCACGGGAGCGGCGACTGATGCTGGCCGGCTGTGGCGAGATGTTGTGGCGAGATTCCGCCGCAGCCTACAATGGTTCCTTTATTGCCTGATGGCATAAGGATTCGATCATGATCACCCTCCTCCTAGACCCGGGCTTCGCCATGTCACGCTGGGCGTCCTATCGGCGCTAGGCGGTCACTCACCTTCTCGACGGATTTTCCACCGACTCTCTATTTCCAGGCCATCAGGAATGCTCATGACTGCCCCTCGTCCCTATGTACTGATCCTGTTCTATTCACGACATGGCGCCACCCGCGCCATGGCCGAGCGACTCGTGGCCGGCGTCGAGTCCTGCCCGGGTGTCGAGGCACGTCTGCGAACCGTGCCTCCGGTCTCGCCCACCTGCGAGGCCGTCGACCCGGAGATTCCCGACAGCGGCGCCGTCTATGCCAGTCTGGATGACCTACGTCACTGCGCGGGCCTGGCCATCGGCAGCCCGACGCGGTTCGGTAACATGGCCGCGCCCCTCAAGTACTTCATCGACGGGACCAGCGAGCTGTGGCTGGGCGGTGCCCTGACCGACAAGCCGGCCACTGCCTTCACCTCGACCTCCAGCCTGCATGGTGGCCAGGAGACCACGCTGATCTCGATGCTGCTGCCGCTGCTTCACCACGGCATGGTCTACGCCGGCCTGCCCTACAGCGAGATCGAACTGATGGAAACCGCCGCCGGTGGAACGCCCTATGGGGCGAGCCACGTCGCCGGAAAACGCAGTGATCGGCCGCTGGACGAGCACGAGCGCCACCTGGCGTTCGCTCAAGGCAAGCGGCTGGCCCGACTCGCCCTGGCCCTCGAGGCCTCGCGCCGGGAGGCCTCATGAGACAGTGGCTGGAAGGTCTGGAAGCACGCAAGGGACTCGACCGGCTGACCGACGGCTCGCGACGACTGGTGTTGGGCAGCTACGGTCTGCTGCTGGCACTGATGGTCTATCGTGGCGTCATCGTGTCCACCGACGGTAACCCCCTGGTGCCGCTGCTGGTCTTCGTGCTGCCGCTGGTGCTCTTCCTGCCGTCGATCCTGACGCGCCGGCCCCGCGGCCATGCCTGGCTGGCCTTCGTCAGCCTGCTCTACTTCACCCAAGGCGTGATGGTGGCCACGCTGCCGGGGCAAGGCGTGCGTGGCAGCGCCGAGGCCTTGGTGGCGTTGGCACTGTTCGTGGGCTGCACAGCCTATGCGCGCTTTCGCAGCCGGCAGCAGCGAGCTAACTAGCATCAGGCACCGACAAGGAGGTCGATGTTGCACAACGATAACGCCTGGCGGCAGGCGGGTGTTACCACCCTGCCCGTGATGTTCGGCTATCTGCCGTTGGGCGCCGCCTTCGGCATCCTCGCTATCGAGGTGGGTATTCCGGCCTGGGGCGCGGTCCTGATGTCATTACTCATCTATGCCGGGGCCGGTCAGTTCCTGGCCGTCGCACTGCTGGCCGGCGGCGCCGGGCTGGTGGAAGTGGCCGTGGCCACGCTGATGTTGAACTCCCGCCATCTCTTCTACGGGCTCTCGCTGTTGCGCCGTTTCCAGGGCGCCGGCTGGCGCAAGCCCTATCTCATCTTCGCCCTGACCGACGAGACCTACTCCCTGCTCACGACCCATACCGGTGACGGTGGCCTGGACCATGCTCAGGCCTTCCGGATCAGCCTTCTCAACCAACTCTGGTGGGTGCTGGGCTCGATCCTCGGCGTGCTCATCGGCACGACCCTGGCCTTCGACAGCCGCGGTATTGAATTCGCCCTGACGGCGCTGTTCATAGTCCTGACGCTGGAGCAGGCACGCCGGCTGCGCCAGTGGTTGCCCTTTGTGATTGCCCTGGCGACCGGATTCGGGGCCATCCTGCTGCTGCCGGAGCGTCACCTGCTGCTGGGGGCGATCGGCGCGGCGAGCCTGATGCTGCTGGCCGATTATCGCTTGCGCCAGGCCGGAGGGGCATCATGAATGTTCTCGACCTGCTGGGCTTCATTGCCGTCTGTGCCGCCGCGACCTTCGCCACTCGGGTACTGCCCTTCGTGGCCCTGGCCCGCCAGGCGGAGCATCCGCTGATCCTGCACCTGGGCCGTTATCTGCCGCCGGCGGTAATGATGATCCTGGTGCTCTATGCCCTGCGCGATTTCCGCCCCCTGGCCGATGGACGCCTGAATATTGCGGCCGACGGCTGGCCGATGATTATCGCCTCACTGGTAGTGGTGAGCCTGCACCTATGGCAGCGCAACGCCCTGCTGTCGATCATCGGCGGCACCGGCGCGTACATGGCGATGGTACAGCTGGGCTGGACACCATAAGCTTAGCCGGAAATATCTTCCGCCCTGCCCATCCGAGGTATTGAGCTCGACCCGACGAGCGGCGACCATGGGACAAAATGCTAGGAGACGGTCATGACACGCAAGATTGCCGACATACGGCGCGACTATGAAGGCGGCCAGCTCGACGAGTCCGACACCCCCGACACGCCCATGGGGATGTTCGACGAGTGGCTGACCCTGGCACTGGAGGCCGAAGGAGACGACGGCAATGTCATGACCCTGGCCACCGCCGACAGTCAGGGCCGCCCTCATGCACGCGTCGTGTTGCTGAAAGGAACCGACGACCAGGGCCTGGTGTTCTACACCAATTATCACAGCCACAAGGGCAGTGAGCTGACCAATGTGCCCCATGCCGCCCTGGTCTTCTGGTGGCCGTCGCTCTCTCGCCAGGTGCGGGTCGAGGGGCGAGTCGAGCAGGTCGCTCCCGCGGAGTCGGATGCCTACTTTGCCACGCGTCCCCGCGGCAGCCAGCTGGGCGCCTGGGTGGCCACCCAGAGCGTGGTGATACCCAATCGCTCCTGGCTCGCGGAGCGCGAGCAGCGCTTCGAGCGCGCCTACGAGGGACAGGAGATCCCGCGTCCCATCCACTGGGGCGGTTATCGGGTGGTTCCCGACATGATCGAGTTCTGGCAGGGGCAGCCGAGCCGGCTCCATGACCGCATCCGCTACGAGCGACGCGACGGCAGTTGGAACCGCTTCCGCCTCGCGCCCTGATCCGCCGACGCCCGGCCCCGCCACGCGTGGCGGGGCCGACGACATTGCGGCGCCTGGTTCAGTCCGGCAGGCTCTCCAGCCGGTGGCGCTGCCACTCGCTCTCCGGCTCGTTGAGCCGCAGTATTGCATCCACCACCTGCTCCTCCATGTTGTAGCGCTGCTTGAAGCCCAGGTGCTTCATCAGGGCGCGCATGGGATGGTTGTCGACCATGATCTTGCCGATCATCTCGAGGGTGCCGACGCTCTTGCAGTAGCTGATCATCTTTTCCATCAGCAGGCTGCCGATACCCAGTCCCTGCAGGTCGTCACGGATGATGACCGAGAACTCGGTGCGAATGTTGTCGGGGTCGTTCCACACGCGGACCACGCCGAGCATCTCCTTGCTGCCATCGTCGCGAAGGTGCTCCGCGATGAAGGCCATCTGCCGGTCGTAGTTGATGTGCGAGAGCATCGACAGGTCTCGCTTGGTCAGGTCCGCCTTGTTGTGGAAGTAGCGGAAACGAATGCTCTCCTCGGAGAGCTGCTGGTGAAAACGATCGATCAGCGGCGCATCCTCGGCGCGGATCGGGCGAACCTCGACCTGCCAACCGTTCTTGAGCGTCACCCATTCCCGCAGCTCCTCGGGATAGGGCATGATCGCGAAACGCGCGGCGGGGCCGAGATCCATGGCGAAATCCACCGCCACCACACCGTCGCGATTGAGCAGCAGCGGATTGAGCTCCAGCCCGCGCAGATGGGGCAGGTCGCTGGCCATCTGTGACAGTTTCACCAGCAGCTCGCAGAGTCGATCCAGGTCGCGCTCGGGATGGCTGGAGTGCTCGCGGATCAGTCGGGCGGCGTGGGTGCGTCCCACCACATCTGCCGCGAGACTCATGTTGAGCGGCGGCAGCGCCACCTGGCGGTCGGCCAGTATGTTGACCTTGTAGCCGCCAATGCCGAAGACGATCACCGGGCCGAAGATCGGGTCGCGGGTAATGCCGGCACACAGCTGCATGGAGTGCTTGCCGCGCTGCATGGCCTGCAGGCAGTACTCCAGCACCGTCAGGTCCGGAAACTTTTCCGTTACCTTGTCGCTAAGCCGTTCCACGCCCTCGGCAACCTGCGCGGGATTCGACAGGTCCTGAATCAGGCCGGCGGAGATCTTGTGGGGGTGCTGACGATAGCGGAAGGGATGGCAGTTGCCTTCATGGATCACCTTGAGGGCCATCGGCCCTTCGAAGTCGACAGCCGCCTCGCGGGCCTCCTCGGCGGTCGTGAAATAGCGACTCTGTGCTACCGGAAGCCCGTAGGCCTCCAGTACCTGCGCCGTCTCGGAGTGCGTCAGGCATTCGCGCCCCGCCTCGCGGGCCTCCTCGATCAGCGACCGGCAGCGACGGCGAATCTCCAGAGTGGTGTCGAAGGGCAAACTCGGCGGGATTTCCTGGAGCAGGGCCTGCACCCGCTGGTAGTCGACCATGTGCATGAAGGCCTTCACCGCCTTCTCCGGCGAGATATAGGTGGGTATGCCGGCCAGGTTGCACTCGTGACGCGCCGACAGTGCCTCCTCGAGGCCCATCCAGCTGGTCAGCAGATTGCGCCGGAAGCGCTTGCGCGCCGCGATGATCGCCTGGGCGGTGGTCTTCGACGGCGCCAGGCGCGTCGGCGCATGGACGACCAGCACGGCATCCACGCCCCGGTCGGCCGCCACGATCTCCAGGGCCTCCACGAGCCGTTCGGGCGTGGCATTGCCGCCCAGGTCCACCGGGTTTTCACCGGGCTTGCTCATGTCGAAGTCGTCGCGGCGCAGGGCCTCGCGAGTCTCTTCACTGAACTGGGCCAGCTTACCCCCGGCATTGATCAGCTTGTCGATGGCCAGCATCGCCGGTCCCAGACCGTTGGAGACAATCGCCAGGCGATCCCCCTTCAGGGGCTTCATGCGCGACAGCGTCTCCAGGGCGTCGAACAGTTCATCGGAGTCGTTGACCCTGACAACCCCCGCCCGCGCAAAGGCCGCATCGAACACCTGGTCGCGATTGGCAATACCCGGCGTCGGCGGCAGCCCGGAAATGTCGGACTCCGCCGTGCGGCCGCTCTTGATGGCCAACACCAGGCGATTGCGTGAGGCATCGCGCAGCGCGGTCATGAAGTGCTGGGCATCCATGATGCGCTCGAGGTGAAGCAGGATCGCCTGGGCCGGCGAAAACTGGTTGATGTAGTCCATCAGGTCGGGCAGCAGGACGTCGACGCTGTCGCCCACCGTGAGCAGATGGGAAAAACCGATGCCGCGGCCGGCCGCCCAGTCGATCATGGCATTACCGAGCATGCCCGACTGGCCGAGATAGGCCACGCGCCCCGCCTTCACCGGTTGACTGGCGTAGGAGGCATTGAGCTTGCGTCCCGGGACGATCAGCCCCATGCATTCGGGCCCGAGCACGCGGATGCCCGAGTCTCTGGCGGCGGCCAGCATTCGGCTGCGTATCGAGCCCTTGTGGTCGCGTTCCTCGTCGAGATGGGCGCCCCCAGACAGCACCAGGGCGGCCTTGACGCCAAACTTTCCCAGCCGCTCGATCAGGCCCGGCACCGTCTCCACCGGCGAGCAGATCACCGCCAGATCCGGTACCTCGGGCAGTTGCGATACGCGACTGACGCAGGGCATCGTGAAGACGCTGTCGTAGCCCTTGGGATTGACCGCCCAGACGCTGCCGGTAAAACCGCCCTCGCGGAGGTTGTGAATCACCAGGCCGCCCGTGGAATGGGGCTTCTCGGAGGCCCCGATCACCGCGATGGAGGTGGGTTCGAAGAAGTGGCGCAGGAAGCGGGTACTCAAGCAGGATCCTCCCGAAGGGGTATTGCCCTTCATTGTCTAAGACTTATTGACACTGTCCTGCAAGCGGGCGTCACGATTAAGGTGACCTCAGTCACTTCGGAGCCAGTGCATGATTACCGCCTACATTACTCACCCGAACTGTCACTTGCATCACATGGGGCCTGAACACCCGGAAAGCCCCTTGCGCCTGGATGCCATTCGCGCACGGCTGATGCTGTCGGGTGTGCTGCAGCAGACCATGCAATCGGATGCAGTGGAGGCGAGCGAGGAACAGCTGGCCCGCGTCCACCCCCTCCGTCATCTGCGGGCCCTGGACAAGTGCGTTCCGGATCACGGCATCGTCACGCTCGACAGTGACACCATGATGAACCCGGATAGCCTCAAGGCGGCAAGGGTGGCTGCCGGCGCCGTGGTGCGCGGCGTCGATCAGGTCTTCCGTGGCCAGGCCGACAATGTCTTCTGCGCGGTGCGTCCCCCGGGGCATCACGCCGAGGCCTCCGACGCCATGGGCTTCTGCTTCTACAACAACGTGGCGGTGGGGGCGGCCCACGCCAGGGCGAAATATGGCGCCCGCCGTATCGCCATCCTCGACTTCGATGTCCACCAGTGCAACGGCACCATCGATATCTTCAAGGATGACCCTGAGGTGCTGGTCTGCACCAGCTTCCAGTTCCCCTTCTACCCCTGGCGCTACCTGCGCAGCGAATGGCAGAACGTGGTCAACACCCCACTGAACGCCGGCACCGACAGTGCCGCCTTCCGCCAGGCGATCGAGGATGACTGGCTGCCCGCCCTGCATGCCTTCAAGCCGGAAATCGTGCTGCTCTCGTCCGGTTTCGACGCGCATCGCGAGGATCCCATGGCGGAGCTCTGCCTGGAAGACGAGGACTACCACTGGGTCACCCACATGGCGTTGGAGATCGCCGCGCTCTATGCCGATGGCCGCTTGGTATCGGTGCTGGAAGGCGGCTATGACCTCGACTCCCTGGGGCGCAGTACCGAGGCGCATCTCAAGGCCCTGCTCGGGCTGCCGTTCGGCGAGTGATCCGTCTGTTTCCCGCTCCCGGGAAACACGACGTCCGCCTGTCGCTTTGCGACTTCCTTGTCGCCACGCGCCATAGTGGCGCCGCTGGCAGGGCGATGTGCGCTGTGACTGTGGTAGGCTTGGGGAAATCTCGTTTCCGATAGTGAACAGCGCATGACCGCTACCACCGACCAGGACGCCGCCCTGCGCATCGCCGCCGGCCGCAAACCGTTCGTCGAACCGCTTCGCCTCGGCGAGCGCCTCAAGGAGATTCGCCTGGCGCAACAGTGGACGCTCGAGGACGTCAGTCAGCGGACCGGCCTGGCACGCTCCACCCTCTCCAAGATCGAGAACGATCAGATCTCGCCCACCTTCACGGCCGTGCAGAAGTTGATCAACGGTCTGGGCATCGACCTGCCCCAGCTACTCTCGCCACCCCGTACCCAGCCCCGCACCATGGGTCGTCGCGACCTTACGCGACGTGGCGAGGGGCAGCGCCACCCCACCCCGACCTACGAGCACGAGTTGCTCAGCTGTGAACTCGCCCAGAAGCGCATGATTCCCTTCAAGACCATTGTGCGCGCGCGCGCCTTCGACGAATTCAGCGAATGGGTGCGTCATGACGGCGAGGAGTTCCTGATGGTGCTCGACGGCGAAATCCGGCTTTATACCGAATACTACGAGCCCCTGGCGCTGGCCAGCGGAGACAGCATCTACTTCGACAGCGCCATGGGCCATGCGCTGGTCTCGGTCAGCGACGACGATGCCACGGTGTTGTCGGTCTGCACCCGCAGCGACGGCAGCGCCTGAGACTCACGCCCGTGCCTGATCCCCCGGGCGCCGCTGGGGGACGGCATCGAGTTCAAGCCGGCCCGCGCCGTGGATCGCCTGGAAACGCCGTCCCTTGGCGCGGGCGATCAGCAGCACGCCGAAGCGCTCGGCCAGTTCCACCCCCTTCTGGGTGACACCCGATCGCGACACCAGGACCCCGATGCCCATCTGCGCCACCTTGAGCACCATCTCCGACGTCAGTCGGCCGGTGGTGTAGAAGATGTCGGCGTCGGTGCTCTCCGCCTCCGCCAGCCACTGGCGGCCGGCCAGCGTATCCACGGCGTTGTGCCGCCCTACATCCTCGACGAAATCCAGGACGTCTTCCTGGCGACATAGGGCGCAGCCGTGGACGGCACCGGCGCTACGATAGGTCTCGTTGTAAGCGCCAAGGTTGTCGAGAAGCCGGTAGAGCACCGACTGGCGGATCGCTGTCGTCGGTAGCGGTCGCAATGAAGTGGCCTCCAGCAGCCGGCCAAATACCGTTCCCTGGCCGCAGCCGGTGGTCACCGTGCGCTGGCCCAGGCGTTCCTCAAGATCCTCGGGTAGATGGCGGGTGACCACCGCCGCGGCCTCCACCTCCCAGTCGACATGGACCGCCTGAAGATCCGCCTGTTCGATCAACAGCCCCTGATTGCGCAAGTACCCGACCACCAGGGCTTCGGGATCTGCCCCCAGGGTCATCAGCGTGACGATCTCGCGCCTGTTGAGGTAGACGGTCAGGGCCCGCTCCGCCGCAATGGCCTGCCGTTTTGCCTCACCGAACTCGTCGAGAACCTCGATCTCCAGGGTGGCCGGCAGACGCGCCCGACTCAGGCTGATGTCATGCATTCACGGTTCCTTGACAGAACGTTGATGGGTGATGATGGCATTCTCTCCCGCCACTGTCTTTACTGCATATAGAGATGGCTGGAGAAATTCGTATCATGTCCTCAAACCGCACGATTCGCCCGCTGAGCTTCAACATCGTCGGTGAGTCCTTGACTATCAAGGGCTTCCCCACCACCCGCTGGGAGATCGTCGACCTCGCATCCGGGCGCCACGGTCCCTGGACCCTGGACCTGCAACTCTACATGACCGAGCGTGCCGCCTACCGTTTCAACCTGACAAGCCGATCCCCTCGCCTCTTCGTTCGGGCCGGTGAAGCCGGTGCCTCACCCCACCCCGCCGCCATTTCCGCCAGCCAGGAGGTAGCTGCCGGCTGGCTCGACGGCGAGCACCGGGTGCTGGAAGCCGATATGCCCTTGGCTGTGCAGGCCTGGATCGAGGCCTATCTCGCGCATCATGGCGAGGCTCCGGAAGAAGGCCGCAAGAAGAAGCGCAAGGGTGCCGGGCGCGCCCGGGAGATCGAGGCATGAGCCGCTTAGAGAGATGGTCGCGTCTCAAGCGGGGTGAGCTGCCGGCGTCGTCAGCGGCACCCTTGTCGCAACGCGAGGGCGAGTCGCAGGAGCACGAGGCATCTGACCGGACGCCACTGGACACCGATTCTTGCGCCCGGG
>Ga0102925_1001225_pt1 | contig 14160 bp, 10 predicted proteins | sample SalPonR1_A_D1_MG_FD_78216 | JGI IMG/M metagenome (GOLD analysis project Ga0102925, IMG submission 78216) | Salt pond soil microbial communities from South San Francisco under conditions of wetland restoration - Salt Pond MetaG R1_A_D1_MG | ecosystem: Environmental > Aquatic > Marine > Intertidal...
GTTTTAACGATTCTCTATTATAGTCAAAGTTTTTATCAATATTATAGGTAGGAATAGGGAAAGAAAAAACGCGACCCGTAGAGTCGCCTTCTAACATGACCTCAGCAAAAGCTTTGTTAAACGTATCCATTTCTTTTTGAAAGTCTTTGTATTTCTCTTTTTTAATCTCGCCCCCTAAAATTACATTTTCATCTCCAATCATCTTTGATGGTGTTACATCTAAAGTTACGTTAGTAAAAGGTGTTTGAAAACCTACTCTAGTAGGAACATTAATGTTAAACATAAACTCCTGTAAGGCCTGTTTAACTTGTTTATGACTTAAATTATCATAACGAATAAATGGCGCTAAGTAAGTATCAAAATTAGCAAAAGCTTGGGCTCCCGCTGCTTCTCCTTGCATAGTATAGAAAAAATTAATTACTTGCCCCAAGGCACTACGAAAGTGTTTAGGCGCTTTACTTTGTACTTTTTCACTAACACCTCCAAAACCTTTAATTAGCAGATCTTTTAAATCCCACCCACAGCAATATGGAGCTAAAAGGCCTAAATCATGAATATGTAAATCTCCATTAACATGAGCCTCTCTAATATTCTTAGGATAAAGTTTATTTAACCAGTAACGAGCAGAAACAGCTGAGGCTATATAATTATTCAGTCCTTGTACTGAATAACTCATATTACTATTTTCCTTCAGTCTCCAATCTAATTTACCTAAATAATCTTCCATCAACTTTTCACCTGTAGAACTTTTTATTTCTCTTAGTTGTCTATGTTGGTCTCTGTATAAAATATAAGCCTTAGCAATATCAATTTTATTTTTTTTAATTAATACCTCCTCAACTAAATCTTGAACCTCCTCTACTGCTGGAATGCTGTTTTTATGAAATTTAGCATTAAGCTTATCAAAAATATCTTTACTAAGCTTATTAACTAAGCTTTTATCATTAGTGCCTACTGAGCGAGCAGCACTGTCAATGGCTTTAATGATTTTATCTTTTTTAAAATCAACAATTTTTCCTGATCGCTTACGGATCTTAGTGATAAGTTGTGGCATGGGGACTTGAGTTCTTACTTTAATATAAATAATATGTATATAAATTTATATTTAAAATAAGAACTTTATTATTTTTTAAATTAATTAGATTTTTTCTTGTTTTTCTTAATCCTTTTCTTAAGTAGCTTACTTAATTCTTCTTGAAATTGTTTAGCATCTTTAAAGGATTCATATACTGAGGCATATCTGATATAAGCAACCTGATCTAATTTTTTTAAGTGTTTCATAACAATTCCTCCCACCTCTTCTGAGCTAATTTCATTTTTTCTAAGTGATTGAAAATCTCTTTCTAAGCTATGAACAAGTTTTTTAAACTTATCATCAGTTATTGGTCTTTTTTCTAAAGCTCTTTTTAAACCTTTAACTAACTTATCACGACTATATGACTCTCTTTGACCATCACGTTTTACTATCATCAAATCCAAAATTTCAATTTCTTCATAGGTGGAAAAACGAAAGTCACATTTTAAGCATTGCCTTCTGCGCCTAATGCAAAGACCTTCAGAGGCAACCCTAGAATCAACTACTTTGGTATCTTCGTGATGACAAATTGGACACTTCATATTTGTATATTTATTTTATAAATACATTGTTAATAATACGCTAAATTTAAAATAAACACCTTTACAATAATAACTATATTTGGTAGTCTATAATCTTATATTAACACTATATATAGTAAATATATCTTTATAATAGCAAAGAAAAAAAGCACGGTCAAGCGCCTCTTTTTTCACTAAAGTAAGCTAATTTTATTTTTATTTTTTTATTATTTTAATTATAGCAGCCATCAAGTTTCTAGGCTCAGTCTTCTCTTTGGAAAGAAAAATATCAGCTCCTAGTTCTTTAGCCTTCTTTTTATCTGCTTCACTGTTTAAATTACTAAAAATAATTACTGGTAAATCTTTCAAATCTTTGTCTTTCTTAATGGCATCCAATATGCCCCAACCCTCTTCTGAATCCAGCTTAACTTTACCTTTACCTTTATTTTCTTTAAGCATAATATCTAAAATCACAACATCAAAATTATGTTGTTTAATTTTTTCTAACACTTTTTCAGGTTTAATAACAGCATTAAAATCACAATTATTTTCTTCAAAAAACTTTCTATAAATTTGTAATAAACTTTTTTCATCTTCAATCATTAAAATGTTTATTTTTTTATTATTTATCTTTTTCTTAATATTATTTTTCTTCAATTTCTTTTTGTACTCAAAACTATCTTTATATTCTGACTCTTTACTATTACTAACTTTTAAATGAAAACTAAAAACCGTTCCTTTATTGATTTCTGTTTCTTCTACCTTTATTCCTGAACCATGTGCCTTCATTATTTCATTAGCAATATAAAGACCTAATCCTGAACCATTAGGATTTGCATTCACAGCTCTAGCACCCCTAGAAAACTTTTGAAAAGTATTAGCTTTATCATCACTACTCATGCCCATTCCCGTATCACTAATTAAAATTTTCAATTTATTTTTTTCTTTTTTAAAACTGACACTTATACTTCCCTTATCAGTATAACTTACAGCGTTATCTAGTATATTAGAAATCACGTGTTCAATATTTTTTCTATCAGCTAAAACTAAAGGTATTTTAAAATTAGTTTTTTTTATTTCCAGCTTCAAATTATTACTTTTAACTTTTTTACTGTGTTTTTTAGAATTTATAATATCAGTAATAGTATTTTTTATATTAACGGTAACTAGATTTAAAGGCACTGTTTCTCCCTCCCAAGAAAATGCCTGCCAAAAATCATTAATAGTATTGTTAATTCTAGTTAACCCTGCTTTAGCATACTTAAAACCTTCTTTGTAACTAAAACTACCATCATCAATCATACTAAAGGAACTCTTCATTATTGATATAGGAGTATTAAGTTGATGATTAACTACTCTTAAAAAATCCTTTTTTAAATCTAATAATTTCTTAAGATCTTCATTTTTTTGCTTAATATCTTTAGTTTGCTCCTTCACTCTTCTTTTAAGGGTGCTATTAAAACTTTTTAACTTTTTACTTTGCTCTTCTAACTTGTGATACAACAAGGCTCTTTCAATAGCAATAGCAGATTGACCTGATAAAGTGTTTAAAAGCTTTAAATCATTATTGTTGTAAGTAAAATAGACACTTTTTTTACCTAAAGCAATAAAACCTATTAAATCTTTTTTAATTTTAAGAGGTAAAGCTAAATGAATATTCTTAGTTCTCAATTCTGATACTAATTTAGTATATTTTCTTTTATTTCTATGCTCATCTTCTAACTCTAATTCTTCACGTATTAAAGGTTTAGATTTCTTATCTAAATATTTAATAATTTCACTGTCTTTTTTTAGAAATAAAAGTGATTTAATTTTTTTATCATGAAAATAATTATCTTTTGAATCTTTAAGATAAATGAATACCTCATCAGTCTTAACAACTTGCTTACTAGCTTTAACTGCTAAATTAATAATTTCTTTTAAATGAACATGATAAGTTAATTTTTTTACTAAATCGTTAACACTTTTTTGATAACGGTATAAATCAACAAATAAATACTTATTGGTTATTTTAATAAGTAAATAATCATTAGCGTAAAAAAGATAAGCAAATATTATGGCTATAAATATACCAGAAAATTTAGCTTCCCAGGCAAAGATTGAGCCAAATGAACTAATAAAAAACCAAGAAACAAGATAAAATATTAAATAAGAAAAAATTCCAGCACCAATAAAGATAAATATCTTTTTACCTATAACACGTAAATCAATAAATCTTTTAGTAAGCACTGCATAAACATTAACTGACATAACCAGTAGTGCTACCAATGATCCCGAAAAGTAATAGGAAAAATCACCCCACAGAGGTGAGAGTAAGTTAAAATATAATATAGCTACAAATAGAAAAAAGTTAGAAGCTAATAAATATGTTAACTTTGTTTTATTTATATTTGAAATCTGAACATATTTGCTAATAAGTTGATAAAACCCAAGCACAAAAAAGACTAAAATGGAAAAGATATAAAAATTATAAAACTCTCCAGCAATAAACAAAGTGACACCATTACTACTTTGAATAATTAAATCAGAAGAAAATAATAAAGATATAATAATAAGAAGTAATAAGGATGATATTATCATTGCCAGTTTATCATTAATATTTTTCCTTTTTATAAATGGAAAATAATAAGAAAAAACAGCAAAACTAAAAACAGCTAAAGAAATAGATGCGAGCATTGCCTGACTTAAATAAAGCTCAGCGTTGAAATCACTTCTAACCAAAATTAAAAAAGTAGTCCATAAAGAAAAAAGTGCACCCTGAGCGAAAACAGCTCGTGCACTTTGATTTTTAAATCTAAACACCAAAGTAATAATCGCTAGAGATGACATCAAAACTATTGCTAAAGCTAGTATTAGATTAATAGTATTAAGCTCCATTGTAACTATTTATTATTTAGATTTTTTCTTAAATGTATCAATAATAATATTTAAAACTTCTTCTGGAGTATTTTCAATTTTTAAAATATAATTATCAGCTCCTAAATTTTTAGCTTTCATTTTTTCTTTAAAAGCGCTGAGGTTGCTAAGCATTATTACGATAATATCTTGTAACTTTTTATCTCCCTTTACTTTTTCTAAGACTACATAACCGTTAAGCTTACCAACAAGCATTATATCAAGTAATATTAAATCAGGTTTTTCTTCTTTAATGAGTTCTAAAGCCCCTTTAGCGGCACCAACATTTCTAACTTTATAACCTGCCTGAGATAATTTTTCTTTATAGATATTAGATAAAAACGGATCATCTTCAACTAAAAGAATATTTTTTACTTTTTCTTTAAGCATTTTATAATTATTATAAGCAATAAACTATTATAATAATACTATTTCATCTTTTTTCGAATAAAAGCAGGTACACTCAATTCATCGTCTTCATCATCCTCAGTTAAGTTTTTTTCTTGTTTTTTAGGTTCTACTTTTGGCTTTTGTATACTAAAATCATTTTCTTTAACTTTATTATCATCACCTTCTATTTTGGTTTCATCATTAGATCCAAGTGACCAGGCTTTATTTTTCCTTTCATCTAGTGAAGTATCCTTTTTCTCCTCATTTTTTCTCATAAAACTAGTAGGCGAATATGATTTTTCAAAACCTGTTTTCTTTAAACTTTCACCCTGACCATCAAAACCGGTAGCCACTACTGTAATCTTAATTTCATCTTTTAATTTCTCATCAATTACAGCACCAAATATAATCTTAGCTTCTTCATCTGCAGCTGAAGTAATAACCTTAGCAGCCTCATTAACTTCATTCATTCCTAGACTAGGTCCACCAGTAATAGTAAAGACTATACCTCTAGCACCTTCAATAGACATATCTAATAATTTAGAATTAATAGCGTCCTTAGCAGCTTCAACAGCTTTATTCTCTCCGCTAGACTCACCAATACCCATAAGAGCAGACCCAGCATTAGACATCACAGCTTTAACATCAGCAAAGTCAGCATTAACAATACCTGGAACAGTAATAATTTCAGCAATACCTTGAACACCTTGCCTTAATACATCATCTGCTATCACGAAAGCATCAAGAAGTGAAGCTTTCTTATCTATTACTTGTAGTAGCTTGTCATTAGAAATAGTAATAATTGTATCAACCTTATCTGCTAACTCAGCTAAGCCTCTATTAGCTAAATTTTGTCTTTGTCCTCCTTCAAAACCAAATGGTTTAGTGACCACGGCCACTGTCAAAGCACCCAAATCTCTAGCAATCTGAGCTACAATTGGAGCTGCGCCAGTACCAGTACCACCACCAAGGCCACAAGTAACAAAAACCATATCACAACCTTTAATAATTTCTCTAATTTCATTTTGTGTTTCTTCAGCTGCTTGTTTACCCAAATCTGAATTCATACCTGCACCCAAACCTTTAGTTACAGCCTTTCCGATATGAAGTTTTTCTTTAGCTTTATTATAATGCAAAGCTTGTACGTCAGTATTCATAGCTACAAATTCAACGCCTTGAATACCTTTTTCTATCATCCTATTAATAGCTGCTCCACCACCGCCACCAACGCCAATGACTTTGATTTTTGCAAAAGTTTCTGCTGCTGGTTTTACTTCTGCCATAAAATATAAAATTAATGTTTTTTAAATTAAGTATCTTAAATATTAAGGAAGAATTTTCTTAAATAAACCTTTTACCTTATCTAAACTATCTCCTAGTTGCTTCTTAATGGCACTACTAGCACCTTTACCTTCATAAACGTTTCCCCAAGCTATTAAACCAATAGCTGTAGAATACTCTGGATTATTAGCTTTATCAATCACAGTAGCTAAACTACGGTTTGTGGCTATAGCTGCAGGTAATCTTAAATATCTTTTAGCTGATTCCACCAAACCATCTAACCCTGAACCAGCACCTGTTAAAAACACTCCTGCTGGTAACATACCTGAACGTTCAATCTTGTTTAATTCTTCATCTATTTTTTCAAATATTTCTTCAACCCTAGCATCAATTATTTCAGCTACATATTTTCTAGAAACTTTCCCTAAATCATCATTAACTTCTTCTTCTTTAGCTAATTGCTCTAAATCAATTTCTTCTTTTTTAGTGATTTTGTCAGGCTCACTACTACCATGTTCATTTTTAATTCTCTCCGCTAAATTAATAGGACAACGAAGACCAATAGCAATATCAGAAGTAATATGTTCTGAACCAATTGGCAAAATAGCAGCGTGTAATAACTCCCCTTCTTCATATACAGCAATATTTGTAGTAGTAGCACCAATATTTATTACCGCAGCCCCTAAGTCTTTTTGTTTTTTACTAAGTAAGACTTCACTAGCAGCTAATGGAGACAAGGCAATTCCTTCGATATCAAGCCCTGTTCTATGTATAGCCTTATTTAAATTTTTCATTTGACTGCTTAGACCAAGTATTATTAAAGTTTCTACTTCCAAACGAATACCGCTCATACCTACAGGATCTTTAATATCTTCTTGATTATCTACAGCAAACCTTATAGGAATAACATGTAATATTTCATAATTTGCTGGTATGGCCACACTTTTAGCAGCTTCAATAGCTCTATATATATCTTCATCATTAATCTCACCATCACTTTTTCCAACCGCTACCACACCTTTAGAGCGCTCACAACGAGTATGTGGGTCATTAACGCTAACCCAGACATTATTAATTGGTAAACCTACTAATCTTTCAGCCTTTTCAATACAAGCAGAAATGGAAGCAGTAGTATCTTCAATACTATTTACTACCCCCTTATTAAAACCAGTGGTATTTACTGATACAGCTCCAATAACTTGAAGTGGTGCATCCTCATCGCGCCCACTTCTTTGCGCTACCGCCAATCTTATTTCATTGGAACCTATATCTAAACCCGCAATTATTTCCTCTTTCATATATTAAAAATATTAAACCTGCAATAGGTATTACTAGTATCATTATACATAATATTTGCAAGTAGCACAAATATTAGAAAAGATTAAAATACCACTGACTAATAGTAGTACCATATAACATGGTTATAATTGTAGCTAACGATATAAAAACACCCAGTGGTAACTTTTCTCCTAATTTCTTTTGACCAAATAATAATAAAGTTAAAGCTACAATTGATCCAATAACATAAGTTAAAAAAACCATCATGAACAATAGTTCAAACTTTACAAGCAAAACACCAACTAAAGCTCCTAGCCAAATATCACCCTCTCCAATACCTTTCTTTTTAGTAAAAATATATTAAGCAAAAAAGAAAAAACTTAAAATCAATCCAGCTAACAAAATCTGCCACCACACAAAAGATAAAAAGATATTAAAAGCTATAAACATAATTATAGCAGGAACCACCACTAATAAAGAAACAATTTGCCACCGAAAATCATAAACAAAAACAATAATCATTATAGCGATTGCTAGCCAATTTCTGGCTAAGAGCAAATAATTTAAATCAAAAATATTAGTTTGTAGCTGTAAATAAGCTAAAACAAAAAGTAAAGCTGTGCTTATCTCCACCAAAGGATACTGCCAAGATATTTTCTTCTGACAATACCTACAACGACCCTTAAGAAATAAAAAACTTAAAACTGGTACATTATCATACCAAGATATTTGTTTTCTACAATACGGACAAAAAGATCGTCCCCTAAAGCTCTCTTCAGCGTACAATCTCCAAATAAGTGAATTCAAAAAACTTCCTATAATAAGTCCAAATATTATTACTACATATATCATATCAATATTTAAAAATTAAAATTAAATTGTTTTTTTAAATCTAAAGCAGACTTATAATCTTCACGAATAGATAGAGCATCTTTAAGCTCTGCTTTTGCTGCCTCAGTATTTCCTTGCTGATAATAAAGCCAAGCTAAGGCTGTAAGCCAAGCTGGATCATCAGGATTTCTTTGTTCACCTTTTTTATTATATAAAATAGCCATATCAATATTATCTTTAAGATAATATGAATCAGCTATCTTTTTTAAAATTGGTAATTGGTATAAATTATAATTATAAGCTTTCTTAAAGGCTGTAATTGCTTGGTCATGTTCACCTTTAATATAATAAATATCACCTTTTTTCTCCCAAATTATACTAAGATATTTTTTTAATTGATCTCTATGATCATTGTTTAACCTTGTATCTTTTATATCAGGTACTTTTTCTATAGCAAGATCATAATATTTTAATGCCATATCAAAATTTTCTTGAAGGAAATAATTATCAGCTAAAGCTAAATAAGTTTTTGAAATATTTGGTGCTAAATAAAGTGCTTGATTATAGTCTTCTTTAGCTTGATTATAATAACCTAAAGCACTTTTAATTCTAGCTCTAACAAAGACGTGATCATAATTATTAAAATTGAAATTATTAGCAATTTCATCTAACTTTAATTCTAATTCTCTATATGGTCTTTGCTTGTTTTCAATAAGCGCATAAGATATAAAGTCAGCAAAATTAAGGTCATAATATTTATGACCAGAGCCTGTATCCTTACTATAATTATATAAAAGCAAAGATTCATTATAAATTTCCTTATCCCCTGCTATTTTACTAGCTAAAAAATAATGATTAGCAATAATTTTTTGCAGTTGCGGATAAAGAAAAAGAAAATAAATCAAAACTAAAGAAGCAATTAATAATATTCGCACAAGTTTAGAAAAATCTAAGTTAAGAACTGCATAATTATACTTACTTTCCTCATCTTTGTTAGTTCCTATGATTATCAAAGCTCCAAACAACCAAAAGTAAAAAGAAGCAACAATAATCTCAAAAGAAAAAACTAATGTAATCAAATAAGCAATAAAAGCTAATATCAATATAGCTATCTGATAGTTATTTGCTTTTAAAGCTCTCATAGCCTGCAGGAACCAAGATCTAAGAGTCATGAAATAAGCAAAAAGAAGTAAACCTCCACCTATTAAAAGATAATCTAAAACAATATTATGAGCTCTGTCACTATAGCTATTTAATTTTTCATGGACTGCCCACTCTTTAGTATATGAATCCCTTAAAACATGCTTTTGCTGTTCAGGGCCATAGCCAATAATTGGACTTTCAAGAACTTTATCATAAGCAGACTCCCAATATAAAAGACGCATTGCTACACTACCTTGATCTAAATCTAAACTAGATTCAAGACGCGATTTGAAAAAGGGTTGAGAGAATAAAAAGGCAAAAAAAATAATTAAAGCCAATAAACTGAAAATGATCGTTTTGAATTTAATTAATTTTTTCTTTTTTATTAAAAAATAAACTATAAAAATAAAAGCTGTAGCAATAAGGCCTAACCAGGCACTCCTAGAACCTGTAAAAAACCAAGCTAAAACTAAAAATAAAGCGTTTAGTAACCAAAAATATCGTAAATATTTATTTTTCTCTACTTTAACAAGATAAAAAACAATTGGTATTACCATTACTAAAAACAATCCTAAATAATTAGGTTGTCCTAAGGTAGAAAAAGCTCTTTTAGTGCTAATAGCTGCTTCTTTCCAGTAAACAAAATCAATACCGAAGTATTGTAATATAGCATAAATACTTACTAAAAAAACTGACAAAGCTATAACTTTATACACTTCTTTTATTTTTATTAATTTGGGTTTAAAACTTAAATTAAATAAAAGCAATATAAACCAAAAATATAAAAATAAATGAGTTAAAAGACCAAACTGACGAGTATAAGAACCACCCCAAGCTTTATTAATATCAAAGGCAAACAAAGTGCTAATAATTAAAACTAAGATATAAATACTAGGCCATAGTATCTTTTTAAAAACAACTTTATTTATTTCTATCTTTTTTAAATAAATAACTTTAATCAAGGTGGCTATGAATAGCCCACTAACAAAAATATATAAAATAACAACTTTAGGATAAACAAACACACTGTCTAGAAAAGAAAAGGCATCAAAAACAAGCGGTAATAAAAATACCGCTCCTAAAATAAAGAACTTTATAAATATATTTATAATTTTAATTTTATTAAAGCTTGTTTTCATAAGTCTATTATAACAGTTAAAAGGCTTTTTTAAAATAAAACAAAAGCCCTAGATAGGGCTTTTGAATATATAGATTATATTAACTACAATACACTAAATATAAATATTATCTTTAATCTTTAATCTTTTTATTTACAAAGTCATTCCAAACAACTAAAAGAGGGCTAGCTAAGAAAATAGAACTATAAGTACCAATTAGTACTCCAATAGCTAAAGCTAAAATAAACTCTTTGATACTATTTCCTCCTAAAAATAAAATAGAAAGAAGAACTAATAAAGTAGTAGTGGAAGTATTAATTGATCTAGTAACTGTTTGATTGACGCTTCTATTAACAGTTTTGGCAAAATTGTCTAATTGCTTAGGCAAGTTTTCTCTAATACGGTCAAAAACAACAATAGTATCATTAACACTATAGCCTAAAACCGTCAAAATTGCTGCTACAAAAGGAGTATTTATTTCTAAATTCATAAATTCGCCTAGCACTGCAAACACACCTAAAGTAATTACAATATCGTGAAATAAAGCTATAATAGCAATAATACCATATTTCCAGGAAGCTACTGGTTTAGAAACCTTCTTAAACACCAAAGATATATAAATAACAATAATAATAAGCACTAAGATTATAGCATTTATAGACTTACTCTTTAGCTCTTCACCAATTGAAGGACCAACAGCATCAAAACGTAATTCTTCAATTGAAGCCTGACTACCAAGATCTTCGCCTTCAACATTGTTATCGTTTATACCATAACTACTCTCTAAAACACCAACAACTTCTTTATGAATATCTTCTGTGCTATTTTGAAATCTTAAAAGCACAGTATCATTTTCAGTAGGTTGGACTACCAAGCTACTTAATTTTAAAGGCGCTAAAGCTTCTTTAATCTGAACAGCGTCAACCTCTTGATTGTGAATCTTAAGCTCTAACAAACTACCACCGGTAAAGTCTAAACCAAAATTAAGTCCCCAAACAGCTATAGCTATAATTGATAAAGTAACCAATACGGCGCTTAAACTAAGCCAAATTTTTCTAAGTGGAATAATCTTATACATATTATTTACTATATTTATTACTAATCCCCATTAACCAAGGTTTTTTATTTAAATATTTACTCATTACCATTAACATAAAGGTGCGAGTTATAACAATAGCACTGAACATAGAAACTGAGATACCAATGAAAAGTGTAGTACCAAAGCCTTGAACTGAACCTGTACCAAAAAACATTAATACTAAACAAATAAATATGGTAGAAATATTTCCATCCCTAATTGACGGCCAAGCTCTAGAAAAACCTTCATCAATGGATTGCGCTAAGCTCTTACCAGATTTCAACTCTTCTTTAAATCTTTCAAATATCAAAATATTTGCATCAACAGCCATACCAATAGAAAGTATAAACCCCGCAATACCAGAAAGGGTTAAAGTCACAGGTTTTAAGGCATAGATAAATAAAAATATTCCAATAGTTATAAGTAGTATAGACAAAATAGAATCAAATACTTTCAAATCATGAAAAGTGTAAATCATCAGACCTATAATAATTGTAACCATTACTAAGGCTAAAATAATTGACATGGCTTTAAATATTGCTAGTACTGTTAAACCATATATTGCCAAAGAAAGCACTGCTAATAAACCAGGTATTCTGTAATATATAATCAAAAATAAAGCCACTAAAATTAAGCCTAAAATACCAGCTTGTAAACTAGTATTGATTGACTGAGCGCCTAAACTAGCACCTACAGTTTTTTGACTAAGTAGATTAATTGGTACTGGTAATGCACCAGCATTGAGTCTTTGAGTTAAAGTTTTAGCTTCTTCTAAATCAAAGTTACCACTAATCACTGCTTGACCTCCACTAATCTTTTCATTAACTCTAGGAGCGCTTATTATATAACCATCTAAAAATATAGCGATGGGGCTACCAATATTTTCTTCAGTAATTTGCCCAAACAAGTCTGAACCTTCTTTATTAAACTCTAAAGATACTTCTGGACTATTGTCGGTAGGATTAAATTGAACTACAGATCTTTTTAAATGCTTACCACTAAGCTTAGTATTTTCCCAATCTTCATAATTAGTCGCTTGATCTTGAATGCTTGCAATCGGAGAATTAATGTCCTCCTCGCTTAAGTCTATAGTGGTGGTGGTGGTGGTGGTTGTAGTAGCAGTGGAAGTAGCACTTGAACTAGTCTCAGGCTGTATTTCAATTTCACTTGACTGAATTTCTCCTGGAACAAAATCTTCAGGTCTTTGTTTAAATTCTAAAAGAGGGGTATCACCTATCATTTCTGTGGCTTCATCAATATCAGTAACACCAGCCAGCTCTACAATCAAACGATAGTCACCACTAGCATTACGATTAACCTGTACTAAAGGTTCGCTAACACCGAAAACATTAACCCTTCTTTCAATTACATCCCTTACCCCAGATAAAGCTTCTCCTCGCCCACCTTCTGGCACTTCACTAACATCAGCCTGATAGACAAGATGCGTTCCTCCTTGTAAATCAAGTCCTAACCTGAAAGGATTTTCTTGAACGTGAGGTAAATTAATCGTGTTGTTTGTTACTTCTTTAGTCCATGAGGCTGCTTGATTATAATAAGCACCTCCAGTAATTAAGAAACTCAAAACAGCAAAAACTAATACTAAAACAAAAATCCATCTCCTTTTTCCTTTTGCAGATGGTTTAAGTAAACGATTACAAGTAATTTTTTTCATACAGTTTATTCATTTAGCAAATTGTATTTGTAAGATTAATTTTAAAACATATAAAAATAAAAATCAAGGGATAATTAAAATAATCAACTTATATGAATATAATTTAATAATTTTTTACAAATTAACAAGTAATTATTTTGCAGTTTTTTTTAAAATAAGCTTGAATTACTAATATTTTTATGCTATGGTAAAGACAGTTTTATTAAACTAATAATTACTAATAAGAAAATAGTAATAAATAATAAACTTATATAATAAACAATATTAATTAATATAAATATGCCTCTAATACCAACAGTAATTGAAAAATCAGGTCACATTGAAAGAGCCTACGATATATATTCCAGATTATTAAAAGATAGAATTATATTTTTAGGAGAAGCTGTAAATGATCATGTTGCTAATATAATTATAGCTCAATTCTTATTCCTTGATGCACAAGATAAAGGTAAGGATATTAAATTTTACATTAATTCTCCAGGAGGATCCGTCAGTTCTGGTCTTGCCATATATGACACTATGCAATACATAAGTTCACCTGTATCTACAATTTGTGTAGGTATGAGCGCTTCAATGGCTTCTACCTTACTCGCAGCTGGAGAAAAAGGAAAACGTTTAGCCTTGCCGAACAGTGAAGTTATGATTCATCAAGTTATGGGAGGAGCTGAAGGTCAAGCTAGTGATATAAAGATTAGAGCTGAGCACATCTTAAAAACTAGAGATAAAATGAATAAAATACTAGCAAAACATACTGGTCAAAAAATAAGTGTAATTGAAAAAGATACTGACAGAGATTTCTTCATGACTCCTAAAGAAGCTAAAGAATATGGAATTATTGATAAAATAATTACCTCATAAATACTACTACTATATAAAAC